>Ga0206978_1059_pt1 | contig 25884 bp, 22 predicted proteins | sample Alteio_BWMinCont_21_FD_153477 | JGI IMG/M metagenome (GOLD analysis project Ga0206978, IMG submission 153477) | Enriched cells from forest soil in Barre Woods Harvard Forest LTER site, Petersham, Massachusetts, United States -... | ecosystem: Environmental > Terrestrial > Soil > Temperate forest >...
TGTCGATCACGATTTTCAGAATCTCCGTGGACAACGCCGCTGAGTCCACGCCGTCCATGTTGGCCAGCACTACGATTCCGGCGCGCCGCTCCGGCACAAGGATGATCGACGTGCTGGTGCCTTGCTGACCGCCAGTGTGTTCCACAAGCGCGAGGCCATATTTCTTTTGCGTTCCCCACCCGAGCGCATAACCGGTCTGCGAACCATCAACCGCTTTTTGCGGAGTCCACATCACCTCGCGGGTGGCCGGCTTTAGAAGTTTGTTGGCCAAAATGGCGATTTCAAAGCGCGCCATGTCGTCTGCGGAAGAGATCAGTCCCCCGCCGGGAATTTTATAACTGGAGTCCAGGACGCCGGCGTTCTGCACCACACCAGCTTTGTCCTTGTGGTACCAACGCGAGCGGTGCTGAATGACCGCAAAAAAGTTGTCGGCCTGTGTTTCCTCCATCCCGGCTGGCTCGAAAACATTTTCCTTCACGTAGTCCACGTAGTTCTCGGAGGAGGCACCCTCCAGGACACATCCAAGCAACGTATAGCCATACGTCGAGTAATGGAATTTCGTCCCGGGCTTCGCAATGAGAGGATCGCCGGCGAAGATTTGCAGCGATTCTTCCATGCTTGCGAAATGTTTCGCACTGTCGTCCGGGATGTCGCCTTTGCCATCCGGGTTGTAGTGCCGGATGCCTCCCAGGTGGCCTAGCAGCTCGCGCGTGGTGATAGGCCACTCTTTCTTCGGGAATACCGGACAATAGTTCTGCACCGCGGCGTCGAGATCCAGCCTTCCGCGCTCTGCAAGCTGCAGGATGGCGGTCGCCGTGATGGGCTTGGAGATCGAGCCGAGCCGGAAGAGTGTGGAAGATGTCGCCGGAACAAAGTTCTCAAGATCAGCCATGCCGTATCCAGAGGACCAAACCAACTCTCCGTCCTGCACGACCGCAACGGAAATCCCCGGCACACTGTTTGTGCCCAGGAAGCTGGAGGCAGCTTTCTCGATCTGCGCGCGCTTGTCAGCGGAAAGACTCCTGGTCTGCGCATGAAGCGGTGCTGAGCCAAGGTAAAAAAAACCAGCGCGACCCTAAATAGCTGGACGGTCCAGGCTTTGTTCGGAAGACTGACGATCGGATTGGGTTTCACTTGAAACACCTCGCGTGAGAGTCTATCCCGGACTGCCCAGTCTAGGAACAGCCGCAGGATGAGCCGCCAGCCCTTCGCCCTGGTATGAAAATCGTGTATTGAGTAGGTCACCCCTCCTCCGCCGGAAAGCGTTGACCTGGACTGTTACAGCTACTTAACATAGGGAGATGCGCCAGAAGCTCCAGATTGCGCTATACGCGACGATCTTGGTCGCACTCACATTGGCCGCGAGCGGGTGTGAGGATGCCGCGAAAAACGGCGTACAGGCGCATGTCCCGTCGCTGGCTCCGGCCCATACCGCCGCTGCCCAAGTTCCCGCCAGTATCGGAGAGCTCCCGCTACCCAAGCTCTCGCCCGAATGGCTCGCCGCTATGGCGCTGAGAGTTCCCAGTCCCAAGGAATACCTGATTGCGCAGGTGGAAGCCAAATTCGCTTCCGGCGAGCAAAACTACAAAGCGGGCCACCTCGAAGCCGCGCGGCACGATTTTGACGAAGCCGTCGACTGGATGCTGACCAGCGGTTTCGATCCGAACAGTGACCCCAAGCTCAACGAACTCTTCCATCGCGTGGTGGATACCGTCTACGGCTACGAATTGCAGGCTTTCCGCGCTGGCGACGGATTTCAGGAAGCGCCGGCGGTGCCTGCCCCGATCGATGAAGTCGCGGAGATGACCTTTCCGGTCGATCCGCGGCTGAAAGCGCGTGCCGAGGAAGCCGCCAAAAACATCTCGCATGACATGCCGCTCACCGTAAACGACGAAGTGCTCTCTTTCCTGAATTTTTTCCAGACGCCGCGAGGCCGCGCCATTGTCGAGACGGGTCTGCGGCGCTCCGGGCGTTACCGCGCAATGATTGGGCGTGTACTGCATGAAGAAGGCGTTCCGCAGGACTTGATTTATTTGGCGCAAGCGGAAAGCGCGTTCCAGCCGCTGGCGCTATCGCGAGCTGGTGCGCGGGGTATCTGGCAATTCGTCGCCTATCGCGGCATGGAATACGGGCTGCGGCATACCTGGTGGATCGACGAACGGCAGGATCCGGAAAAAGCCACGCGCGCGGCCGCGCAGCATTTGCGCGATCTCTATGGCCAATTCGGCGACTGGTATCTGGCGATGGCCGCGTACAACTGCGGCCCTGGAAACGTACAGAAGGCCATCGAGCGCACCGGCTACGCCGATTTCTGGGAGCTCTACAAACGCAACGTGCTTCCGCGCGAAACCAGAAACTACGTTCCCATCATTTTGGCGCTCACGCTGATCGCCAAGGACGCAGCGCATTACGGCATACAAGTCGATCCGGAGCAGCCTGTACCCACAGATGTCGTCAAGCCTGGCCGCGCCATCGATCTGCGACTGGTGGCGGAAACTATCGACGTGGATGTCGACACTCTCCGCAATCTCAATCCCGCGCTGTTGCGGCTAGCCACGCCGGACGATCCTTCCTTCGAGATGCATCTGCCTGTTGGCAGCGCCGAAAAATTTTCCGCAGAGATTGCGGACATTCCCGCAGACAAATGGGTTAGCTGGCGGCGCCATCGCATCGAGGCCGGCGAGACGCTGACATCCATCGCGAAAAAATATCGTGTCACGCCGGCGGCAATTTCCGATGCAAATAATCTGGATCGCCACGCCGCGCTCGATGTCGGAGAGAAATTAATTATTCCGGCGGCGGCCCCTGCCGAGTCCAAGAGCCGGCTGGTGCGCTATCGCGTGCGTAAAGGCGACACGCTTGGCGGGATCGCGGATCGTTTTAGCGTGCCCACCGAAGACGTGCGCAAGTGGAATCACATGAACACCAACCACGTTAGCCGCGGCATGGTTCTCCGTATTTACACTGTAGGCGGCGCGCCAGAAATCGCCCCGGAGCACAACCGGCCGAAAACAAGTTCCAAAGCGCGCACCCCTCAGGGCGCAGCCCCCGCCAGCCAGGCTTCAGCCGCAATTCATAACTAAGTCTTTTATATGCAATAAGTTAGCTGCTCCACTGAGGATGGGAAGATCTGTGCTCTTCGGCCGGCAGCTTCCCCATTTCTTGGCTGCGAAACGCTCTTCTATCAGCATCGCACCAGAATGCTTGACAACTTTGCAGGAGTACGATAACAACTTCGCTGCGGCGGAGGGGAGTTGGCGACTCCAGCTGATGCAGCATCCCGCAGGCCATAGGCTTGTGGAGTACCCCTCGGGAGGATGGAATGGATTTCGAGAAGGACAACTTCGAAGACGACAACGAGCTGTCACGGCTGGACGAGGAAGATGAGTTGGCCGGCGGTGAAGAGATCGTGGAGACCGAGGAAGAGGAGATCCTCATCACCGAGGAAGAGCCCGTAGCGGCGGCCAAAACTGCCCCGAAGCCCGCGGCTAAACCGGCCAAGAAGGCGGCTCCCAAAAAGAAGGCTAAAGCGCCGGCCAAAAAGGCCAAGCCCAAAGCAAAGGCTAAAGCCAAAGCCAAGCCAAAAGCTAAGGCGAAAAAGAAGGCCAAAAAAGCAGCCAAGAAGAAAAAGCGCTAAGACCGCGCACGCGGCTGAGTTTTTGAATACGCGAAAAGGCTTGGACCATCGTCCAAGCCTTTTCTATTTGAACTCGATTAAAATTCACTTTGGTACTCAAAACATCGGCACACGCTCCCGTTTCTGCACGGCTACCCTCTCGCATTGGGAATCTTTTGAATTTACGAAAAGAAGTGTTGACGATGTAAGTAACTGCCGGTAGCATGGCCCCCGTATGTTATGGGCACTAGAACAGATACGCCGGATGCGCGGCGGGGCGCAGTCGCACCTGATGCGCTGCTCCGACGGAAACTACTACGTAGTCAAATTCCAAAATAATCCCCAGCACCGCCGTATTCTGGTCAATGAACTGCTAGGAACCAAGCTAGCGGCGCGGCTGGGGCTGCCGACGACGCCTGTGGCCATTGTCGAAGTGTCCGAAGACTTGATTCGCCTAACGTCTGATCTGGCGATGGAGATGCCGCGCCAGCGAATTCCGTGCCAGCCCGGGCTGCAGTTCGGTTCGCGTTACCCCGGCGATCCCCGGCGGTTGTCGCTGCACGACTTTCTGCCCGACGAACAGTTGCGCCAGGTTGCGAACCTGCATGACTTCGCGGGAATGCTGGTCTTCGACAAATGGACATGCAATACCAACGGCCGCCAGACGCTTTTTTTACAGCAGCCGCTCGGCGGCGGACACGCGATAGCGGAATCCTCCGCGGGAGAGAAGACGGCAACGCCGTACAACACGCTGATGATCGATCAGGGCTTTTGCTTCAATGCCGGAGAATGGAATTTTCCCGACGCGCCGCTGCGGGGCCTATACGCACGTAATCGCGTGTACGAAGCGGTGACCGGCATGGAATCGTTTGTGCCGTGGCTCTACCGCCTGGATAAACAGATGACCGAGCGCTCGCTCGACGAGATCACGAAGCAGATTCCCCCGGACTGGTACGAGGACGACTTTGACGCGGTGCTGCAGGTCTCCCAGCAACTGCTGCGCCGGCGCTCGCGCGTCCCGGATCTCATCCTGGAAGCCAAGAAATCCAATCGCCAGCCTTTTCCCAATTGGACATGACCGAACTGGACGTGACTTATGACCGAAAGCTCCGCTGAATCCATGCAACCCGAACGAACTTGCGCCTACCGCATTCTGCGCTACACGCCGAATCTTGTTCGAGACGAGTGGGTGAACATCGGTGTTCTGGTTTACGATCCCCAGTCAGGCGAACGCCGCCTTCGTCTCATTGAGGAGCAGGAGGAGTATGCGCGTCTGCGCCGGCTGCATCCCGAGGCCGATGAATCTCTTCTGCGTGCCCTGCGCGACAATCTCGAAGACCGCTTCGATTCCTACCGCAGCTCAACAAACGGCCACGGCGCAAGCGGCGGAGGTTCCAACGACAGCGGCCTGCAGGATCTTCTCCGCAAGTGGGACGACACGCTGTCCAACGCCCTGCAACTCGCGCCGCAGAAGGGCGTTATCGCGAACGACCTGGACGCCGAACTCGAGCGCCTCTATGGAGATCACGTCGCACTGCCGCGCGTGCCCAGCCGCATCGGCGCACCCGGAAGCCGCGTGCAAATGCGTTCTTATTGCTCGCAAGTTTTTCGGCAGGCTCGCATATGGGACCGCATCCAGAAAGCCGTCCGGGCCTCCGAATTCACTTTTCCGGGCGATCCCATGCGCATCGATTACAGCTACCGCCGCAATGGCACACGCGGATTCATTCAGACCCTCTCCGTGTCGCGCGCACCAGGCGACGCCAAGGGAATTGCCTACACAGTCGAAGCCATCGCGGCCAAATCCTCACTCAAAACAGAATTTGCCGCCATCACTGATATCGATCTGAAGGGAAACAACGATCGCAACCGTTTCGTCGATCGCACGCTCCGTGACGCGGGCATCGAGCCGGTTCCGCTCGATCACTTCGCAGTGTGGGTTGCAAAACTGAAATCGATGATGCAGTGATTTTCATTCCACTGCAGTGCAAGCATGGAGAGGTGGAAGCCCGCGACCGCGCGGACTCACCATGGCCACTACGAAACGGCTAAAACCAGTAGCGTCGCGTCGTCATGCCAGTGCCCTTGGCTGAATTCACCTGCGACGGCCAAGATTTTCTCCTGCAACGCGGAAGCGGTCGCCGCGCGGTGTTCCTGCAATAAGCGCAGCAGCCGAACTTCGCCAAATTCTTCCTCCACGGCATCGCAAGCTTCCGTCACACCGTCCGTAAAGAGAATGAGGCGGTCACCGGAGACCAAACGCGCGGCCCCTGTTGCAAACTTCTGTTTGGGAAAAACGCCCAGCACTCCGCCGCCGGCCTGCAGCCGTTCGTGGGATCCATCGCTGTGCAAAAGGATGGGGGCGTTGTGTCCCGCGTTCGCGTACTGCAGCATGCGAGCCGGCCCGTCGAGCTGCGCATAAAAAAAAGTAATGAAGCGGTCATTGCCCGTGTTGTGGCAAACCAGCGAATTCAGCCGCGCGCACAACCCATCGGGAGCCATAGAGGGAGACGCGAGCCCGCGCACCGCAGCCTGGAGGTTGGACATCAGCAGAGCGGCAGGCAGGCCCTTTCCCGCCACATCCGCGATGCACAGGCCTAGCGTGGCCTCGTCGAATTCCAGCACATCGTAGTAATCGCCGCCGACGCTTTGCGCCGGTTGCCACGCGCCCGAAATTTCATATCCCGCGCACTGCGGAATACTCTTTGGCAAAAGTCCCTGTTGGATAGACCGCGCTTCGGCAACCTCCCGTTCCTGCTGATGAAACTGCAGCGCGAGCTCTCTATGGTCCTGGCTCTCCTGCGCCACGCGCCGCCGGGAAGCGCGCCGTTCGCGCCCCAGGGCAATTTGCTTTTGCAAAATTTCCAACAGCCGTGTGTTGGTCCACGGTTTCTCGACAAAATCAGCCACGCCATACTGCATGGCCTCCACGGCCAACCCCACCGTCGCCCAGCCCGTCATCACTACAATTGCTGGCGCGTCCGCAATCTCCTTCAAGTGGCTGAGCAAGTCCAGTCCTTCGCGGCCCGAGGTGGTGTCCCGCGCGTAATTCAGATCCATGAGCAGGAGATCAAACTCGCGTGCTTCCAGCGCTCGCAGCAACTCCGCAGGCGATGCCACGCCCTCGGTCTCGTAGCCCTGACCTTTCAACAGCAACCGCAGCGCGTTCAGCACATCGGGCTGGTCGTCGGCAATGAGTATTCGTGGAGGTGTTGTAACCATTTCGGCAGTGGTCTCACGAAGGAAGGGGCAGGCTGACTTCCACCTTTAATCAGATGTAAGCCCTTTGTTCTGGGTACATCCGGGCGGATGAAACCGCGGATGAGCGAGAGCTTCGACCACTTGCGGGAAAAGACGTCCCACATCCGGACAGGTGTCCGAATCCAATACAGGCGTGTGGTTGGCCCCTTACTCATTCCCCTGAAAGCCAAATCTCGCCACCCGCACATGACGCCTGAGGAATCTTAGAGGAGCCCTCCTAGAGAACCGGCTCCGACCAGTTCTCCAGCGTCTCCTTTACCTTGTGCAAAAACTGGTGCGCGACCGCCCCATCGACCACCCGGTGGTCGTAACTCAGTGTCACATAACACATCGAGCGAATAGCGATCGAGTCGTTGATAACCACGGGACGCTTCTCGATCATGCCGAGCCCTAGGATGCCCACGTTTGGCTGGCTGATCACCGGCAAGCCAAACAAGCCGCCAAAGACGCCCGGATTGGTAATCGAGAAGGTGCCTTCCTGCACCTCGTCGGGCTTCAGCTTCTTCGAACGCGCCCGTTCCGCCAAATCATTCAGCGTGCGCTGAATGCCGAGCACATTCTTCTCGTCCGCGCCCTTCACCACCGGCACAATCAAGCCCCAATCGAGCGCCACGGCGATCCCAATGTTGATCTCCTTGTGCAGGATCACGTTCGTTCCGTCCAGAGAAGCGTTCATCGTTGGGAAAGCACGTAATCCAGCGACAGCCGCCTTCACAAAAAACGGCATAAACGTCAGCTTCGTCTCGTAGCGCTTTTCGAATTCGTCCTTGGACTTCGCGCGCAGCGAAGCCACCTTGGTCATGTCGATCTCATCCACGGAATAAACGTGAGGTGACACGCGCTTCGAAGCCACCATGTGTTCCGCAATGCGCTGCCGCATGTTGCTCATGGGCTCGACAGTGTAGTTGCCGAAATACATCTTCTCGCGCGGAACCGCCGATTCGAACGCCACGTGCACCTGTCCGCCGGAAACCCCCGGAGCAACGGGCGCGGCTGCGGGAGCCGAAGGCGGTGGCATAGCGGGCCGCGCTGGCGCTGCGGCCGGAGTTGCCGCGGGAACGCTTGGCGCAGCAGGAGCAGCCGCAGGAGCTCCGCCCGCAGCGATAACCGCCTCAATGTCCTGCTTACTGATTCGCCCGCCTGCCCCGGTCCCGGGAATGGTCGTCAGATCTATTCCGTGCTCCGCAGCCATGCGGCGCACGAGCGGCGAGCTGTGAATGCGCTCCCCGCCAGAGCGTGGAGGCGCAGCAGCAGGCGCTGCTTGCGGTTGCGCTGCCACAGCTGGTGCTGGAGCCGCAGGCCTTGCCGTCGGAGGCGGTGCAGGCGCAGCAGCAGCCGGAGCCGGTGGCGCCGCCACTTTCGCGGGAGCAGGAGCTGGCGCCGGTGCGGCCGCCGCCGAACCCGCCACGTCAATCACAGCCACGACCGTCTGAATCGGCACGGTCTGCCCTTCGTTAACCTTGATCTCCTTCAGCACGCCGGCCGAAGGGGACGGAATCTCCGCGTCCACCTTGTCCGTAGAAATCTCGAACAAAGGCTCATCCCGCTCGACCTTGTCGCCCGGTTTCTTGAGCCACTTGGTGATCGTTCCCTCAAAAATGCTTTCGCCCATCTGCGGCATAACGACGTCTGTGGCCATATTGCATTCTCCTGTCCGGCTTCAATTCCTGTGTAGGGGCACGGCATGCCGTGCCCTCCCCAGCGCGCTCTAATACCGTGCAAGTTCCTTAGCAGCGTCAAAAACTTTCTTCGCATTCGGCAAAAAATATTCTTCCAGCGGCGGCGAATATGGCACCGGCGTATCGAGCGCCGTCACCCGCATCAACGGCCCGTCCAGATCGCCAAACGCCTTCTCGCAAAGAATCGCCGCAATCTCTCCAGCGATTCCGCCGGTCTTCGTATCTTCGTGCACGACCAAACAGCGGTTGGTCTTCTTCACCGACTGCAAAATCGTCTCTTCATCCAGCGGCAGCAGAGTCCGCAAATCAATCACTTCCGCCTCGATGCCTTCTTTCGACAGCGCTTCCGCCGCTTCGAGCGATGTGTGCATCATGGCCGCATAAGAAATAATCGTCAGGTGTTTACCTTCGCGCCGCACAATAGCTTTGCCGATCGGGACGGTGTAATCCTCGGTCGGAACCTCGCCTTTGATCCGCCGGTAAAGAAATTTGTGCTCGAAGAAAAGAACCGGGTTGTTGTCGCGCACCGCCGCTTTCAGCAATCCCTTCGCATCATACGGCGTCGAAGGATAAATCACTTTCAACCCCGGCGTGTGCACGAAATACATCTCCGGGTTCGCCGAGTGAAACGGCCCGCCGTGCACGCCGCCGCCCGAGGGCCCGCGCATCACTATTGGCGCCGGCGCATTCCACAAATAATGCCCCTTGGCCACAAAATTTGTAATTTGGTTGAACGCGCACACAATGAAGTCGATGAACTGCAGCTCCGCGATGGGCCGCAAACCTGCGTAGCTCATCCCGCAAGCCGCGCCAATGATTGCGCTCTCGCTGATCGGCGTATCAATCACCCGTTCCCATCCGAATCGCTCCAGCAATCCCTCACTAGTCTTGAACGCCCCGCCGTACACGCCGACATCCTCCCCAAGCAGCACCACTGCCGGGTCCCGCTCCATCTCTTCAAACATCGCCTGTTTGATGGCTTCGAGAAACGTGATCTGCGTTCCGTTTTCCGTTTTGTGATCGGGCGCCATGGCTACCTCTTCCCCTTTCGCGTGGCGCCGGAAGCCGCCGTTGCTTTGGCAGATTTATTCACCGCAGTTTTTGCCCCATTTTTCCCCGAAGGCTTACTACCGCTCGCCGGGATCTCGATCGTATTCTTCGTATCTCCAAAATGAATCGGCGCGTTCGCGCCGCCCGAACCTTTGCCAGATCCAAATCCCGCGACGGTCCACACCGCTTTCACGCTCGACTTCGGAGGCGTCACCTCGGAAATCGGCCGCTCCCACTTCGGCTGGATTTTATGGCAGTCATCGCCCGTGCAGTACACGCCTGTCGCGGCAAATTCCGGCGGCGGCATTGGCGAATTCTCCGCAAACTCCCGCTCCGCCGCGAGCAGCGTGTCGATCTTCGCTTCTATTTCCTTCTTGCTCTTTGCGTCCAGCAGCTTCTCGCCCATCAGAAACTTTTCATACAACGTGATGGGATCGCGCCCTTCCCAATAAGCGCGCATTTCCTTCGGCACATATTCAGCCGGGTCGTGCTGCGCATGGCCCAGCCGCCGGAAGCTCTTCGCTTCGATCAAAATCGGCCCTTCGCCGGCCCGCGCTCGCGCCACCGCTTCCCGGGTCGTCGAATACACTGCGACCACGTCATTGCCGTCCACGATGTAGCTCGAAATTCCATACGATTTCGCGCGATCCGCCAGATTTTCCAGCGGGACCTGCCGCTTCACCGGCGTCGAGTACGCCCACAAGTTATTTTCCAGGATCAAAACGAACGGCGCCTTCTGCACAGCCGCGAAATTCAACCCTTCGTGAAACACGCCGGTCGAACTTCCCCCGTCGCCGATCCACGTCATCGTCACAATCTTCTGCCCCAGGTATCGCCCTGCCATGGCCACGCCGGTCATCACCGGAATCAAATCGCCCAGCATCGAAATCGGCGAAACAATGTGCAGATTGTCCAAATCGCCGAAGTGGCTGGTCCCGTCCTTGCCCTTCGTCGGCGAATCGTACTTCGCCATGTGCTGCATGAAAACATCGCGTGGCGGAACGCCTTTCACCAAAAGCGCCCCGATGTTCCGGATCATCGGCGCCAGCCAATCCTTCTTTTCCAGCGCGTACGCCGTCCCCACCGAAATCGCTTCCTGTCCCAAACTCGAGTACAGCCCCCCGACAATCTTGTTCTGCCGGAACAGCTTCACCATCGTGTCTTCCACGGCGCGGTTCAGCCGCATGTAGTAGTACAAATCCAGATACTGCTGCCGCGTCAGTTCCTTCTTCATGAAAGCTCCGGTAGCACAGGCACTCTTGCCTGTGCTCCTTCCCTTACCGCCCCACATTCGAAATAAACGACCACAATGCTTGCTTCATCCACTCAGGCTGGCACCGCAATCGTTTGATCGGCAATCTCCAGCATTTCCAACAATTCTTCCCGCGATCCCGCCTTTATCTCCAACCCAAACACATCCCCAAAATGCTGTGCTACCTTCGGCGCAACCTCAATCATCTTTACGCCCCGCCCCAGCAATTTCTCCAGTGAAGTCGCCTTCCGTCCCGCAATCCCGCAAGGCACAATCAAATCAAAATTCCTCAAATCCGTAGCCACGTTGTAAGCAAACCCATGCGAAGTCACCCACTGGCTAATATGCACGCCAATCGCACCCAATTTCTCAGCCGTAATCTGTTGCTCGCTCTGTGAATTCTGTGTTCTCTGGGCACTCTGTGTAAATTCCTTGTCTTCTCCAGCCACCCAAATCCCAGTCTTCCCCTCTTCGCGGCCCGCGCAAATCCCAAACTCCGCCGAAGCCCGGATCATCACCTCTTCCAGCATCCGCACATACCACACGACATCCTTCCTAATCGCCCCAAGCTGCAAAATCGGATACCCCACCAACTGTCCCGGTCCGTGATACGTAACATCTCCCCCGCGGCTAGACTCGTAAAACTCCACATTCCGCTGCCGAAGCACATTCTCCGAAACTAAAAGATGTTCCCGCTTCCCATTCCGCCCCTGGGTGATCACAGGCGTATGCTCGCAAAGCAAAAGCACGTCCCCGATCACATCCAACTTACGCGCCGCAACAACACGCTTCTGCAGCGCATACGCCTCAGCGTATCCAATCAATCCCAGATCGATAATCTGGCAGCTCTTCGTCACGGCTCGATTCACTTTGTAGGGGTACGGCATGTTTACCCTGAGCTTCGAAGGGCCGAGCCCGTTCCCGCAAAACCTCAAATCTCAAACGTTTATCTGCAATCCTCTCACCGAAGCAAACGCATCCCCCATCCCTTCCCAAACCGTAGGATGCGCATGAATCATGTTCATCATGTCGTCGATGGTCCCCTCAAGGTTCAGAGTCGCAGCTGCCTCCGACAAAATCTCCGTAGCCAAAGGCCCGATAATGTGAATCCCCAGAATCTCTCCATACTTCTCGTCCGAAACCACCTTGATGAATCCGTTGTGATTACCTAAAATTGTCGCCTTGCTGTTCCCCACAAACGGAAACTTGCCAATCTTCACCGCGTACCCCGCCTCGCGCGCCTGTTTCTCCGTCAGCCCAATCGACCCAATCTGCGGCTCGCAATACGTCGCATTGGGAATCCGCGTCTTCAAAATCTGCTGCGTCTTCTTCCCCGCGATATGCGTCACCGCCACAATCCCTTCCATCATGGCCGCGTGCGCCAACTGCGGCATGCCCGCCACGATGTCCCCGATCGCGTACAAACCCTTCTCATCCGTCTCGTAGTTCGCGCCAGTAAGCACAAATCCGCGATCCAGTTTTGCCTTCGATTTCTCAAGACCGCAGTTGTCGGTCATCGGCTTGCGGCCCACGGCCATCAACAGCTTCTCCGCCTGCAGCGTCTGCGCCTTCCCATCCTTATCCTTGAACGAAACCGTCACGCCATTGGCGTCTTTCTTGACGGAATCCACCTTGCTGCTCGTGAAAATCTGTATGCCCTTCTTCTTGAAATCTTTCTCAAGCTCCACAGAAACATCTTCATCTTCGACGGGCACCACACGCGGCAAAGCTTCCAGTATCGTCACCTGCGTCCCGAACGTGTTGTAAATCGACGCGAACTCCACTCCCACCGCCCCCGCGCCTACGATGATCAGTGTTTTCGGAATCTCCGGCAGCTCCAAAATCGACCGGTTTGTCAAAATCGTCTTATGGTCCGGCTCGATCCCCGGCAGAGAACGCGCCTCCGATCCGCTCACCAGCAAAACATTTGCCGCTTCGATCTCGCTCTTCTTCCCGTTGTTATCCACGCTGACTCGCTCGGGCCCTTCGTAGCGCCCCCAGCCCTGCACCCACTCCACCTTGTTCTTCTTAAAAAGAAACTCGATCCCCTTGGCGTGCTTCTTCACGATCTTGTCTTTGCGCGCCAGAATGTTCGCCCAATTGATCTTCAGCCCGCTGACCTCAAACCCCAGCTCCGCCCCATTTTTGAAGTGATCGTAAACGTCCGCGTGGTGCAGCAAAACTTTCGTCGGAATACACCCGACGTGCAAGCAAGTCCCGCCAAGAAACGGGTCCTTCTCCACCACAATCGTCTTCAGCCCAAGCTCGCCAGCCCGGATCGCCGCCACATACCCGCCCGGACCGCTCCCTATAATCGCCACATCATACTTAGCCACTCGTGATCTCCCTTCCGCAGAGTCCCGAACCGGTCAGACGACCGTCGTACGCTCATCGTTGCCGCAGGATTCTCCGCGGTTGCCTATTCTGTGAACGGCTTTGCGGTTGCACCTACGATCTGCCTGGATGCAAACGCCGACAAATTCTGTGGGATACCCAACCGGCAAATAGCAGGTAGCCTTCAGCACGACTGCCGGCAACCCGGCAAATCAGCAATTTTAGCAGCCGCTCGCGGCCCCCGCAACTTAACCCGGAAATCGGCAGTGGGCCAGTTTCCGATTATCCGGGTGGTCTCAATAGGTCGACGCAACACCGACTGATATAGATTTTCTCTCTAAGGATGGTGTTGCATGAGGCAAGGGAAACGGTTTGGGCTTTCTGCGGTGCAGAAGAGCGAGCTGTGGTGCCGATGGAAGGCGGGACAGTCGCTGCATGAGATCAGGCGCGCTTTCGGCAAGGAGCATTCGTCCATTCGCTGTCTGGTGGCGCGTCACGGTGGGATTGTTCCGGCGGTCCGTCGGCGCTCACGGCGCGCACTCACAGTCGTTGAGCGAGAGGACATTTCGCGAGGGCTGGCTTGCGGTGCATCGCTTCGTAAGATCGCCCAGCTTCTGGACCGCGCCGCGTCGACAGTGAGTCGGGAAGTGGCCCGGCATGGTGGGCGTCCTGAATATCGTGCCAATGAAGCGGATCAGCGAGCCTGGGACTCGGCCTTGCGGCCGAAACCCTGCCTGCTTGCGATGCGGGAGCAACTGCGAGAGGTGGTTGCGAGTAAACTGGTTCTGGATTGGTCGCCGGAACAGATTTCCGGATGGCTGACGACCGAGTATCCCAGCGACGAGAGTATGCGCGTGTCTCACGAGACCATTTACCGTAGCCTGTTCATTCAAGCCCGCGGAGTGCTGAAAAAAGAGCTGGTTGCCCACCTGCGGTCGAAGCGCCGCATACGCCGCTCGCGGCACTCTCGTATCTTCAAAGACTCGCGCGGTCAAATCGCCGATGCCATCTCCATCCGGGAAAGACCCGCAGAAATCGAGGACCGCGCCATTCCTGGGCATTGGGAGGGCGATTTGCTGAGTGGCTCAAAGAACAGTCACATCGTGACTTTAGTGGAGCGGCATTCGCGTTTTACAACGCTGCTCAAAGTGCCCAGCAAAGACACGGCGGTGGTGGTCGCGGCACTGACCAGGCATGCGCGTAAACTCCCAGCAGTGCTGCGCCGCTCGTTGACCTGGGATCGCGGACTGGAGATGGCCAAGCACAAGACCTTCACCATGGCCACGGATGTGCAAGTTTATTTCTGTGATCCGCAGAGTCCCTGGCAGCGCGGCTCGAACGAAAACACGAATGGGCTATTACGACAATACTTCCCTAGGAGAACTAACCTGTCGGGTTACACACAAACGGAATTAGACCAAGTGGCGCTGCGGTTAAATCAGCGTCCAAGAAAAACCTTAGGATTTCAAACTCCCGCCAGTAAACTTCAACAAAGTGTTGCATCGACCGGTTGAGCTGGCAGCGTTTACCAGGAATTATCTGATTACCGACCAGATTTTTGCAGTCGGAGGAATCCAATTCCAGTCGGAGCCGCTCCGCAAGCGCAACCATCTGGTCGAACTCCGGATGCTTCGTCATGCTACGGTGACGATGAGCAGATGACGGAGTGATCGGACCGCGTCATTTCCGTATATTCGATCTGCGACCCGTTGACATTCTACAGGGGAAGGCCTAATCTTCCAGTAGAATCTCTACAGGAGAGCGTCTTGAGTCCGGAACAAACCAATCTTTTGCAAGGGACGCTGGACATGGTGATCCTCAAAGCCCTGCGGTTGGGTGAAATGCATGGCCTCGGAATCTCTCGCAGGATTGAACAGATATCGCAAGGCACGTTTGTGGTGAAGTCCGGATCGTTATTTCCCGCACTACGCCGGATGCAGGAAGAAGGCTGGATCAGTTCGGCTTGGGGAGAGTCCGAAACCAACCGCCGGGCAAAGTACTACCGGCTGACGAAGGCGGGCGTGAAACAGTTGGAGGAGGAAACCGCGAAGTGGGAGCGGATTGTGCTTGGGATCTCGCGGACTCTGGAGGCGTCGTGACTAAGAAGCGAAAGTTACGCTGGCTTTCTCGCGCAGTCAGTTTCTTTCGGAATGTTACCGGCAGGCAGAAAGACGAACTGGACATTGCGGCGGAAGTGAGCGCTCACCTTGATTTGCTGATCGAAGAGAAGCTGCGATCAGGCATGAAGCCAGATGAAGCGGAACGAGCAGCGCAAATTGAGTTGGGGGGCGTCGAGCAGGTGAAGGAACAGGTGAGAGACGCACGGACCGGAGAATGGCTCGACACACTCGCACGGGACTGTCGCTTTGCGCTCCGTATGTCGCGGAAGAATTCAGGCTTTACTGCCATCGTCGTTCTTACCCTGGCGCTCGGCATCGCCGCCAATACCACTGTGCTCAGTTGGATCAGCGCTACCTTGCTGAACCCGATTCCAGGAGTCGCTCACACGAGCGACCTTGTCACCGTCATGCGCGGCGATCGCACCGATCATCCCACCCCGCCATTTTCTTATCCCGACCTTCGTGACCTCAGCGAGCGCACGCAAACTTTTTCCGGGCTTCTCGGCTATCACGATGACTACATGTCTGTCACGGGCGCCGCAAAGCCCGAGCGCATTTACGGGGCCCTGACCACCGCTAATTATTTTGATGTTCTCGGCGTCCACGCGATTCTCGGCCGCACTTTTCTTCCGGAGGAGGGAACGCCGCGCGCCGGCGCTGCAGTGATCGTCATCGGTTACACCGTCTGGCAGAACCACTTCGCGGGCGATCCGCAAATCGTTGGGAAGACGATTCAGATCAATCGCCATCCCTACTCCGTTATTGGGGTAGCCCCGCGGGATTTCACGGGCTGCGCGCCCGGGCTTCGCGCCGAATTGTGGATTCCTCTCTCGATGGATCGTGATGTTTGGGGTTTTAACCGTCCCGATTATCGCGGCATTTTCTGGCTGATCGTGCTCGGAAAGCTTCGCCCGGGCGTCACGAAGAATCAGGCGCAGGCCGAACTGTACCTGCTCATGCGGGGAATCGCCGAGCGGTTCCCGGAGGATCACCGGGATAGCCCGAACGAGATTTCTCTCGACCCGCTTTGGCGTTCTCCCTTCGGCATCAACGGCTATCTCTACAAGATTCTTCCCATGTTGCTGGGGCTCGCCGGCGTCCTGCTCCTGCTGGCCTGCGCCAATGTTGCCAGTCTTCTGTTGGTGCGTTCGGTCGGACGCCGCCGCGAGATTGCCATCCGGCTGGGAATGGGCGCTTCACGCCAACAGATCATCCGCCAGTTTTTGATCGAGAGCCTGCTGCTTGGTCTGCTCGGTGGTACTGCGGCCATCGCGATTACGGTGTGGACTTCTCGCAGCATCGTCGCTTTCTTTCCGCCCAGCTCTCTTCCGCTGACAAACGACGCGCACGTCGATCAACGCGTGCTTTTCGTCACGATTGCGGTTTCCATCCTTGCTGCGATCCTCTTTGGTATTGTTCCGGCCCTGCGGTCTTCGAGCCTGCCGGTGCAATCTGTTCTCAAGGAGGAAGCGACCAGCGTCTCGCTTACTTTGCACAAGGGTCGTCTCTTGAGCGGCCTGGTGGTGGCACAGATTTCACTCTCGCTCGTTCTCCTGGTCTGCGCGGGACTCTTTACCCGCAGCCTTCAGAAAGCACAGCAAGCGGATCCGGGATTCGATGCAAGTCATCTGCTGCTTACTTCTTACGAGCTCTCGCCAGCTGGTTACACCCGCGCGACGGGTGCGGCGTTCGACCGGCAGCTGCTCGACAGGCTCTCGGCGCTTCCCGGGGTCGAATCCGTGACCTTGGCTGATTTTTCACCACTGAGCTTCAGCATCCACACCGACTATCTGCAGCTGGAAGGCTACGTGCCGCAACCGCACGAATCGATGGAGATCAGCCGAGCGATCGTCGGGCCGAATTACTTTCGCACTCTGCGCACGTCGGTGATTTCGGGCCGTGAATTCACCGCAGCGGATACGGCGGAATCGCAACTCGTTGCCGTCGTCAACCAGGCCTTTGTCGATCGCTATTGGCCGGGTGCAAACGCTCTCGGCAAGCAGGTGACGGACGGCGGTGATCGGTTCACCATCGTTGGAGTAGCGCGCAATGCCAAATACCGCTTGCTCACCTACCCGAGCGAGCCTGTCATCTATTTGCCGAGTTACCAGGCCTATAGCCCGACACATGACACCACCATTCACCTCCGCACAACTGGCGATCCGCGTGCCATGGCTTCTTCTGTGGAAGAGACCATCCATCAGCTCAATCGGGAGTTGCCGCTGTTCAACGTGAATCCGCTTTCCGTCACCATGCAGCTCGGCACACTTTTTGGACGCGTCGCGGCTACGTTTGCCGGCTCGTTCGGTCTTCTTGCCATGCTGCTCGCCGCCGTCGGCATCTATGGCGTTGTGGCTTACAGCACTCGCCAACGCGCGCGGGAAATCGGCATCCGCATGGCGCTCGGCGCGGAGCGGGGAGGCATCTACCGTCTCGTTCTCAACCAGGGATTCAGGCTCACACTGGCGGGCCTCGTCGTGGGCACGGCGCTCGCTGTGGCATTCACGCGGTTGCTTAAGGCGCAACTCTTTGGCGTCAGTGAGACCGATGCTATTACGTTTGCCTCGGTCGGGCTGCTTCTGGCCGTTGTCGCTCTGCTCGCGTGCCACATCCCCGCCCGCCGCGCCACGCGAGTTGATCCGATGGTCGCCCTGCGGCACGAATAACAGTCCAAACCATGATCTCTTTCCACATCGGCGCTGAAGCGGACGAAGACAATTCCTGGTAAACGCGGTAACCGGAAACTGACCCACTGCCCGGAAACCGCGCCCCTCGCAAACGCACATTACCCCAAACGCCAAGTCCTCATCGCGCGTAGCGAAACAAAAGCGCAAGAATACGTATCCATATTTAACTTAGTAGTACCGTCGTTCTATAGGAATCTTTTTCATTGACTTTTGTTTGCCGCCCTATATAGTTCGTCCACACTTACTGTGAGCCCGGGCCTCAGCGGCCTCCTCGGCAATCCCAGCAAGCCCGCAGCAAAAGAAGGGACGGCCACCATGATCATGAAAATAGGGGAACACTGGCACTGCATGAATCCCGCATGTCACTGCGAAGTCTTGGTTCAATCGAACAGCGATATCGATGGAAGTAATCCGCGCTGCGTCTGCGGGGCGCCCATGAAGAAAAAATACTCCCCGCCGAGTCTCACCTATCTCGAGTTTCTGCGTGTCGAGAATCCTGCATCCTCACAAGAGGCTGCCCGCAAGGGATGATCCATGCGCGCTGACACTCTTATCCGCGTCGCCGCTCACCATGTCGTGAAGCCTCTGGTCATTCGCGGCGGGGTGGCTCGCACTTTCGGTAGCTTGGTCTGTTTTCTTGCGGTGCTGTTCCTGCTCGGGGGTCTCTACCTGCTCGGAGACGCCTTCGAACACCCGCTGGATGCGCAAGCTGTGGGAGTCCTCGCCGCGGCCTTCAGCATCACCCTGGCGGTCATCCTCCTTTATTTCCTTTGTAAACCCCGCCATGGCCAGCGTCCACGAGCCCCTCGTTTCAGGCGCGCGGAATAGCCGAAAAATAGCGCTCCTCGAGAATCTGCCGGTGGTGCAGCTCATGCCCTGCCGTGATGAACGCCAGCGCACGCACGCTCACTTCGTTCTTGTTTGCCGTGCCGCGCCGCATCCATGTTTCCGGTCCGAGCGAACGAAACAACGCCAGGCTCGCGCTTCGCACGTGCGCGAATTCCTCCACCAGACTCGCCAGCGGCCTTTCCTTAAATCCGCCGCTCCGCACGTAATCGTCTTGTTCGAATCCCTCCATCGGCGTCTGGTCGCCCCTCGCAATCCGCAGCGCCCGGTACGTAAAAATTCGCTCGGAATCGCTCAAGTGCCCCAGCACCTCCTTCACCGTCCACTTGTCCGCTGCGTAGCGAAAGTTTCCGTCCCGCTCGCTGCGCCCCGCAAAAAGCTGCATTGTCTGCACGCGCTGCGCCTCCAGCGCACTTGCCACGTCAGTTCCTGGAACCAGCGCAATGTACTTCTCGTAGTAGGCTGCGTACTCCCCAGCCTCCGGTCGTGCCAATTTCATTTTCTTTCTCCCTCCGCGCAGTATACCTCGCCTGCCCGCGCCGGAGGCGTGCTACTACAAACCCCCTCTTTCGAATCCGCAACCAATGTGGCCCCAATACCAAATCCAATAGCAAAGTGGAACACTCTATTCGCTTTTTAGCTTCAGGAGACTGCGGCGGGGACGCTGCTAGCAGAATCTTTCTCAAGGCTCTTGCGGCTATCCGTAGCCGCTTCTAAACTTCTCTGCACCAAAATCGAGGATGCCACCGTCAGGATGCAGCAAGCCCACGGTAGCACCGGAGAAATCCAAAAGACCCCTAACCCAAAACGAAGCGCGCCGATCCATCCGAGCGTCAACAACAACCCATACATAATAGCTGTCACGCGCGCCCGGTCGTTCCACCACAATCCCAGCGCGCACAATCCCTGCAGAAAAACGGCAAACGGAAAAGCCACAACCAGATCAATTGAATAGTGTTCCCCGATCCCCATCGTTGCGAAAACCGTGAACACTACAAACGCCATCGCGATTCCCCGCTCCCAAATCGAAAGTCCGCGCGAATACCACCACGCTAGCAACACCCAAGTCATGTGCAGCGACGGCATGCAATTCCGCAATCCGGCTACCGCAATAGGTTCCACCAGTAAACGTGTCACTTGCTCCGTCGGAATCGGCGTCCACGGAAATTGACCCAAGAAAACGTGAACCGGTCCCACCGCCGGAAAAAGATTGTAGAAAACCACGCCCACCGGGCCGGTGATAAGAAACGCAATCATCGCGGAGACGGCTCGCGTGCGATCGCACAGAAGCTGCCCTGCGTAAACCAGCCCAATCACCATCGGCAGCCCAACGTAAAAAATCATCCCTGCGGATCTGAACCACGGCCAGAGCACATATGCCTGCCCCATCATGAACGCAATCTGCACTCGCAAACTGGAATCAAACGAAAACAAATAAAGATCGAGCACTCTCGGGTTGGCCTTCTCCGTCCAACCCAGCAAAATCGTGCTGCCCCAATCCGACGTCACGAAAAGCAGCGCCGGCACAAACGCCAAGGCCATCTGCTCTTGTTCTTTACCCCGCGACCAGATCGCGCGCAACCCAAGTATCGAAAGGCTGCTGATCCCCAGAAACGAAGCAATCCCCGCCAAGCTTGGTCTGTAATGTAAAAGACCGAAATCGACGGACGTGAAAAGCACCGCCCCGCCGATGACGCACAAAGCATCCTGCCAAGAAGGCCGCACGCGAAAATGAATCAACACCACGCTCGCCAGCGTCACCCCGAAAAACAGCGAAAGCAGCGCCGATTTATAAAAATGCTCGCTGGTTCCCAGCCACACTGCCAATCCCAGCAGCGCCACTGTCGCCACAATTTTTACAATCATCGGCAATTTCATTGCGTAGTTTCTCGGATGGATATACTCGGTCCTACGGCTCTGCGGTCTTGAAACATTGCAAAGCCACGCTGCGGCTTGCAAGCTGCTCCGTTTTCATTTCATCATAGGGCGCGGTCCCACGCGGCAAGACGCACATTTCCTGTGCCCAACCCGTGACGCCGCCCATATCTCGCCCAAACAAAAGGCTGACCAACGCATGACTGCGGCACACAACTCGCCGGATAAGCTCTCAGACACCCGCAAATTGCGCGTTGCCTTTCAAGGAGAGCCCGGCGCCTTCAGCGAAGAAGCCGCCGTCCAACTCCTCGGCGAAGCCATCATCACAGTCCCACGCCCCACCTTTGACGCCGCCTTCCGCGCCATCAGCGAAGGCCTGGCCGACGCTCTCCTCGCCCCTGTCGAAAACACGCTCGCCGGCCCGGTCGTCCGTGTCTACGATCTCCTCCTCGAAAGCGCCCTCACCATCACTGCCGAAACCATCCTCCCCATCGAGCATCACCTAATCGGCTGCCCCGGCTCCACACTCAACGACATCCGCTCCGTCGCGAGCCATCCCATGGCTCTAGCCCAATGCGAACGTTTTTTCGCCACGCATCCGCACCTCAAGCGCGTCCCCGCCGAAGACACCGCAGGCAGCGTCCGCGAAGCCCTGGCCCGCGGCGACAAAACGAGCGCCGCCATCGCAGGCCGCCGCGCCGCCGAACACTACGCCGGCGTCATCCTGGCCTCCGACATCCAAGACAACCCAGAAAATTTCACCCGCTTCATCCTGTTGCGTCCGGCAGCCGAAGCCACTCCTCCATCTCCCGCCGCCCGCAAAATGTCCATCGCCATGCGCCTCGCCCACCGCCCCGGCGCCCTCCTCGCCTCGCTCGAACCCTTCGCAAAACACGGCGTCAACCTCCAAAAAATCGAAAGCCGCCCCATCCACGGCCGCCCCTGGGAGTACCAATTCTTTCTCGACGTCGAAGCCGACTCTTCCTCCCAACTCGAACTCGCCCTCGCCGAAGCCCGCCAAGCCACCAGCCACCTCCGCGTCCTAGGCCTCTACCCCGCCGCCCGCACTCCAGCCCTAACTCCCTAAACGCCTCGTAGGAGCACGCATGTTCACCCTGCTCGCGCTGAGAAACGAAGGGAGCTTCGAATGGCCGTGCCCTCTTTCTTTTTTCCTATTCTTGCCGTTGTAGTGGCGCAGCACGCCGCGCCCCAGCCCTTTTGACGGCTGTGAGTTTCTTACAGGAGTGCTTTTATAACGAAGTTATTCTGGCGGGATAATGCTTTCGTTCAACGCTCTTTTGTAGTCTTCAGCCCGCGTTTGTGTGCGCCTTGCCGCTCACTTCTTCTTCATACCACGCAATGGTTTTCCGCAAACCGTCCCGAAGCGACGTTTTCGCTCGCCATCCAAATTCCGCCAACGCCCGGGAAGTGTCCAGACAACGCCGCGGCTGTCCGTCCGGTTTCGTCGCATCCCAGCGGACGGCGCCCTCATACCCCGCCAGCGAGCCAATCATCTCCAGCAAGTCGCGAACGCTGATCTCTTCCCCCGACCCCAAATTTACAAGCTCGGGCTTCTCGTACTTCTCCGCCGCGATCACGATGGCTTCCGCGGCGTCTTCCACATACAAAAACTCCCGCGTCGCGCTACCCGTCCCCCATGCCGTTATCTCAGCCGCCCGCGCCTGTTTCGCTTCCCAGCATTTCCGGATCAACGCAGGGATAACATGCGAACTCTCCAGATCGAAATTGTCCCGCGGCCCATATAAATTGACCGGAGTAAGATAAATCCCCGCAAACCCGTACTGCTGTCGATAAGCCTGCAACTGAACAAGCAGCATTTTCTTCGCCAGCCCGTAAGGCGCATTCGTCTCTTCCGGATAGCCATCCCAGAAATTCTCTTCGCGAAACGGCACCGGCGTGAACTTCGGATACGAACAAATCGTCCCCGCGCAAACAAATTTCTCGACTCCCGCGATGCGCCCCGCTTCAATCGCGTTAATGCCCATCACCGCATTGTCGTAAAAAAATCTTCCAGGATTCGCACGGTTCGCGCCGATGCCGCCCACAACCGCCGCAAGATGGATAAAAATGTCCGGCCGCAAATCCTTATAAAGCCGCAGCGCTTCGGATTTTTCGCGCAGGTCATACTCCCGGCTATGTGGCGTGCTGATCTCCTGGCAACCAGCCGCACGCAGTTTATCCACCACAAACGAGCCTAGGAATCCGTTGCCGCCGCTCAGTACCACCCGCCGTTTTTCCCAAAAACCCATTCCACGCCCCTCAATTCTGCGAAGCTTGTCCTTCCACCGCTTCCATCACTCGCGTCACCGAGTTGTGCCAATGATTCCAGTGGCTGAATTTCTTTTCCAGAATTGCTTTCCCGCGTCCCAGCGGCACGAGACCCGCCGCTTCCAGATCCGCGTCCACCATAATCGCCACCAATTCACTGAAACCGATCTTCGCTTCCCAGCCCAGTTTCTCCCGCGCCTTACTTGTATCCGCAATCAGGCAATCCACTTCCAACGGGCGTTTATACCGTTCCGACATTTGCACGTGCTTCCGCCAGTCCAGCCCCGCGTAAGCGAAAGCCTCCTCCACAAACTCGCGCACCGAATGCGCTTCGCCGGTCCCAATAACGATATCTTCGGCCGTATCCCGCTGCAGCATTTTCCAAATCGCTTCCACATACTCCGGCGCGTAACCCCAGTCGCGCCGCGCATCGAGATTTCCTAGAAACAGTGTGTCCTGTTTGCCGGCTACGATGGCCGCCACCGCGCGCGTGATTTTCCTCGTCACAAACGTCTCGCCGCGTCTCGGGCTTTCGTGATTGAACAAAATTCCATTGCTCGCAAAAAGCTGGTATCCCTCTCTGTAAATCCGCGTCATCCAGTACGCGTACAGTTTTGCCACCGCATACGGGCTGCGTGGCTCAAAAAGTGTCGTTTCGCTCTGCGGCGGTTTCGCCGATCCGAACATCTCCGAGCTCGACGCCTGATAAAACCGCGTCTTGCACCCCGCGCGCCGGATCGCTTCGAGCAATCGCATTGTGCCCAGCCCGGTGATGTCGCCGGTATATTCCGGCATATCAAAACTCACGCGCACGTGGCTTTGCGCCGCCAGGTGATACAACTCATCCGGTGCAAAGCTGTAAACCAGATTCAAGACCCACTCCGTGCTCGAGAGATCGCCGTGATGCAGAAAGAGCCTCGTGCTTGCCTCGTTCGGATCTTGGTAAATGTGGTCGATCCGCTTCGTATTGAATGTGCTCGCCCGGCGAATGATCCCGTGAACTTCGTATCCTTTGGAGAGCAGTAGTTCGGCAAGATACGAGCCGTCTTGCCCGGTAATTCCAGTGATGAGTGCGCGTTTCATTTGCGATGTTTGCCTCTTATTTTCCCGCAGCCCTTGGCAGCACTTTTTATGGCTATCTTTTTGGAAAAATTAATTACTCGATGAGCCGAGCCAGAAAATACAAATAAGTCCCTTTGTACCTGCGCATCCGAATATAAGGATACGCCGCAACTGCCATCGGCAGGCAGGCCATGAATTTCAGGCGTCCCAGAAATTGCACTACCCTCTGACGAGTCGTTGGTGCGGCCTGCAGCGCAGCGGCAGCCTCGCCCGGTGCCATCTGCATGACGTCCCGGAAACTGGCCGCCGCATTTCCCGTGGACTTCACCGACAGTCCGGTGCGCAAACTCATGTTGATCATCTGCGCCGTGTGTACAACACCTGCCGGCTGTTCCTTCACGGACAGAATTTCAAACCCCTGCCCGCTCAATAAACTTCGCAGCGATCTCACATTCCATCGCAAAAAATGATTGGGCGGATAATCCAGGACGTCCGGTCCGGTAAGCCATCTCTCCCGATTGGGCACGCTCAACGCGATGTAGCCGCCAGGCCGCACGCAGGATTTCACTTTCTGTAAAAACTCCACCGGCGAGGCCTGGTGTTCTAGCACTTCAAAAAAAGTGACGACATCGAATTGCTCTCCCCGATATTTTTCCGCAAACTCGGAAACCGTCAGCCCCAGCACTCGCGGCAAGCCAAGCTTCTCTTTGGCGAACTGCGCGGCGTTTCGATCCAGTTCCGTGCCGCTCACCGTATAACCGGCGGCGCGTGCCGCGGCCATGAAATTTCCCGTTCCGCAACCGATATCCAGTAACTCGCCGCGGCCCGGCGCCACCGGATCGCCAAGAAAATATTTATGGCCCGGCTCTAGCGGCAATAGTTTTTCGTCCCGGCCGCCGTACATCTGTTCATACCAGCGCGCGTCCGGCATCACCCGCGGCTCCCAATAATGCAAGTCACAGGCGGTACAGCGAAAAAGATCGTACTTCCCGTATCGCTCGATAGCTGCCCCCGTCTCGCTCTTCGCGCATGCAGGACACACCGAAGAAGACTCTCTGGCGGATCCACGGCCGCGGCTGTTCGGTTCGAACTCCACCGCTCCTTCTCTCGGAACGTTTTGTGAAAGTGCGGTCATCGTCTAAACCTTTGTCGCCGCTTCCTTCCGCTCTTCGGCAGGCAAAACTCCTCCATCCGGCCCGCCGAACATTTCTTTATATCCGCTGCGAAACTTATCCAGGAGATGCACGTGATCGTAGCCGAGGAACAAAGCGCCAAAAGCTTGCACGTAGGCATAAAGGCGATGCCGGGCCGTCATAATTTCCCGATAGATGCGCGGATATTCCAGTAAATGACGGAAATAATTCCAGTGGCTCGGCTTGTGAAGTTTGAAGCCATCGAGTTCTTGCGCTTTCGTCCATTGCTTCAGATACGCCTGCAAATCGGGCGAAGCCGGGTCGTGCCCGTTGCGTTCTAACCATTTCCGGACTTCCATCAACAGCACTTCGCGCATGGCCATGCGGTGTTCGATGGACTCGCGTGCGGGCTCTCCCTCATTTGCCTGAAAAAGATTCGCTCCGTGAATGCGATACTTTGCAAGAAATTCCGGAAGGGCGGCAACCGGCGCAACAAAAATAATGAGCGCCGTCAGATAAGCGTCGGCTTGTGAGCGTAGCGCCTCGGGCACCGGCAGCAATTTGCTTAGCGCGTTTCGCCGGAACGCCAGACAGGAAGTGCCCACCATCGGATATCGCAACAAAAAAACGCGGTTTTCCGGAACGTGCCCGGACACTTCCACAAAATAATTGTCCAGGGC
>Ga0206978_1060_pt1 | contig 25802 bp, 17 predicted proteins | sample Alteio_BWMinCont_21_FD_153477 | JGI IMG/M metagenome (GOLD analysis project Ga0206978, IMG submission 153477) | Enriched cells from forest soil in Barre Woods Harvard Forest LTER site, Petersham, Massachusetts, United States -... | ecosystem: Environmental > Terrestrial > Soil > Temperate forest >...
CGGGCGCGCAACTTGCCGCGCTTCTCGGCATGATCGATACGCGCGACAATTCCGATCCCGCGCTCGCCAAATTCTCCAGCAGAGTTCAGGCCGTGGTGGACAGCAGCGGCCCGACCGAATTCTCCCCGGGTCCGAAAAACGGCGATCAAGATAAATTCCTCTCGAGCTTTTTCGGCGCGGACTATGCGGCTCATCCCGAAATTTGGCGCGACGCCTCACCCGTCGACCACGTGTCGAAATCCAACGCGCCATTTCTCATCATTCACGGTACACACGACGACCAGGTCTCGATCGCCCAAGCCCAGGCGCTCTACGACAAACTCAAGGAAGCAGGCGCCGACGTGAAATTTGTCCGCCTGGACTCCGATCACATGTTCCGCGAGTCTGCTGTGCGTCGCCAGCTAGCTCTCGAAACACAACTCTTCTTCGAGCACTATCTCGTCCCGGCTTCCTAAGCGCACAATTTTCCTGGCGTAGAACTGCCCCGAAGATGATGGATGTTTGCGTGGACTAAGGCGATGGCACGGAATTTTGGCGCGAATCCCATTCCGTGCTGAGCCGGCGCACCGATTCGCGCAGACGGACCGCAAGTGCCGCGATGGTTTCGAGGCGCTGCGGTGCGCCTTGCGGCAAGCGGCCGTCGCTTTTCCGCCGTATTTCGGAGAGAAGAAGCTCCGCGTTCCCCAGAATGCCGGTGAGCGGATTGTTCAATTCGTGGCGTAACACCTCGCCGAAATCCTCGCGATCCAAGTCCGTGAACACGTCGGTTCGTCCCGTTTCAAGCAGCTCACCCGCGGCGGGGAGTGCCTGGGCATCTCGCAGAGCTTTGCGCAGCCGCCGTTCGACAAGACCGAGCGCCACAGTCAGGCACCCGCCCGTGCGCACCACGTAATCCGCTGCCCCGGCGGCCACCAGCGCGGAGAGTTCCGTCTGGTGTTCCGCATCTCCGATCACCACGACCGGGGCATAGGTGGCCAGCGAAGAGGCCGCCAAATCCAAGCGCCTCGCGCGTTCGCGCAGATCGCCGGCTTCCAGCGTCACAGAGGCTTCCGTAAGTAAAATAACAGCGGGCGCAGCATCTTCAGAATGCTAATTGTTCCCACTTCGGGAATGGAAGCGCGGAGCGGCCCGCCACGCGAGACTCTCTCAAAACGCCGTTCTACCCTTCGTGGAACTACGCGGGTACTTTTCACGAATCGGGAAAAGGACTTCTTCTTTGTGATCCCGATCATAAAGGAAAAACGGGCCTCCCGGAGGATGTCCGAGAGGCCCCGTTTTTTGTATGCCGTTCAGTGAACCGCCGAACGCGGCGCGTTAATTCGCAACGATCCAGCGAGCCTTTCCACGCTTAGATGGATTGGCTCGCGTCCCAATCGATTACGGCTTGGGCGCTGGCTTCTTGGCTGCGGGCGCTTTAGCTATCGTGCCAGCAGGCGCCGGGCCTCCTCGGCTAAGCAATGTCAAGGCGTCATGTGCGTTGAAGGGGAAGCGCCGCACGGACTGTTCGCCCGTGGTGCTGAGGGTGACGTCCACGCGCCGGTTGTTGGCCAGGCGCACGGTCAAAAGGTTCTTCAGGAACTTATCCTTTTCCGCGGGCGTCAGGTCCGGATCGTCTTCGAGAAGCTTCTTGACCTCAGCGTCGGTCATGTTTTGTTCCTCGCCGTACGCCTTGGTATCGATGTGATCGGCGGGAACTCCCTTTTCGATCAGATAGCTCTTGGTCTTTTCCACGCGGCGCTCGGAGAGAAGCTGGTTGTACTCCTTGCCTCCGCGTACGTCGGCGTGGCCGCCCAGGATCAAGTGGGCGTTCGGCCTGTAGGTCAGATATTGCGTGAAGTCGGCTGCCAGCGTGTCGAGAGTGACTGCCTGGCTGGCCATCAAACCGCCATTGGGTTTCGCAACCGTCGGCAGTGCCGTCGGGAAGTAGATGCTGTGCAAGGCCAGCTTCATCTCCAGCTGATGAACCTGGGGAGCTTCCTTGACCTCCACGTTGCCGGAAGCATCGGCCGTACCGCCGCGTCCGTCGTTCACCGTGCATTTCACAGTGTAGGTTCCGGGCTGTAACCCGGTGGCATCGAACGACACATTCTGGCCCGTGCCGGTAACCTGGCCGCCGGAAGCCGTGTAGCTGTAAGTCAACGGATCGCCATCCGGGTCCGTGCCCGTGCAGGTGATTCCGGTGTGCTCACCCGGAAGAATGGGGCTGCGCTCGACCGACAGGGTAGCCGTCGGCGGACGATTGGGGCGCTCTTCCACTTTGATATCCGTGGCGCAAGATGCCGTGCCGCCCTTGCCGTCGTTGACCTGGGCAGTAACCGTGTAGTTGCCCGGCGTAACGCCGGTGGAGTTCCAGCGCGCATCAGGACCAGAGCCGTCCACCGCGCCGCCCGTCGCCGTGTAGCTGTAAGTGAGCGGATCGTTGTCCGGGTCGCTGGCGTTCACGTGAACCGCAACGGTGTCGCCCGAGCCGGCAAAGACGGATGTGGGGTTCGCGGAGCACGCGGCCACCGGCGGGTGATTCACGGGCGCCGGAGGAGCCTCGTGGGGCAAGCCAAAACGCAGAACGATACCGGTTCCCAACCGTAAGCTATTCTCCCTGCCACCAGCGGCGAGAGAGTTCCCATAAAAAGAGGTCGAAAGGTAATCGATTTCCGCGAAGCGCCAGGCGATGTTCCTCGTCAAGGCGATATCCACGCCTCCGCCGGCCACCAGGGCAAACGCGGTTTGGCTGTTGCTGCCTGTCATCTCCGGGCCGGCATGTCCTGCGCCGACCATCAATTCCACGAAGGGCACGAAGTAATCAAATCTGCGGAAGTTCACACGGGGACCAACCAAAAATGTCGTGATGCCTCCGTGCAAGGTCGTGCCGTTGACGATGCGGTTGTAGCTTAACCCGCCGAGTTCCTCCGTGAGCCCCAGCCATCGCGTGGCATTCCAGGTGAAAGCTCCCGATCCTCCGTAATTGTTAAACGAAGCGAAACCCCCGCCCGGATTGAAATTTACGTAGTCGAACATACCTGTGACTTCGTAACGGGGCACAAGTCGTCCTGGCGGCGTGTTGTCATTCGATTTGGCATCGGACGGGAGTGGCTTCGGGCGCGGAGCGTCCGGAAGAGCGAAAAGGTTTCGCGAAGCAGGCGTGATGTCCCCTCCATTCGTTTTGGCGGGGCTCTTTTCCGCCGCTGTCGCCGCCGCGCTCGCACCGTCGCCATTCTGCTGGGCGCATAAAGGCAAAGCTAATAGAGCGCTGACCACCACTGCCACACACCAAGTACGCATGATTCGTCTCCCTAAGTTATCCGTTGCGGAACCCAAGTCGTGATTGTCCCCACCGCGGCCCAGTCTGTGGCCTTGCCACAAACTCGCTTGGACCTATTCTTATTGCGTCAAGCTATCTGCCCCTTGCCGCCACACTGCCGATAGCTTCCCCCACTTTGGTCCTGCACTGGGAGAAAATTCAGGAAGTGACATCGCGCGGCGCTGTAAGCCTATTCTAGGTTTCCCTTTATCTGCAAGTGTTTCCTTACGGCAATCGGAGGGTCAAAAGCAGTTCTCGCGGCCTCCTGCTGATACGATTCGCCGCGAGGTCACACTTGTTTGTAAATGCATTGCAATCCAAAAACGGCTGACCTCCGCCCGATATCCGTTGCAGTGCCTGCCTGTGGCAAGTATCTAGTGGGTTACCGCCCATTGTGCTAGGATGACGCCACTTTTGTGGTGAACATGCCTCGGACGGAGTTTTTGAACCTCTGGACTTTCCGTTTTGAGAGATCGCGCTGATTGCCCGGCTTGTTGTCGTGCGGCCCGAAGCGCCTTCACAAAAGCTCCAGTTTCGTGTCCCGCGTGGGCGGATTATGAAAACAAATAATTTTTGTGTGCGGAATTCGTTTTTAGCACTTGCCTTCATCGCCGGAGCTCTGTTCCTGACTTCGGCAGCAATGGGCCAACAGAAACAAGCGCCTAACGGCGATGCCACTGCTTCCACCAAATTCCCAGCCGCCAAGGCGAAGGCACAGCCACCGGGGACAGTTCCCGGCAATGCGGACGCCGATGGCGACACACAGAGTAAACAAGACAAAGAAGAGAAAGACAGTCCCGATGCGATCCGCAAGCGTGAGGAATGGTTTTACAAACAACGCGCCTCTGTGAATGGGCACATTCCGGGCGGGGCGCGACTCAAAGCTCTCCAGCACATGCAGCGCATGATGGCGGCGGAAGGCAAGCTGATCTTGCGTCCCGATGGCTCTTACGCCGTGGCGGGGCCGCAGGCCGGGTCCACGTCGTTTCCTGCCTGGAGTTCGATCGGTCCGACGCCCACAACGGGAGGCACGTTCAGCCCCGTCACGGGGAGAATCACAACCATCGCCGTCGATCCGAGTGACGCAACCGGGAACACTGTGCTCATCGGCGGAGCGCAAGGTGGGATTTGGCGTTCAACCGATGCGGGCGTGACATGGACGGCTGTCGGTGATCAAAACGCCTCGCTGGCGATGGGCTCCATCGCGTTTGCCCCCTCGCAACAAGGGACTGTGTATGCTGGCACAGGCGAACAAGCCTCCATCGGCTTTGACATTTATTATGGAGCTGGTGTTCTGAAGTCCACCGATCACGGCCAAACATGGACGCAGACTTGCACTGTCGCAGGGCCAACGTGTCCTTTCATCGGCCCCTACACCAACGGGCTTAATCCAAGCTTTGGCTTCTTTAATTTTGGCGGCGCACACATCAGCTACGTCGCGGTAAATCCGACGAATCCAAATCTGATTCTCGTGAGTGCGCAGTTCCTCGTGGAAGGTCCACAGGAAGGCGTCTATTGTTCGAACAACGGCGGAGCCACTTGGACCAACATTCTTCCCGATGAGATGGCGACGTTCGTGGGGTTCGCGTCTTCGTCCGTTGCGTTTGCGGCACGGGGCAATCCGTTCGGAAGTTCGCCGGGAGCTCCACACGGCAATGGTATTTACAAATCGACCAACGCCAGCTCCTGTTCCGCAACCTTTACTCCCCAGAGCACCGGACTTCCGGCGCAATCCACGATGGGCCGCATGGATCTGGGCATCTCCCCCAACTATGCGTCGGACAGCACGGTTTACGCTTCCATCGCCGACGGGACACAAGCGTCGAATACGAATCTTGGGGTTTGGGTTACGACAAACGGGGGCACCAACTGGACAGAGACCGCTGCGCCCGACGTATGTCAGTTCCAATGCTGGTATGACAATGTCATCAAAGTTGATCCGACGAATAAGAATTACGTCTTCTTCGGCGGCTCCTCGGTCTCGGACTCCGGCGGGAATCCGATGTGGGTTGTGCGAACGACGACAGGTGGTACGAGTTGGTCGACCGTCATTCCCAGTCAGCTCGGCGCAGGATTGCCGCATGTCGATACTCATGCGCTAGCCTTCTTCAGGCTTCCCAGCGGCAAGGTACGTCTGTACCTGGGAAACGATGGCGGCATTTGGCGTACCGATGATGCAGAAGCTTCAACAATCACATGGGCAAATTTGAACGACTCCTTGCTCACCTTGACGCAGTTCTATCCATCGATTTCTATCAATACTTCTTCGCCATCGATTGCCTTCGCTGGAACGCAAGATAATGGCAGCCAGAATTATCAGGGCGGCGTTTCCTGGGTGGATAACAACTTGTGCGGGGATGGAGCATCCACGGCCGTGGACGCAGTCGTTCCGAGCACGGTCTATATTGGGTGCGCCACCGGCTATCAGGTCAATGCCTCTTACCAAAATGGAGCCGTGGGCACATTTTCGCCGGCCGTGAACGGAGTAGATCCAGCGGACACCGCGAACTTCGTACCTCCGCTCGCTACGGATCCCAACACCGCCAATCTTTTGTACTTCGGCACCACGAAGATATACCAGTCTTTCGATGCCGCAAATACATGGACTGCGCTCACTGCGCCGCTGGTTTCCGCCCCAGGAGACGTACTGACGACGATCGCGGTCGAACCGGGGAATCCCAACGTTGTTTACACCGGGTCAAGCGCAGGGGAAGTCTTTGCCGCGCAAACCGCCACCACAGAGTCCGCCTTCTTTCAAGTAGGAGAGTTCCCCATTGCACCGCGCGCTGTAACCGGCATCGCTATCGACCCCGCTGATTCCTCGGGAAATACTGCTTACGTTGCGCTTTCAGGATTTTCGTTCAACGGCACCGATCCGGTTGGCAACACTGTTACCGATCTTCGCGGACACATCTTCAAAATCACCAACGCGAATATGACCACACAGGCGACGTTCACAGACGTTAGCTGCTCGACGGCCGACTGTTCCAAACCTGCGGCAACCGATCTGCCAAACATCCCTGCCAACGACGTACTGATCGATCCTGATGTGCCCGGAACCATTTACGCGGCGACTGACCTCGGCGTCTACGTCGGCAACTGCACAGCGATGCCTTGTACCTGGAGCACCCTCGGCACCGCTCTTCCGCATGTGGCCGTGTTGTCGCTTCGCCTGCACGAAGCGTCGCGCACTCTCTTCGCCGCCACTCATGGGCGAGGCGTTTGGAACATCGCGCTCAACAATTTCGCGTTCACAGGCCCGCGTATCTTTTCTCTGACTCCTACTTCCGCAAAAGCGGGCGCGGCGCAACTCACGCTGACGGTGGCCGGAACGGGCCTGACCGGCGGCACGGCATATTTTGCGGGGACGGCTCTGGCAACCACGGTTGTCAGCGACTCGCAGATTACGGCGACGGTTCCAGCGAGTCTGCTTGCGACGGCAGGGAGCCAGGGCATTACCGTCACAACAGGAAATCCTGCGAGCGCGACGAGCAATTCGGTGCCCTTCGAAGTGCTCGCGGCTTCTCCGACCATTACGAACTGCGCCAGCAGCGTGCCTGCGGCAACGACGGCGTCGTGCGGAACGCCAGTGCAGACAACAACTGCTTCGCCTGTGCAGTTGACGCTGACTGGCACAAATTTTGCCAACAGCGCAAAAACGCTGATCGACGGATCCTCTGCCGGCATCAGTTCGCAAACGAACAGCGCCACGAAAGTGACGGCGACAGTGCCCGGTTCGTTGCTCGGCCCATATGGCAGCACGAACGACCTGACGGTTCTGAACGCCCCCCCGGGCGGAGGAAAATCGGCGGCCCTGACGTTCCAGATCGTCGCGCCGCCGCCAGTGAACGATGCGATCGCAAACGCAATCAATATAACGACCCTGTCCTTCAACGACGTGAAGGATTCTTCCGGCGCGACTACGGCAGGAAACGACCCAGTGCCGTCGTGCTTGACTCAGTATTCGAGTGGGCAAGGAAACACCGGCGGGCATCCGAATGGGATGTACAGCACGATCTGGTACCAGTTCACCCCGATTTTTTCGGCGAATCTTGAGGTCGACACAGTCGGAAGCAGCTACGACACGGTTCTTTCGATCTGGACGGGCTCCCCGGGCAGCTTCACTTCCGTGGCCTGCAATGATGACATTAATCCGGGTATTGTGACTCAGTCGCAAATCTCCAGCGTCGCGCTCACGGCCGGGACTACTTACTACATCATGGTCAGCTCGTTTGGCCCACCGGATCCGAATCCAATCGCTCTCGGAGGAAAGTCGGTTCTGAACTTCGCTTACAACGGAGGCTTGAATCTAACGCCCACTATTACTTCCCTTTCCCCGAATACCTTGCCGTCCGGCAGTCCGGCATTTACGCTCACCGTAACCGGGACTAATTATATGAACGGCGCTTACATAACCTTCAATGGAGCCGTCAATGCTGTCCAGGAACAAACAACGTTTGTAAGCTCGACTCAGTTGACCGCAAATATATCCGCGAGCGAGGTTTCGTTTCCCGGGAACGAATATCAGGTGTTCGTTACTAATCCTCCGCCAAGTGCAACTTCTGCTCCGGCGAGCTTTCTCGTAACTGTTGGTACATATCCGGTTCCGGTTCTAAACGAAATCATCCCCACAAGCGCTGTTGCGGGAGGAGTGGGTTTCACACTATCAGCTCTTGGAAACTATTTTGCGCCCAATGCCTTCGTTCAGTTTAACGGCACGGACGTGTCCACCGTCAATAACAATAGTCAAGTACTCACGGCTACGATTCCGGCTTCTGCCATCGCCAGTGCCGGAACTGTACAGGTCGCGGTGGTTAATCCACCTCCGGGCGGCGGAACATCATCTCCGCAACCCTTCACGCTCACCCTGCCAACGACGGTACCGACGATCTCGTCCGTTAGTCCTGCGTCTGCCGCGAGTGGTTCCAATGGCACATTCACAATAGCGGGCACCGGTTTCCAGCCGGGCAGCAGCGTGTATTTCAACGGTTTATTCGGCCCGACTACGTTCGTGAGCTCCACGCAGGTATCTATCTTTCTCAATCTGAACCTGGTCGCCGCAGGTACCTACCCTCTCTATGTAGTAGATTCTCCACCGGCCGGCACCTCCGCGCCCTTCAACTTCATAGTCACTGGGCCACCAGACTTTTCCTTCACAGTGGCGGCCGGGCAAGGCTCGCAAACCGTCACCGCCGGCCAGACAGCGACGTTTACGAACGTAGTCACCGTTAACGCCCTGAATGGGTTTACGGGACAGGTCGCTGTTTCTTGCACCTCGCCAGCGCAGGCGACGACTTGCTCTCTCAGCCAGAGTTCGCTTATGGCGAGCCAGTCCGCCACCGTCACGGTGTCGACGACGGCGCGAAGCTCGGTGCCTCCGATGCTTTTGAATCGGCCGACCATTTTGTGGCCGCGTATTGTGCCAGTGATTGTGGTCATGCTGCTTTGCTTTTTGATGACGCGGTTCGCGCGCACGCGGCGACAGCGCATCCTGGCAGGAGTGCCGCTTGCGGGAGTCATTCTCTTCCTCGTGTTGCAGGCTGTGGGCTGCGGCGGTGGTTCCTCGCAACCGCCACCTCCTCCGCCACCGACAGGAACGTTGGCCGGGACCTACACGATTACCGTGACTGGCATCTCTACGAACCCTAACGCCACACACACCGCGACCCTTCAGCTCATCGTCAACTGAAACTGAGGGATCGGCAAAACCTGAACTCGCCCTTCGCACTCGCGCTACACTACTGCTTCCATGCTTGCGACGACGATTCTGGATACCAACTGGCTCGGCCGCCCGCGATCGATTGCGGCGGTGCTGCTCGAATCCGATGGGCATCGCGCCATCATTGACCCCGGCCCGGCTTCGACTCTTCCGGCACTTCGACACCATCTGGATTCGCGCGGCATCGGCGTTGCGGATTTGAACGCTATTTTGCTGACGCATATTCATCTGGACCATGCTGGAGCGGCGGGCGCTCTCATCAAAGAAAATCCCGACCTTGAAGTGTACGTTCACAAGACCGGCATGCTGCACATGGCCGACCCTTCGAAGCTGCTCGCGAGCGCGGAGCGCCTCTGGCCGGGCGAACTGCAACATTTATTTGGCGAGACCCTACCCGTGCCCTTCGGGAATTTGCGCATGCTCAAAGGGGGAGAAACGCTCTCGCTGGGAAGACGCAACCTCGAAGTCGTGTACACCCCGGGGCACGCTTCGCATCACGTTTCGTATTTCGATTCGTCGGATGGCACGGCCTTTGTCGGCGACACGACGGGGTTTCACATCGAAAGCGAGCCTTACGTGGTTCCCCTTGCGCCGCCACCGGATATTGACCTGGAAATATGGAACGCTTCGCTGGATGCAATCGCAGCGCGCGCGCCCGCTCGGCTTTTTCTCACGCACTTCGGGTATTCGAACGATCCGGCAACGCATATCGCGGAGTACCGAAAAAATTTGCAGCGCTGGGCCGCGCTCGCAGCAGACATCGTACGTTCTACTCCGCATCCGCAAGCTGGGTTGGAAGCATTTGTCGCGGCCGCGAGCACGGAGATCAAGCAACGCCTCTCTGCTGCCGAAGCCGAACATTACGTTTTCAACTGCGGCCTCAATCTAACCTGGCTGGGTCTCGCGCGCTACCATCGCAAACATGCCGAAGCGGCCGCTGCATCGCGGACGTAAGCAGACGCTCTCGCGCAATGAAGCTGAGGGGCCAGCTAATGGTTCGATGAAATTCTGTTGGGACTTGGACCGCCTAAGCGGACGTTTCTGGGGAAGAGACTGCTGGCGAGTCGGTCGCAGCAGGCTCGACGGCGGATGACGCCGGAGCTTCGAGGCGCGTAGAGAGCGCTTCCACCAGCAGATCAACGAGCTTTCTTGCGCCGCTGCAATCGGGATCTTTGTCCGGGTTGTACTGCGCCACGACTAGCCCGAGAAGATTCTTGTGTTTTACAAATTCGCTGAGGGCCGCTCGCACGTCGGCCATCTTCAGTCCATCGGCGCCGGGCACGTTGACAGCGGGAAATTCGTCCGCGGCGATCACATCCGTATCCAAGTGCAGAACAAATTCGTGCGCGTCGGCGTGCACATAAGTGAGGCCAGCTCGAGCCGCGGCGCTTCCGCCCTTCGATTGAATGTCCGCCGCATCGATATGCCGCATCGGCGATTTGCTGAGAAATTCCTGTTCGGGAGGATCTAGCCGTTCCAGGCCGAAGAGCGTCACGTCGGGTTCGCGCACCAACGCGGACTCGCCAAAAAAGCGCACCAACTCGGGGGCGCCCTTGCCGATTACATGGGCGACAACCATCCCATCGATGCGTCCGGAAGGCGTCGAGGCAGGCGTGTTCAAATCCGCATCGCGGTCAAACCACAATAGATTGACGTGCTTGTAGTAGCGGCGCGCGCCGGTTAGAAGTCCGATGACTTGTGCACAATCGCCGCCCAGCACCAACACGAGTGCGCCGCTCTTCACGGCGAGTTCGGCGCGAACCTTCAGGTCGTTCAGTCCGGCGACAATTTCCTGCAAATTGCGCGCGCGCTTGTGTTCATCGTCGTCTGCAAAAAGTCTGGGCGCGCAATCACCGTGATCGATCACTTCGTAGCCCGCGCTTTGCAGTCGCTCGACCAACCCCGCTGCTCGCAACGCCGCTGGCGCCTTTTCGCTGCCCGCCAAAAACGCGGCCGCGCTCGAGGGCGCGCCAATCAAGGCAATCTTCTTCGGCTGACGGACGATTTTGACCGCCAAGGTTAAGCTCCCTGTTTTGAGTGTCCCCGCCTACCGCGCTGGTCCAACTGCAAACTTCGCGGGCCAAATGCTTGGCCCTGCTTACTGCAAAACGATGATGCCACAAATCTTTGGCGCCTCTGCTTAACGACGCGGGGCCGGCGCAATGGTCGCCAGCTCCGGAGGCAGCGTGAAGCGCACATCCTCGCGGATCAAATCGAGGTCGCGCTGATCCGTAAATCCGAACTCCGCCAGCCGCTCGCTCACCTGCTCGACGAGCACTTCGGGAGCGGACGCGCCCGCCGTCAAGCCCACGCGCTTTACGCCTTCGAGCCACTTCACGTCAATATCCTTGGCTGAATCGATGAGCTGAGCTTTCACGCCGCTCCGCTTCGCCACTTCGACGAGGCGGTTCGAGTTCGAGCTGTTTGGCGAGCCCACCACGAGGAGAAAATCTACGTCTTTCGCTACTTGCTCGACGGCTTCCTGGCGGTTCTGCGTGGCGTAGCAAATGTCATCGCTCGCCGGACCTTTGATTAACGGATACTTTTGCCGCAGGCGTGCCACGATTTCTTGTGTGTCGTAGAGGCTTAGGGTGGTCTGCGTCAAGAACGAAAGCTTCTCCGGCTCGGCGACTTCAAGAGCATCCACGGCCGCCACCGAATCCACAACGATGGTGCGGTCTGGAGCTTCGCCCGATGTGCCGACAATCTCCTGATGGTCTTTGTGGCCGATCAAAATGATGGTGCGCTTTTCGCGCGCGAATTTCAGCGCTTCGAGATGAACTTTGGTCACCAGCGGACAGGTGGCGTCAATCACCTTCAGTTCGCGGTCCTTGGCTTCCTGGCGGACCGTCGGCGGCACGCCGTGGGCGCTGAAGACCAGCACCGCGCCGTGCGGCACGTCCTCGATAGACTCCACAAAAATCGCCCCACGGCGGCGCAACTGCTCCACCACGTAGGTGTTATGCACGATTTCGTGATGGACGTAGACCGGCGCGCCATACGCTTCCAGCGCCAGCTCGACGATATCCACCGCCCGTACCACGCCCGCGCAGAACCCCCGCGGCCGTACCCTCAGCAATACCTTCCCATTTGTCGCAGTCTGCATCGTTATCCTAAGTGAGTAATTTCCGAAGACTCTATCATACCTTACGGCGCGCCCGGACCGCACCGGGTTTCCTTAGCCGACAGTGCTTTCACAACGAAACCCCTGTTACCAGGACGGAAGGCTATGGTCGATAACGGGGTTGAGAGCGGTCTTGCCAGGACATCCGGGTGAACGACTCTCGTGGACTCCATCCAGGAGAAAGTTTCCCCCTCTTTTTGCAACGTCTACGTACAAGGTTTCCTGCTTTATCGAAGGATTGACTCTCTGATCGATGGACAGTTCGAGGAGCCAGCTTTGATCGCCATCATCTGTTCCTGAACAGTGGCGAACAGATTCTATCTCCGTGGAAGCAGTTGTGAGGCTGTTCAATTTCGAATGCCAGTCTTGAAGGCCAGAGTCCGATGAAGCTTTCGTCCATCGTTTCGCGTCATCCCAACTCAGTTGCGTCCATTGGTCCAGAAAGTCCTCCGGAGTGAGTGCTAGAGGGGCTATTCGCCGCGAGGGACGATCGCTGAGGTCGTAGCGGGAAATAACAATTCCCAGCTCACCGTCGAGCTTTCTCACTTTCCCATGCGTCACGGCGAACCAATCCGATTCAGTGCGAATTTGAAAGGGGGGCTGAAAGAAAGGATCGATGGACTCCCGGCCCGATACAAGGACTGTGGGCTGGTTTGCGTTCGCGCCCGGCTGCAGTGCCTTATACCGGAGGACATTGGGAGCTCTGCGGCAGGAAGGTGGCACATGCGCGACGACCAGAAACCAGCGACCGCGTGAGTCAGACGGAGATATTTCATATTGCATTCCGGTTTCGTCATTTTCACCAGCAGGGTTGAAATCGGACTCAGCAGCTAGGACCAAATCCCAATGACGAGCTATTCCCTGAAACACATAGATCGCTGAATCTGGATCTGTGCTGCCGCAAGGAAGCCACAGCTGAGTTGAGACAACCAGGATTCCCGGTTCATACCCGAGTTTCCAGTCAAACTTGATTTGCCTGATCTCTCCGTAGGCACTCCACTTGTGGCTTGGGATTTCGTCCCATCCGGCAGCGGTGAGTTGCTCCATTATTTCTTCTTCGCTGGGAACCGCATGCCGATCGCCGTCGTTGAGGTCTTCCACAATAAGGGCTTTGAGCTCCTGGTTGAGAAGTCTGAGCAGTGCGGGAACCTTGGCAGGCGGACCCGATTCCAGATCATTAGAATTGGGCAGACCAATCGCTCGAAGCTGCTGAATGGTTTCAACGGCCTTCTGAGCATGAGGCGAAACTGGGCGCGCCGCTAAGTTTGTGCAAGCAAAAAGGAAGAGGGTGAGGCAAACCCAGAGAGGTCTCATAGGTTTCTCTATCGAAGCAAGGGTTTCCAAGTCCACAGTTATAGACCTCAAGGCGACTGTAGTCATCCGAGACTCCCCGCATGATTTGTGGCAGAGCAGCTAACTTCTAGTTAGTTGCGTTACCGCGCTTTGAGTTGCTGATTCATATGATGAGGGAAGGCCCGAATTGGAAGGCTCGGCTGAGGGCTACTGTCCAAAGTAATAGCCGTCGCGGGCTTGGACGACTAGGTCTTTCTGCTTGCCGACGGCGAGGTGGATTTTATGGTAGCCGACGGTGTTGCCCTTGTCTGGGGTGTAGGCGAGGCTGTACTGGTTGCGCAGGTCTTCTTCGATCTCGGCGTAGATGGCGTCGACCGTTTCTTTTTTTGTGACTTTGAACATGCGGCCGCCGGTTTCCTTGGAGATTTGTTCGAGGATTTTCTTGCCGTCGGGGCGCTGCTCTTGCGGAGGATACCTGCCGCCGCCGCGGCCACCGCCCATCCCGCCTCCGTGACCGCCCATCCCGAATCCGCCGGGGCGGCTGTAATTTTCCTCTTCGTCGGCAAACAAAATGGAGTAAATGATCGTGTCCGAGCGCTGGGCGGTGGCGATGGCTTCGGCCATGGTTTCTCTGCTGCCGTGATCGACGCCGTCCGAAAGGATAATTAGGGCCTTGCGTCCCTGTTGCTTGCTCATCAGTTCGTCGGACGCCAGGAAAATCGCGTCGTAGAGCAGCGTTCCACCGCCGTGCGAGCCTCGGCTGCGTCCTCCTCCACCTCCGCCGCCATTTCCACCGCCTCCACCGCCGCTGGTGCTACCGCTGCCTCCGTCGAACTGCGGAGTCGATAGCTTTTGCAGCGCGGCCTGCAACTGGGGGCGCGAGGGAGTGAAATCCTGCAATAGCTCCACTTCCCTGTCGAAGTGAATCACGAAAGCCAAATCCTTGTCCTGGCGCAAAAGTTTATCGAGGAAGCTGTAGCTGGCGCTCCGCTCCTGATCGAGCACGCGCCGCTGGCTCAGGCTGGTATCCACCAGCAGGCCCAGACGCAGCGGCAAATCGCTTTCGTGCGCAAAATAGTTGATGGTTTGCGGACGGCCGTCTTCATCCAGCTGAAAATCGTCCTTGGTCAGGTTCGAGATAATCTTTCCGTGCTTGTCGCGAACCGTCGCTAGGACGCTCACGGTTTTGACCTCAACCGCGATCGCGGGCTGCCCTTCCTGTGGGCGCTTCAGTTCCGGCTGCGCTTGCCCTTGCGACTGCGGCGGCTGTTGCGCCTGTTGCTGAGCTGGCGGCTGTTGCTGCGCGCGAAAATCACGCGCCCAAAGTGTTAAGGACAAAAGCGCGGCCAAGCCCATGAACCAGCGAATCAAGCGCCGTCCCCTTGTCGAATGATTCGTTGAACAACGTGTTGCACCAATTGCGTGAGAATTCTTCATTTTTGTCCAAGCTCAACCACTAAAGGAGGGCCGCCTCTGACCACTAGTTCATGCATTTGAAGCGGAAAGTTCCCGTATGTGTCAGAAGATAGGACGCCGGACAGCACGTTTTGGTTTACCGCTGTATTTGCAATACTCTCCACCCTTAGTGAACCGAGTTTTACGGCGCCTCCAACGCGAAGTCCTTTGCCAAATTGGCGCTCCGCAAGCAGCGGCCTGCGCTGTAACATGCCGTCCGCCTCCACACATCGTATGAGCACAGAAATGATCGTCGCGCCAGTGACCCTTGAAGGCCGCCATGTGCGCCTCGAACCACTCTCGCAGGCGCATCAGCCAGGCCTTGCCGCCGTCGGCCTGGGGGAAGAGCTATGGCGCTGGATTCCCACCCCCGTCCGCACGCCCGAGGAGATGTCCGCCTACATCGCCACCGCTCTCGAAGAGCAAGTTCGCGGCGTTTCGTTACCTTTCGCGCTGATCGAAAAAGCCAGTGGCCAGGCCATCGGCAGCACGCGTTATGGCAACATAGATCGCACGCATCATCGCGTCGAGATTGGCTGGACATGGGTAGCCCCCGCGTGGCAGCGCAGCGTCGTAAACACGGAAGTGAAATATCTTCTCCTGCGCCACGCCTTTGAAACGCTAAGCTGCATCCGCGTGGAACTAAAAACCGATTCGCTCAACGAACGCTCCCGCGCCGCAATCCTGCGCATCGGCGCGCGCGAAGAAGGCACCTTCCGCAATCACATGATTACTGCCAGCGGCCGCATCCGCCACACCGTCTATTTCAGTGTCCTCGATTCCGAATGGCCGGTGGTGAAATCCCGACTTCAAACCATGCTGCTCCCCTAGGTCTACGAAACTCACCAGCCTCACTCTGCCTTCCCGAACCACACGTCCGCGAACACGTTTACCAATGGACGCCACTGTTCCTCGCAGTCCGGATTACCCGCGCGCGCCTAAGTTAGACTAATAGACAGGAGACCAGCGGTAGCACCGCCCGTCTCCAGTGAGCCGGCCCGGTCAAGCGGCCGCAGTACAGGTGTCTTGGGGAACCACAGGTCGGCAGCTTGAATGCCACCCAAAGACTTAGACTTGCAGCGAAGGCCGCAACGTAACGGAGAATTTCGTGCCCCTTTCCGATCCGAGAGATCGCCGCCGCAGCGAACGTGTCATGCTGCAGATACCGATCAAGGTTCTCGCCGAGACGCCCGACAGCGTGCATGTCGAGGAATCGACGCATACGCTGGTGGTCAATGCGCACGGTGGCCTGATGAAGTTGAAAGCAGAGCTCCTCGTGGGGCAGCCGTTCATTCTGGTGAGCCCGCAAAGCGGCATGGAGCAGAGCTGCCGGGTGGTGCGCGTCGATCAACCGAGCGCGGACTACTTCGCCGTAGCTTTTGAGTTTGATCTCCCCTCGCCTAAATTTTGGCCGGTTACGTTTCCACCAAAGGATTGGGGAGTTCCGGGGTCCTGATGGCTAGCCTTTCTGGCCCGGAAGGCGCGCCACGGCACAACCTATTTTCCCGCCGCAACTATCCAATAAATGCAGGGTTCAACAAGGCAGAGGAGAAATATGCCTTTGGAGGCTCGTCAGATGCGGCTTTTACGTCCAGTTAGCATTACCAAGCGGCTTTTGAGCGCTTTTGCTTGTTTTTCTTTGATTTTCGTCGCCGGATGCAATGAATACGTCACGTCCGAGCGCAATCCCGAAGTTCCCATCCCCAAGAAGGCCACCTGGGCTTGGCGCCCGGTCGAGGCGCAACCCGCTGCCGTGCGCGAATCACGGCCAGTCATCTCGCGGGACGAACCAAACCGGGGTGCAAAGCCGGTGCCGCAAACCGAAGCGTCCAATGAAATCCTGCGAGGACAGATTCGCGTAGCGATCACTAAGGCTTTGGCGGAAAAAGGTTTTAAGGAAGTGACTGATCCGAACGCTGCTGCCTTTTGGGTCGATTATCATATCGCCGTGAAGGACCAGAGCGCCGCAGTGCCCGTTGGCTATGCAGGCGGATATCCCGGAGTCGTGTGCGGTCCTTATGGCTGCGTGCAATCCTGGGGCTGGGGTCCGCCAGCGTACGGCTACCAGAACATCAAATTCCGCACCGGAACCATGGTGTTCGACTTCCTGCAGGCACCGACGCAGAAGCTGGCGTTTCGCGCCATCGGCAACAAACCCGTGAAGGCCGGCCTCACTACGTTCACACAGAGCGATGTCAATTCCCTGGTGAATGCTGTGCTGTGGAAACTCAGCGCGGGCAAGTAGCTGAAAGGCTGTCTTAAGCCTCATCACCAAGGCAGCGCACTGCGCTGAAACGAGAGGCTTGGAGCCTCTCGTTTTCTATCTTCCAGATTGCTGCGTCGCGTCTCCGAATGCGATAAAGTCCTTACGTCAAGATGGCTCTCTCGACGGTCGTCTCCAACAAGCTGCGCTGCTGGTCTTTCTATGCGTTTGCCTGCTATCGCGGAACGGGCGGAAGAGCGCGGTATGTCGCTGAGGACTGGAGCGAGGTGCATCTCGATTTGCCGCTTTCCAGACGCACGCGCAACTATGTCGGCACGATCTTCGGTGGCAGCATGTACTCGGCTGTCGATCCCATCTATATGGTCATGTTGATCCGACGTCTCGGGAAGGACTTCATCGTGTGGGACAAATCCGCGTCAATTCAATTCAAGAAGCCGGGTCGTGAAACGCTGCACGCCCGCTTTGTTGTCGCGGATGAGGAGTTGGCTGTGATTCGCGCGGCGCTCGAAACACAACGTTCCATCGACCGCACCTACTTGATTGAGTTGAAAGATTCTTCAGGAACCGTTTGCGCGACGGTGGAAAAACTCATTTACATTCGCAAGCGCTAGCGCTCTGCAGCAAGAAGCGCCGGCTCTAGAATGCGCTTAGGGCAAGAGGCCGAAAACCACCACGCTATTCGGCGTGCCCACATACACCTTGCCGTTGGCCACCATCGGCGTGACGTATTTGTTGTCGCTGAACTGATCGCGATTGTTGGCCGCTTGATTCGAGTTGTAAAGCTCGCTCGTCAAGTTCGTCGCGTTGTACGCATGCAGCACACCTGTCGAACCATTTTCCACGGCCCACACAATTGCGTTCGACGTGCCGTTTGCCGAAATACTCGGCGTCGTCCCCGGATAAGCAAAGCTGGTGGAGCTTTGCGTCGCAGGCGTAGCCGCAAGTTTCGCGGCGGTGATCGGGAAAGCCTTCAAATGGTCGCCTACCGCGCCATAGTAAACCGTATTATTAAAGTAGCTAGGCTTGGACCACACTCCGCCGATCTGCCCGCTGATCTGCTGATAGATATTGTCCGTAGTGCTGTTGAACTTTCCCATGTTGTCGCGGTCTACCACGTAGATGATCGCGTCCTTGCCCGAGCCCACCGCCAAGTGGCGCGTGTTTCCGTTTGCGTCCACCAAATCAGGCAAAAGCAGCGGCCCACCGGAGCCGAAGTCCGTGTCGGAGTTCGATTCCGAAACAGTATTCGACGGCGTGAAGTAATCGAGCAGCGTGATCGGCGCGCTGGAAGCCAGTTTAACGTAGCACTGTCCACAATCCCCCTGCGATGGGAAGCCGCTTGCATTCAAGGTCGTATCGAAATCGCCATTCCCTACCATGAAAAAGATATTCCCGGAGGCATCCGCGGCCGGAGCGGTCCCCGCCATCCAGATGCCACCTTCGCTGCCGTTGGGTACGAGGTTGAGCACGCTGGTTTGCGCCAGCGTGTTCGCATCGTACGACATCACCCAAGAAGTGTACGGGCCCGCGTCGCAATGCGAAGACCACGTCGTGTAGATAGTCGTACCGATCTCGAGTAGACCAGGGCGCTCCTTATATTGCTTGGCGTCGAAGATCACATTTCCGCCAGAGCTGTTGTCGCCAGTACCCGGGTACGTCGCTTGCACGAGCGTTGGCCCGCCGAAAAGCTCCGCGCCAGTCGTTAGATCCAGGGCGTGCAGGCGATGGAAATAATTTCCGTTGGCGTCCTTGGACATCGCCACCACATAAATTGCTCCATGCGTTCCGCGCGAGCGGTCGATGACTGGCGTGGAGGTCACGCCAATCTCGGGTGTGACTTGGCCGCACCCCCGGTTGTCGCTCGACGTTTCGCCGCTGCCAAGCACGGAAGCCTTCCACAGAAACGTGCTGGTATTCCCGTTGACGGAGTCCACGTCAAACGCGTATACGCTGTCGTGCTCCGTCGCCACATACAAAACATTTTTCGTTCCCACACTAGGAATGGCCACCGCAGAGAGATACAACGGCTGCGCGTCCACCAGGCCATCCACTGTGAATGCGCCAAGTTTGCCGAAGGTCGTCGAGTTCACATTGGCCGGCGTAAGAATCGTTTCGTTCAGGTTCTGCCCGGTGCGCAGATTGTCGTAGTGATAGGTGACGACGTTAATCGTGGAAATGTTGGCCGCATTCACTGTCAGGGTAGCTATCGTGCTTGTCTGGCTTCCTGCCGTGTTGCTAACGATCACGTCGAACTTCGCCCCGTTGTCCGTGATTGCTGTGGCCGGTGCCGTGTAACTCGCCGCGGTCGCACCGCCGATGTTCGCGCTATTCTTCTGCCACTGATAACTGAGCGACGCGGTTCCCGTCGCTGTGACACTAAAGGTCGCTGTTTGTCCCACGTTCACCGTCTGATTCGCCGGTTGCGTCGTGATCGTCGGCGCCACTGCAGCCGCGGTCACTGTCAGCGTGGCCATTGTGCTCGTCTGCGTTCCGGCCGAGTTGCTGACGATGACATCGAATTTTGCCCCATTGTCGCCAGAAATCGTGGCCGGTGTCGAATAGCTCGACGTCGTCGCGCCAGAAATATTCGTGCTATTCTTCTGCCACTGATAACTCAGTGGCGCCGTTCCTGTGGCCGTGACGCTAAACGTCGCCGATTGGCCAACGTTTACACTCTGATTCGCCGGCTGCGTCGTGATCGTCGGCGCTACTGCTGCTGCGCTCACCGTCAGCGTGGCCATTGTGCTCGTGATACTCCCCGCCGAATTGCTGACCACCACATCGAATTTCGCTCCGCTATCGCCCGCAATGGTCGCCGGGGTCGTATAGCTTGCCGCCGTTGCCCCGCCAATATTCGAGCTGTTTTTTAACCACTGATAGCTAAGCGGCGCCGTACCTGACGCCATAACGCTAAACGTCGCAGATTGCCCAGCCGTCACAATTTGATTCGCCGGCTGCGCCGCGATCGTCGGCGCCACAGCTTTGTTTCCGGCGTTCGAACTGTTCGATGAAGTCAGCCCCGCGCAGCCCGCGAACGTGAGCGGCACAAGAATGGCGCTCACCTGGATAGCGAGAATTGGTCGGCGCACAAGCGGTACCCCCACGTCAAAATGAGCGGCTGGGCTGGGATTCGGCCGCGGGTTCTGGAATGGCGGACCGGCCTTCGCCGGGATGCCGCAGCAAGGAATGCACACTTTCTAGAATTCAGCTTAGCCACGCACCAATGGAATTACACCTGAACAGAAGTACAGTTCTTGGCCAGAGGTTAAAATTGCTCCTCTCTAAACCATCGGTACAAGCAAGGCTTCCATGGCTCCTTCAGCCCCATAGTTTCTTGCCTCCGTCGCGTGCTGGCTCTATCCTCTTCTTCCTATGCTCCTTAAAGACCAAGTTGCTTTGATCACGGGCTCTGGCCGCGGCATCGGCCGCGCCATGGCTCAACTATTTGCCGCCGAAGGCGCTTCTGTGTTCCTGACGGCGCGCACGGAGGCGGAGTTAACCGCTACTAGCAAAGAAATCTCCAGCCAGGGCGGCCGCGCGCGCTACTCTCTTGCGGATCTTGCGGTCGAAGCGGATTGCACGCGCATCATCGCCGAAGCACGCGCAAAATTCGGCAAGATCGACATTCTCGTCAACAACGCCGGCCACTACGGCCCTGTAGTTCCCGTCGAAGACTATCCCTTGGCGGAGTTTGACAACGTCATCGCCGTCCACCTGCGCGCCGCCTTCCTGCTGAGCAAACTCGTCCTCCCCGAAATGTACGCACGGAGCTCCGGCGTCATTCTCAATATTTCAAGCCTCTCAGCAAAGGCCGCGTTCCCGTGGGGCTCTGCTTACGCGGCCGCAAAAGCAGGTATGCTCGGCCTCACGCGCATCACCGCCGCCGAAGCCGCCCGCAAAGGCATCCGCGTCAACGCCATCTGCCCGGGCCCTGTCACCGAAACGCGTATGTCAAAGGAGTTGGGCAAGACCCTGGCCGCAAAGCTTGGTGTCAGTCCCAAGGAGCAACTAGCTGGTTTTCTGAACACCATTTTGCAAGGCCGCGGGCAAACCGCCGAAGAAGTCGCCCGCGCCGCGCTCTTCCTCTGCTCCAACCAATCCAGCGCCATCACAGGCCAATCCATCAACGTCGATGGCGGCGCCGCCTTCTTCTAATACTTCTTCTCGAATGTGAGCCGTAGGAGCACGGCATGCCGTGCCCGCGGACTTTTCATTCAACGCGCGGCGGTTGGCAGCACTTGGATGGTGTGCAGCCAAGTTTCCACCAACTGCGGCCAGCCGGTAACGGGGAGTTCCGTGCGGCGAAGTCCATATCCGTGCCCGCCCTGCGCATACAAATGCATTTCCGCGCGAACTCTCGCGTTTTTCAGCACAAGAAAATACACAGTCGAATTCTCCACGTGCACGGGATCGTCTTCTGCTTGCACGATGAAGGAGGGCGGGGTCTGCTCGTTCGGATGGATGTCCGCATTCGCCGCAAAGTTCTGCTCCGCGATAGCTAAATACCCCGGATAAACAATCACCGCAAAATCAGGCCGGCAGCTCAGCCGGTCGGCGGCATCGATTGGATCGTAAAGCCGCTTATCAAAATGCGTGCTAAGCGCAGCAGCAAGATGCGCCCCCGCTGAAAACCCAAGCACGCCGATACGCCTCGGATCGATGTGCCACTCCGCGGCGCGTGAACGAACAATGCCGAGTGCCCGCTGCGCGTCCTGCAAAGCGGCGTCCGATTTCGGGTAAGGCCCGGTATCCGGCACGCGGTACTTGAGTAGAACGCAGGTGATCCCCGTCGAAGTGAGCCAGTCGCACACTTCCGTGCCCTCCAGATCAATCGCAAGAATGCGATAGCCGCCTCCAGGAAAAACCACGACCGCCGCGCCCGTATTCTTGCCCGTAGGTACGTAAAGCGTAAGCGTCGGAGCGGAGACATTCCCGATTCGAATGACTGGCTTCCCGGCAACCACGTGATCCTTAGCCGTGGTCGTGTCGCCTTCGGGAGGTAAATTGGTCGGAGCGCCCGGCGCTCCATGCGGCCACACATCCAACGTCGTGTGGCCTGGGGCAGGCGGCCACTGCGCAAACAAACTCGTGGATATGCCCGCGACCGCAACAAGCCGAATCAAAAAGTGGCGCACGAGGAACACCTCGAATCTCAAATTTGCGGCGCTGATCGTAGCATGGAGCGCAGACTAGTTGGTGTCTGTTCGAGTAGTTTGCTCCCGGTAGTATTCCCAAATACATTCAGCGCAGGCCGCGATCGTTTCCGTGCATACCATAAGAGAGTTGTTTCACTTGCTGGCCGCAGCCTGGGCTTGGTGAACGATCAGCAGGAAACCCTTCGACGTGGCATCCTTTTCGAGCCCAGTAAAATGATCACGGGCCGCTACTTTTTTCCCCTGCTTCATCTCGATCTCGGCGAGCGCAAACCGCGCTTCGAACTCGCAGCGGCCGCAACTCAGGCGGGAAGATTCGGCGAGCACACTCGCTAGACTCTTTGAAGCATCCGCCGCCTTACCCGTGGCTGCGTGAGTACGGGCAGCGGTAATGAGAGTGTCTATGCCGATCAACCGGCTTTCCGTGGTTGCCGCCGTCAGCTCCGCGATATGAATCTCTTTTTCCGCTTCGACTATCTTTCCCTGGGCGAGTAGTGAACGGCTGAGGAGATTCCGCGCGTTAAGTTCATTTCCTGGGGCTTTTTCCGCGATTGCCAGCTGAATGCTATGCCGCGCCGGTTGTTCGGCATCGGCTGGGCGCCCTTCTTCGATGGAGAGACCGGCAAGCGCCAAAACACTATCATTTATGGTGACCTTTTCCGCAATCTTAGTGCGAATAGCAAGTGCTTCTTCGTGAGCCTTGCGGGCCTGGTCGAGTTTTCCCTGGAGCTTGAAGAGCTCGCCTTGGACGAAGGTGGCGTAAGCCACAGCGCGCTGATTGCCGGCTTGCTGGAAGATCGGCATCTGTTCCTCGATGGCTTTTTGTGCGGCCGGCAGATCCCCGAGATCGAGAAGCATTGCTGCAAGATTATTGAGGCCGAGAGCGGTGCCGGATTTATCGCCAATCTCGCGGCGGATAGCGATGGATTGTTCCTGCAGCTTGCGGGACTCCACTAACTGGCCCTGCTCGTGATACACGATCGCCAGATTCGTGAGCGCGCGGGCAATGCCGCGTTTTTCGCCGATTTCCTGCGTAATGGCCAGGGATTGTTCGTACAGTTTTCTTGCAGATGCAAATTTGCCCTGCTGGTAGAGCAAGACGGCGATATTGTTCAGACTCACGGCTTCGCCTATGCGATCGCCGGTTTCGCGGCGGATGGCAACGGACTGTTCATAGGCTTGCCGCGCACTTGCGAAATCCATTTGATCCTTGAAGGCGATGCCGATGCTATTCAGCGCGTCGCCCACACATCGTTGATTGCCGATCTTGCGGCAAGTATCGAGAGCTTCTTGCTGATTCTTTTGTGCGCCCGCCAAATCGCCGTGTTCGTAGAGAACGGTTCCCAAATCGTGCAAGGCCCGTGCTTCTCCACCGAGGTCGCCCGCTTCCGCGTAAATCTGGCGGGATGTTTCCGCAGCCTTTTGGAATTGTTGAACATCGCCCATGTCGTAGTACGCGCGCGCTTGTCCCATCTCGGCACGCGCCACGAGGAGCCGTGCGCCAAGTTTCTGGCCTTTTTCTGTAGCGCGCAGCGCCGCCGCAAGCTCGCGCTTGAAATCAGACTGTCCGTGAGCGGCAACAATTTCGGCGAGATCGATGCGCGGATCATCGGAAGCGGGCGCAGGCAAGTTGCGGAGTGATTCCACGGTTGCCATGGCATCCTTGTTCAAAGTCCCGGAAGCCTGCGCTTGGGCGAGGCGCAACCCGTAGTCGAGATTGTCCGGAGCGAAGTTCCAGAGGGTGTGATAGACCTCAACAGCCTTTGGCCAGTTCTTGATGGCCTCGTAGTAGCGCCCCTCTATGGATAGATGATCCTCACGCGAGAGGTTCCCTGACAAATCGAAAGCCTTCTTGGCTTCCTCTGCCGCCTTTGCGTCATAGCCCAGTGAGGACCACGCGGCCGACAGGGCAGAATGGGCGAGGGCATAGTTCGGATCGGCAGCAACAGCTTTCTCGAGCAGGTCGCGTGCAGCTAGCGCGTCAAAGACGCGGAGCTTTGCAAGCCCTTCGGCGTAAAAGCGAGAAGCTTCCGCGTTGGAAGCAATGGCCGCGCGGAGGTTCCCGGCTTCGGCCTCGGAAATATTGTCGATCGCAAGTTCCCTCCGCAAGTCGCGGCCAGCCCGCGAAACAAGCCCAAAGAGCTCACCTTCTGTCCCCGTTTCGGAAACGACGCCGATCGTTTCACCGGTACGTGCGTCTTGTAGACGCAGATCCACGCGAACCTGTCCGCCCCCTTCTTTCCCCAGGTCCACGAAGGAACCGAGGACCACGTAGTCGGTGCCCAGATTATTGCGAACGCGCGTCAGGGTGTCCTTGGCCAAGCTATCGGCATCCGACAAGGAAAGGTCCATTTTCGCTCGCACGACATTTTCTTCCGCAACGGTACGGATCTGCCCGCCGGTTCCCAGTTCCGTGGTGAGCATTTCCGATAATCCTGTGGATAGCCAGGCCGAATCCGCTCGGCCGGCGGCGTTCTTGAATCCCAGCACCGCAACAGATCGCCGGACCGGTATCGCGGAGGCCGAAGGTTGTGATCGCGTTCGCCCTGGAATCAGTCGATTGATCACGCGGTCGCGCGATTTTCCAAGATTGAGTCCGAGTACGACGCCCAGAATCAGAATTACGCCGGTGATTACCATTCCAGCTGCCGTCCACCTGAATCTAGGTGTAGAGGCTGGTAGAACACTGGCCGATTCCAGAGCCGCAAGAAGTTCGCGCGCCGATTGAAAGCGCCGGGAAGGTTCCTTTTCGAGCGCCTTGAAAATGATCGCTTCGAGCGAAGCCGAGTTCGCCGACTTGTATGCACTTAAACGCTGCGGTGAGCTATGGAGGATGGCATCGATCAGCCGTGTCGGCTGGTTCTCCGGAAAAGGCCGTTGCGAGGTAGCCATTTCATATAGGACAGCGCCGGCGCCATAGATGTCCGTACGGGCATCGACGGCCTCCGCGCGGAGCTGCTCTGGCGACATGTAAGGCAGCGTTCCAGCGACTGAACGCGTGTCATCCATACTTTGTGTCTGGTCGATTTCGGTTTGGGGATGAAAGAGTTTTGCCAATCCGAAATCGAGTATTTTGAGCCGCCCCTCGCTCGTGATGTAAAGATTGTCGGGCTTCAGGTCGCGGTGGATCACGCCCTGAGCATGAGCGGCGGCCATCGCTTCCGCGAGTTGGGCGCCCAGTTTTCGCGTGAGAGCTTCATCGAGAGGCCCTTCTGAAAGTTTTTTACTCAGCGGAACGCCGTGAATCAGTTCCATGACGAGAAAATCGAGACCTCGCGCGCTTCCGAATTCATGGACAGTTTCGATGTTCGGGTGGTTTAACTTGGCGAGAGCCAGAGCCTCGTTGCGGAAGCGTTTGCGGGCAGCTTCGTCGGCGAGTAGCCCGGCGGGAAGAACTTTCAGCGCAACGTCACGGTCGAGCTGTTCATCATGGGCGCGATAGACCACACCCATGCCGCCTGCTCCGATCTCTTCAACGATGAGATAGTGGCCGAGCGTTTGGCCAATCATCGCGGGAAATCCCGTCCTTTGGCATG
>Ga0206978_1061_pt1 | contig 25787 bp, 19 predicted proteins | sample Alteio_BWMinCont_21_FD_153477 | JGI IMG/M metagenome (GOLD analysis project Ga0206978, IMG submission 153477) | Enriched cells from forest soil in Barre Woods Harvard Forest LTER site, Petersham, Massachusetts, United States -... | ecosystem: Environmental > Terrestrial > Soil > Temperate forest >...
ATAGTAATTGAAGGCGAGGTGATTGAAACTGGCGTTGGGTTTACACTGACCTATGACTACAACCACTTTAAAGAATTATTTGCCAAAAAATCAAAAGAAGATAAAGCATTGGAGAAAAAATATAACGACGATCAGAAAAAGAAAAAAGAACAACAAAAGGAATCAGACAAAAAAGCCGATTCAACGGCAACGGCTGTACAGCCAGTAAACCAGCCCCAGCAAAAACCAGCATCAAACTAAAATGGCTAAATTCAGATACATATCTATTTTACTAATCGTTTTTTTAAGCGCCTGCAGCACAACCAAATATTTAGCGCCGCGGCAAAAACTGTACACCGGTGGCCAGGTAAAGATCACAGACAAAGACATCAAAAAGAGCGATGCTAAAGCCTTAACCGACGAGCTGGAAGCGCTGCTGAGGCCACAGCCCAATGGCACCATATTAGGACTAAGAGTTAAGCTGTGGATATACGATAAGACCCGGACCAATAAAAAAAGAGGTTTAAGGCACTACCTGAACACTCACCTGGGTGAGCCGCCTGTGTTAGTAAGTTCGGTTGACATCGACAAAAACAGCAGTATATTACAAAACCGGCTGCAAAATGAAGGCTATTTCCTTGCACAGGTTGACGGCGACACCGTTGGAAAAAAGAAAACGGCCAAAGCTGTATACACTGTACAAGCCGGTCCTGCATATCATTATCGTAGCATCGCATTCCCTACAGCTAATGATGACCTTGATACCGCGGTAACAGCGACATCCAAACAAACACTTTTAAAACCGGGCGACAAATTTAACCTCGACATTATTAAAGCCGAACGGGTAAGGATTGATGCCCGGTTAAAGGAAGAAGGCTTTTTTTACTTTGCACCGGAGGACCTGATCATGCGGTACGACAGCACGGTTGCCGGTCACCAGGTGGACATGTTTGTGAAAGTTAAGGATGAAACCCCCGACGAAGCAAGGTGGATATACAGTGTAAGAAATATTTATGTTTACCCTGATTATTCTATTAAAGATACCTCGCTGATGCTGGATTCGGCGGTGAAATATCAGTGGTATAACGTTATCGAACCAAAAAAAGATTTCAGGCCCTTTACTTTTAAGAACAGCGTGTTGCTGCATCCGGGCGACATTTATAACCGTACCGAACACACCAATTCGTTAAGCCGTTTTATTGAGCTGGGGCCATTTAAATTTGTGAAAAACCGTTTTGAGGATGTTACCCCCGATTCGGCTAAGCTTGATATTTATTACTTTTTAACGCAGCAAAAAAAGAAGTCGATACAGGCCGAAATACAGCTGCAGCAAACTTCGGCAAATTATGATGGTACACAGATCAATGTAAATTTAAAAGACCGCAATACATTTAAGGGGGCCGAATTATTTAATATTACGTTTTTTGGAGAAAGGGACCTGCAATTTGGCAAATATAACAACGGGTATAATATATACCAGGCAGGTGTAAAGCCGTCTATTTCGTGGCCGCGGTTTATTAGCCCTTTCGATTTTAAAAGTGATAATGCTTTTATCCCGCGCACAACATTATCAACAGGTTATACAATTATTAACCGCAATAAGCTATATACACTTAATTCTTTCAACGCGTCATTTGGTTATCAATGGAAAACCAACATCCATACCCAGCATACGCTCGATCTTGAGGACTTAACCTACGTTGACCCCGAAAATGTTACACAACTGTACATCGACAGTATTCATAAAACACGTAACCCTGCCCTCGCCCATGTCATTAATAAACAGTTCACATTTGGCCCTTCTTATGCTTATAACTGGACCAATACCATGGAGACATTTAAAACCAATACGTTTTATTATAACGGGAAAGTAAGTCTGTCGGGAAATTTATATGGAATACTTACCGGGGCGGACACTTTAAGTGGGAAAGTAAGCAAATTGTTCGGTCTCACCTTTGATCAATATGTAAAATTAGAGAACGAGATACGGTTTTACCATAAATTAGGCCCCAACAGTAAACTGGCGACGCGGTTTATGGTTGATGTTGGTTTACCTTATGGCAACTCAACGGTGCTGCCCTACTCACAGCAATTTTTTATCGGCGGGGCAAACAGCCTTCGCGGTTTCCAGGCCCATTCGATTGGCCCCGGGGGGTACACTCTGCCGCCCAACCTCGCCCAGGGGATCGGTTTCCTGCCGGATGAATCAGGCGACATAAAAATAGAAGGCAATGTTGAATACCGCCCGCACTTGTTCAGCGTTGTCGAAGGCGCGCTGTTTGTCGAGGGCGGTAATATCTGGTTATTACACAGCAACCCATTTTTACCGGGCGCAGCTTTCGGCAAAAACTTTCTCAGTCAAATAGCGGCTGACGCGGGTTTTGGATTGCGCTTTAATTTTACCGTTTTATTATTACGCACCGATTTAGGTTTTCCTATTCTTGAACCCAATCATACAACAGTTCGTTTTGGCCAGAATGGTGTGTTTAACCTTGGGATAGGCTATCCGTTTTGAGTTTAAATTAGCGAATTGATAAGTGACTGAATTATTGATTGGTGATTTGGTGATTTTTTCTATCAATACCGCGGGGTTTAATAAATTCCCCTTGTAATTTTATAGCTATAAATCATATTTTGTGCCGATTTAACCTTACCTTTATTACTGTGATTAATATGGTCGCTGATCCCCTTGAAAAACTAGAGCGGTACTACACTAAATCCATTTTTAAATGGACCAACAGCGAAAAAACAGGACACTCATAATAATAAGCCTGGTTACAATAGTCGCAGGCCTTACAGTAATGATAGGCTGGGTTTTTAACACCCCGGCTTTTCAAAGGATAGTTCCCGGCTTTGAGGCCATGAGGTTCAACGCGGCTTTATGTTTCGTTTTATTTGGCGGCGCCTTGTTAGTTACCCAATACCAAACATTGCGGTATGCCCGGGCGATATATTTTATATTATCACTTGCCGGTACCATAATTGGCTTAATTACGGTTGCGCAGGACCTGTTCCATTTTACTTCCGGGCTCGACCAGCTATTTGTGACAGATAAAACCATCCCTTCTTACGGTATCCCATTTCCGGGCCGCATGGCTTTTAATGCATCTATTAATTTTGTCTTTCTTGGATTGGGTTTTCTGTTGCTTATATTCAGAAAACGCTTATTTAATGTGTTGTCGCAATGTTTTTTTCACCTTGTGACTGTCCTTTCAGCTATCGCATTGATCGGCTACTTGTATGGGGTATCATTCTTTCGTGCCCTTTTGTACAAAACATCAATGGCAACGCATACTGCCATTCTTTTTTTTATTTTATCGCTTGCCGCATCGCTTTTAAATCCCTCCATCGGTATTGCCAGGCTTTTTACAGGCAAGCGGGTGGGCAACCAAATGGCAAGGAGGCTTTTTACATTAATGATCCTGATGGTGATCATATTCGGTTTATTTAGGGTTGAAACCCAGAATTCCCGGCTGTTTTCGTCGTTAGATATTGGCGTCTCAGTACTGGCCGTTTGCTTTTTAATGGTGAGCCTGTTGTTAATATGGAATACTGCCAATTGGCTCAACAATATCGACAGGCAACGATCAGAAGCAGAAGCCGAAGTAAAACGGATGAATGCCGGGCTTGAAAAAATAGTGGAAGAACGGTCGGGCGAGCTGATCAATTTACTGGTGCTGTTTCAGAAAAGCGAGGCAAAATACCGTTCGCTCATTGAACAGGCCTCGGACGCGATCTATATTCTCGACTTTAAAGGGAATTTTACCGATGTAAACGCCAGCATGTGCAAAATGACAGGCTATGACAGCGAAGAATTGCTGCAAAAAAATATTGCGTCGATCATGGATCCCGAGGAGCTAAAAACCGATCCATTACCGGATGGTGTTAATCACCTATGGGCATCGATATTCCGTGAAAGAACATTTGTACGCAAAGAAGGATCGGCTTTTACAGTGGAGATCAATGCAAAAATATTTTCGGATGACCGGGTTATGGTTATTGCGAGGGATATTACAGGTCGTAAAAAAATGGAAACCGAGCTTAGGGAGGCCGAACTGAAATTCAGGACGATAGCTGAAAAATCAATGGTTGGCGTTTACATAGTTCAACATGGGAAGTATGTCTATGTAAACCCCCGGTTTGCCGAAGTTTTTGACTACACAACGGAAGAATTAATTAACACGGTACCTGTGGAAACAATTATTCACGAAAGTTACCGGGCAATAACGGCCGAAAACATAAGGCGCCGAATGGAGGGCGAAGTGGAGAGCGTACATTATGAAGCGATGGGCCGGAAGAAGGACGGTACTTCGAATTGGATTGAATTATACGGCAGTAAGACGATAATTGGTGACGTGCCTACCATAATTGGTTCAATGATAGATATTACCGAACGCAAAAAGGCCGAAGAAGAGCTAAAATACTCGGAGCAAAAATATAAACTGCTTTTTGAAAGTAACCCGTCGCCGTTGTGGATGATCGCGAAAGATAACCTTACTGTTATTGATGTTAATGAAGCTGCAGCCCGGCTTTATGGTTATACAAAAGAAGAGTTATTGAACAAGCCTACTGCCATCTTAAGGCTTCCGGAAGATTTAGCAAAGCAACGCGAACATTACATGCTGGATGTGGACAACGAAGCGACGTTTAAACGCATATTAAAGCACGTTAAAAAAGATGGAACCGTAATGTCTATCGAGATAATCTCCCATGATATTATATTCGGGGGCCGGCCTGTAAGACTTTCATTAACAAATGATATTACCGAAAAACTTAAAGCACAAGAGTCCCTTCAAAAATCAGAAGCCAACCTGCAAACTATTTTAAAAACGACTGATACCGCATACGCACTATTTGACCTTGACCTTAAGGTGCTGGCTTTTAACCCGAGAGCCACTGAATTTGTTAATCAGCAATACCATCACATTCCTGAAAAGGGGGATCGGCTGGCTGATTTTTTCCCACAGGACAGGTTTCCTGAATTTTCGAAATTTGCAAGTAATGTATTACAGGGAAACAATATTAATTACGAAGTTGATTACCCGCAGGCCGATGGTACGGTACTTTGGTATTATGTTAGATTGTTCCCGATAACCAGCGATAATAAAGAAATACTGGGCCTAATGATGGCCCTGTATGACATAAGCGAAAGAAAAAATGCTGAGTACGATTTAAAAAGCGCATACGAAAGCATACAAAGCCATATCAACAGCATTAAAGATATGGCCTGGAAACAATCGCACCTGATCCGTAGTCCTTTGGCCAACTTACAGGGACTATTTGCGTTGCTGAAAAACGCTCCGTCAGATGCTGAGATCTTTGATCACATCAGGACCGAGTTGGACAGAATGGACGCCATTATTATTGAAATGGCCAGGGACGTATCGGATCATGATTAACGGTTAATTGGCGAATTACTGAGTTGGTGATTATTGACTGATCGATTATTATTACTGATCTTGCATAACTAAGAAATAGCATTTAATGGTTTATAAAAGCAATAAAAAAGACAATGCAGTTATCCCTTTACAAATTATTGATCTGCAGGAAGATGGTTTTCACCCGTTGGTAAATATTTCGGTTTTTGGAAAACCCTTTATAGTGGTGCTGGATACCGGAGCCTCGAAAACAGCGTTTGACCAGGCTATGCTGCTCCAGGCACATGAACACGCTGTTGTCACGATGAGCGAGAAGCTTTCAACCGGACTGGGAACAAATACTATGGCCTCATCAACAGCCGTCATCCACGATCTGTATATAGGCGATTTTCTGATAGAGGAATTTGAAGTAGCGGTGCTCGACCTTTCAACCATAAACATCGCCTACCGGCAATTAGGCCATCCCGACGTTTTAGGTGTACTGGGCGGTGATATACTGATGAAGTATAAGGCGGTGATTAATTATGGGAAGCAAGTGCTTAAGTTAAAAATATAACCAAAACGACCGAGACTTACGAAGTTTCGAAAACTTCGTAAGTCTGATCCTCATCAATAATATTAGGTATCTATCCTCGCGTATTTGGCATTCTTTTCAATAAACTCGCGGCGCGGGCCTACTTCGTCGCCCATCAACATGGAGAAGGTGTGGTCACATTCGGCAGCGTTTTCAATGCTTGCACGTTTCAAAGTGCGCGTCGCGGGGTTCATCGTAGTTTCCCATAATTGCTCGGCATTCATTTCGCCCAAGCCTTTATAGCGCTGTATATGCACACTGTCTTCTTTACCGGCGCCTTTTAATTTCTGAACAGCGGTGTCACGTTGTTCTTCTGTCCAGCAATATTCCTGTTCTTTCCCTTTTTTAACAAGGTATAAAGGCGGGGATGCCACGTAAACATAACCAAATTCAATTAACTCCTTCATATACCGGAAAAAGAACGTCAAGATCAGTGTGGTGATGTGCGAACCGTCAACATCGGCATCCGTCATGATCACTATTTTATGATAACGGAGTTTGGCAATATTTAACGCTTTATCGTCCTCGGCAGTACCAATGCTTACCCCGAGACCTGTAAACATATTTTTTATTTCTTCGTTCTCGTAAATCTTATGCTCCATGGCTTTTTCTACGTTCAATATTTTACCCCTTAAAGGCAAAATAGCCTGGAATTCGCGGTCACGGCCCTGTTTTGCAGTACCGCCTGCCGAGTCACCTTCCACAAGATATATCTCGCACAATGAGGGGTCGCTATTGGCACAATCCGAAAGTTTACCCGGCAGTCCCGATCCGCTCATTACGTTTTTACGCTGCACCATCTCGCGTGCTTTACGCGCGGCGGCCCGGGCTGTAGCTGCAAGGATCACCTTGTTCACTATCATTTTTGCCTCTCGTGGATTTTCTTCCAGGTAATTACCCAAAATTTCGCCAACGGCCATGTCAACTGCGCCCATCACCTCGTTGTTGCCCAACTTGGTTTTGGTTTGCCCTTCAAACTGCGGCTCGGCCACTTTAACCGAAATTACTGCAGTCAACCCCTCGCGGAAGTCATCGCCTGTAATTTCAATCTTCATATTCTTCAGCAGGCCTGATTTATCTGCATACGCCTTTAAAGTACGTGTTAATCCCCTGCGAAAACCTGCCACGTGTGTTCCACCCTCGATGGTGTTAATATTATTGACATAGGAGTGCACGTTTTCAGAATAGGTATCATTGTATTGCAGCGCCAGCTCAACCGGGATACCCTGTTTCATGCCATCAATATAAATAGGCTCGGGTATTAACGATGCGCGGGTGCCGTCGAGGTATTTAACGAACTCGCGCAGGCCGCCTTCCGAATAAAATTGTTCTACCGGATGGGTACCATCTTCATTAACTTCACGTTCGTCGGTTAGCGACAGGCGGATACCTTTATTTAAGAATGCCAGCTCGCGTAACCGCGCTGCGAGGGTTTCGTATTTAAACTCGGTAGTTAGGGTGAAAATTTCAGTATCGGGTTTAAAAATAATGGTGGTGCCCCTTTTATCGGTATCGCCAATAGTTTTAACATCAAACAGAGGCTTACCTTTTTCGTATTCCTGTGTCCATATCTTACCTTCGCGATAAACCAACGCGGTTAAATTGATCGACAGTGCGTTAACGCAGCTTACGCCCACACCATGCAATCCCCCAGAAACTTTGTAAGTGTCTTTATCGAATTTACCGCCGGCATGTAAAACGGTCATTACAATTTCTAAAGCCGACCGCTTTTCTTTGGTAGTTATGCCCGTTGGTATACCCCGGCCATTATCAGATACTAAAATTGAATTATCTTTCTGGATGACTACTTTTATCGTATCGCAATAGCCAGCCAAAGCCTCATCTATTGAATTGTCTACAACTTCATATACTAAATGATGCAGGCCTTTTGAACCTGTATCGCCGATGTACATCGACGGGCGTTTCCGCACCGCCTCTAAACCTTCTAAAACCTGTATATTATCTGCCGAGTAATTTGATTTGTCCTGATTTTCTTCGCTCATATTTGGGTTAAAACAATAACCTTCAAAAGTACGGATTTTACCCCGAAATACCGCATTTGTTGATAAAAAGGACACGATATAAACATGCCTGCCAAAACATTAGGATACTTGCACCGAAAGTTTATCTTTGTCAAAATTTTTACAGTTATAACCATAAATATTTCTGCGCCAAAGCGCAATAAAAACCAATTAAAAAATGAAAACTACGGCTTCTATTTTTACGAAGATCACACTAAGTGTATTAATTGCCGGGAGCATGGCCGCCTGCAATAAACCAAAAACTAACGACAAACAAGTTGCTTCAACATCTGCTGATAAAGAAACGATTGTGTTCATAAACCAGGATACTTTATTAAGCAAGTACGAATATGCCAAGGATGTGACAAAAACGATGCAGGATAAAGGCAAAGCCGCGCAAAGCGACATTGGCGGCAGGCAACAGACTTTTCAGCAAGAGGTTGCCCAATACCAAAAAAATGCCAGTACAATGCCGGCCGATCAGCGCCAGACAACCGAACAACGCCTGCAACGCGAACAGCAGGACCTGCAGGGATACCAACAAAATGCAACGGCACAATTTCAAAATGAACAGTCGACCCAGGCTGGCAAGGTGTACGATAAAATTGCCGATTTTGTAAAGGGCTATTCAAAAGAAAAAGGTTATAAATTAGTGTTAATGTTCTCAAAAGCTAATCCCACTGTTTTATATGGTGACCAAAGCCTGGATGTTACAACTGATGTAATAAAAAGGCTTAATGACGCCTACACAAAGGAAAAGAAATAAAACCGGAAGGCAGGCTGCTATCCATTTCTTTCAATTTTTCCTAAATAAAAAACCCCCATCTCTGCTGGGGTTTTTTATTTAGGATAGAATGTAGAAGAACAGACGGATGAAAAACTTGTACGTGTAGCTGTTCAACTATCGCGGATAACGCATAAATCAATTTTCAGGAAAACATATAAGGATGTATGCCAGGCCCGGAGTAATTAAATTTCAAAAACGTCCTCTTCTATACTACCGTTATTGTCCAGTACTTCAAACTGTGAATTTTTACTGATAAACTCAGGGACAATCGCTTTCATTTTATTCACGATAGCAATGTCATCGTGTTGCTTGTTTAATGCAAGCAACTCGACAATGTCTGTTACTACCTGATCGTAAGAGTAATCGATAACCCTGGATATTTTGATCTTTTCGTGATAGGTAGGCATTGTATTTTCCCCATCGTTAAGCAACTCTTCATAAAGTTTTTCGCCTGGCCTTAAACCCGTATACAAGATTTTTATATCTCTTTCCGGCTCTAAACCAGCCAGCCTGATCATTTTCAGGGCAAGATCCGTAATTTTCACAGGTTCGCCCATGTCAAAAATAAATATCTCGCCGCCTACGCCCATCGTACCAGCCTCTAATACAAGGTGCACAGCTTCGGGAATAGTCATAAAATACCGGGTAATTTCAGGGTGAGTCACTGTCAGCGGGCCTCCTTTTTCAATCTGGGCCTTAAATCGGGGAATAACCGAGCCGTTGGATCCCAGCACATTACCAAACCGGGTAGTTATGAAGCGTGTATGTTTATTTGCCGGGCTGTTTTTAAGTGATTGAATGTATATCTCGGCAATACGTTTTGTTGTACCCATTACACTTGACGGGTTAACTGCTTTATCGGTTGAGATCATTACAAATTTCCCAACGCCAAATGCAACAGCCAGATCAGCAACATTTTTGGTGCCTAAAACATTGGTTAAGACTCCTTCAGTCGGGTTTTCTTCAACCATTGGTACATGTTTGTACGCTGCCGCATGGAAAACAACCTCGGGCCTGCAGTCAAGAAATAGTTTATACATCCTGCCATAGTTCCTGATATCGGCAATAAATATTTTAGCCATAACATCCGGGAAATTTTCTTCGACCTGGAGCCGCAGCTCATGCAAAGGCGACTCAGCCTGATCGCACAAAATAACCATGGAAGGCTCATAACTAAGCACTTGCTGAACAATTTCGGAGCCTATGGAGCCAGCTGCCCCGGTAACCAATACTCGTTTCCCTTTTAAATCCTGGGAGATAAGCGTTGTATCAATTTTAATAGGTTTCCTTTGTAAAAGGTCCTCTATTTTTAAGTCCTTAATCTGCTGAAGGTTAAGTTTACCATATATCCATTGATCTGACGGCGGCACAGTAAGCACCTGGATACCCAAAGCAATACATTTTTCAAGTGCATTCTTTTTGGCGTCTTCATCAAGGTGGTGGTTCATTATGATGAGTTTATCAATCTTGCTTTTTTCAATCAGCTTATCAAGTTTATCGATGTCATAAACCTTAACCTGCTGAATTTCTTTGTTGATCTTATTTGGATCATCATCAACAAAACCTATCACAGCAAAATTAGTCTTGGCGCTTGTTTCAAGGGCCTGTTTAACCAAAACAGCGCTATTATCCGAACCATATATCAAAACTGTAGTTTTTGTTGCGTTTGAATAATTATTTATATAATAATAGGCGCTTTTAACCGCCGTGCGGAGCAAAATCAATAAAGTGCTTGAAACGGAGAAATTAATCACCATCACCATGTTGATGGTAACCGGGTTAATAGGCCATTTGGGTACAACCCACATATTTATAATGACAAGATAGAGCAAGGTGCTTAAAAAAACCGAGCCGAATATGCGCATTACATCGCGGGTGTTTGAGTAACGGATAAGGCCCGTATGTATACGCATGATATACATTACTTCGGCAGCAATTATGCAATATAAACCGGTATAAATAAAAAAATAACCGCGTAAAATATTTACGAATTCAAAACGGTAAACAATAAAATAAGAAAAGGAGTATGAGGTAGCAACGATCAGGATATCTAATATCATTATCATCCAACGCGGTACCACTCTGTTAAAAAGTAGATATTTTTTCATATTAATAGCTGCAGATGTGCTAAAGTAAGGTATTTTTTTTAAACAATCTAATATAAAAAACTGAACAGTGACGCAAATATAGCTAAACTAACAAGGTTTTTACAGTTTTGCCGATTTAAGTAATACAACCAAATATGTAACTTTAAGTTTTTACAAACCCATTTTTGAAATACTTTTTTTATGAAAAGAATCGTCAATAGTAAACCAAAAAGGGATTTATACAATTTGAAAAATATTATTGTTTGGTTTATCTGATAGCAGTTAAGTTTTAAAGAAATTGCAGATAAATATAAAGTTAAAGTTTGGCAGTTTTAATTTTAGGCTCTAAAAAAGTAATTTATTATTGCACAAAGGTTAATTTTAAATTAAAAGCGCGTTTTTCTTTTGAAGATATAGTAAAATACATTTAGGCCGTTCTTCAATTCTTTTTAAGTTTAGCTGTTAGAAATACGATTTTAAAAAAAGGTTATTAAAAAAGCTTTTTAATATTATCTGTTACCCGTTCCAGGTCATCTTTTGTGAGGTTGGAACCTGAAGGGAGACATAAGCCGTTGGTAAATAGCTTTTCGCTTACACCATTGATGTAATGCGGGTAATTTTGAAACACCGGCTGTAAATGCATCGGCTTCCAAAGTGGCCGTGATTCAATATTTTCCTTTTCAAGGTTCAATCTTATAGTTTCACGGGTAATTCCATTATTTTTTTGAGGGTCTACCAAAATTGTTGTTAGCCACCGGTTACTAAAATAACCCTCGGGTTCCCGTAAAAATTCAATATGAGAAAATTCCGGTAAAAATTGCAAATAGGTAGCGTGCACTTTCCGTCTCTGGGCAACCCGATCACGAAGCACCTGCATTTGCCCCCGGCCAATCCCGGCACAAACATTACTCATCCTATAATTATAACCAATTTGAGAGTGCTGGTAGTGGGGTGCAGCGTCCCTGGCCTGGGTAGCTAAAAACCGCGCTTGATTAATAAACCTTTCCACATCAGAAATTAACGCACCACCGCCGCTGGTTGTGATAATTTTATTCCCGTTAAATGAAAGTACGGCCATTAATCCAAAAGATCCTGCAGCTTTTCCGTTTACAGATGATCCCAAAGCTTCCGCCGCATCTTCAATAACAGGTATCTCATATTGTTTTGCTATCTCTAAAATTCGCTCAATTTTTGCTGGCATGCCGTAAAGGTGCACGGGGACAATTGCTTTAGGTTTCTTTCCTTTTGAAATTCTTTCCTTTATTGCCTTTTCCAATAAGTCAGGACACATATTCCACGTTTCAGGCTCACTGTCAATAAATACAGGAGTGGCCCCTAAATAAACTATAGGATTAGCGGTTGCTGAAAATGTGAAGCTCTGGCAAATCACTTCGTCTTCTGCCTGTACCCCTAACATAATCAAAGCAAGATGCAAGGCCGCTGTACCCGAGCTTAAAGCTGCCGCGTATTTTGTGCCCGTAAAAGCTTCCAGGTCGTGCTCAAAGCCATTTACATGAGGGCCTAACGGCGCAATCCAATTTGTATCAAACGCTTCCTTCACAAAATTAAATTCCTCGCTGCCCATATGCGGGGAAGAAAGCCATATTTTAGGGTTCATATATACTTCTTTTATTGTATTTAATAATTCTGCCCGGATTGCCAACTATAACAGCATAATCCGGAACATCATTAATAATAACTGTACCTGCTCCAATTGTTGCCCACCTGCCAATATTAATTCCTTGTATTACACATGCACCTATGCCAATGTGAGTGCCCTCGCCAACCTGGACATTGCCCGCTAATGCCGCATTTGGCGAAATATGTACATAGTTTTCCAGGTCACAATCATGGTCAATTGAACAGTTAGTATTTAATATCACGTGTTTGCCGATATTAACTTCACTGTTTACAGTAACACCCGCCATAACAACAGAGCCTTCGCCAATTAAACTCCTTAAAGATATGTTTGCAGAGGGATGCGTTGCGATTTCGAAATCTACAAAAGTTTTTTCAGCAAGTCTTTTACGGGCAATGTTGTTACCAACACAAATAATCATTTTAACATGATCTTTTAAATCAACATCAGGCATTTCTTTAAATACAGGGTATTCAAATATGGTTTTTATAGCCGGATTAACATCTATTAATCCCGAAATAATCTTTTGCTGTTGCTCAAGGATTTCAATTACTACTTTAGCATGCCCACTTGCGCCATATAAATAAATCATAGATTACCTATAAACCTTTCCATAGTTACATTACCTTCCTGGCTTATGCCTTCTGATTTAAAAACTTTGCCCAGCGTCATAAATATCACTTTGAGGTCAAGCAAAAAACTTAAATGATCAACATACCAAATATCATATTCAAATTTTTGTTTCCAGCTAATAGCGTTTCTTCCATTTACCTGGGCCCAACCGGTAATTCCCGGACGCACATTATGCCTTTTTTTTTGAATATCATCATATAAAGGCAAATATTCAATTAATAACGGTCGGGGGCCTACCAAACTCATATCCGCTTTTATTACATTAAGCAATTGGGGGATTTCATCGATGGATGTTTTACGTACAAATTTACCCACACTGGTTAATCGATCGGCGTCCGGTAACAAATTGCCAAAATGATCTTTACGATCATTCATCGTTTTAAACTTTATTATTTTGAATATCTTTTCATTTTTACCTGGCCTGGATTGTATAAAAAAAGGAGAGCCCCGATTTACGATCAGTAATAACACCGCAAATAAAAAAAAAACAGGGAACAACAAAGTAAATATAACTAAGGCTATGATGAAATCAAACAAGGGTTTAAAAACTATTCTGTATGATCCGAATACGATGTTCATTCTATTTTCTTTTTATTTCTTCAATCCTGGTCAGGTACTTTTGGGCAAGTACTTCCCTGTCAAAATTTTGCTTTGCATACCGGTATCCATTTTCACCTTCAGCTTTTAAGCGCACAGGGTCATTTAAATACGCTCTTATAATTGTATTGTATCCCTGTATATTTTCGGGCTCAACATAAACGCCTGCTTCGGCTGCTTCAACCAATTCTCTCGATGCGCCGTCAATGGCCATTAGTATTGGTTTCTTGCATGACATGTAATCAAAAGTTTTATTTGAATAAACAGTTTTAAATGTATCAACCCTTTTTAACACGGAGGCACCCATTTCAGATGCCAAAATATATTTGAACACCTCTTGCTTGGGTACAGGATCTAAAAATTTAACATTCGTAACTTTCATTTCTGCAGCCATTTTTTTTAGCCGCTCTTTTTCCATCCCTTGCCCTATCAGCAAAAATAGCACATTCGTATCTTCCAGCGCTTTGCCCGCCTCCAGAATTTGCTCCAAATGGTTCGCAACACCATGTGCGCCCACATAGGTAATCAAAAACCTGCCTTCAAATCCTTGTTCCTTTTTGAAAGCGGCTGTATCAAAAGTTTGCAGCAAGTTTTCAGATAAACTAAAATCCGAAGCATTGGGAATCATTATAAGCTTGCCTTCGGGCACATTTTTATTATTCTTTAAGATGGAATAGAAGGCCGGTGTTAAAACGTTTATAAGCTTGGCCTTCCGATAAATAAATGCTTCAAACCAATAAGCAAGCTTAATAATGAGCTTATTAGTTAAAACCCCTGTGTCGATGGCGGATTCCGGCCACAGATCACGGACTTCAAAAACGAATGGGACGCGTTTAAACCTGGAAATAATATAAGCGCTAAACGCAACAAATAAAGGTGGAGATGTAACTATAATAACATCAAATTTCCCTTTTACTTTAAACAGGCCAGCCCATATTGACGAAAACATAAACGAAAAATATCCCCACAGTCTGCCAATAAAGCTTTTATTATACGATTCGGATACATGGCAGCGCCAAATTTTTACATTGCCTTGTTGTTTTAACTTAAAAAACAGCTTTTTATATTCCTGCCGTTTTTCCTTTCCATTAGCATGCATCATTCCTCCTAAAACAGTTACTTCGTTTCCTTTGTCTGTCCAGGTTTTTGTCATCTCATTCCATCTTGACCCCCCTGAATCATTTTCTTCCAAAAAATATTGATGTATCAGCAGGATTTTCATTTAATTGATGCATTTAATAGTTGTAATAATTGGTTGCCTGGTAAAGATAAATTCCAGTTGTGTTACCTGTTGTTGCTGTGCATATAATGGCGAATGGGCCGCAATACTTTTTGTAGCTGCAATGTTATTACCTTCAATATCTTGTGCAGTTATTTGCATGTTTTCATACTCGTTGTCAAACAGGTGCCATAGTTGCGAACAAGTGTTATCAGATGTCAAATTCGTTAATTCATCTTTTATTTGCCAATGCGGCAGGTTCTTTTTCTTAATAATTGTCCTGGTATGTTTTATATTTTTATTGATATATGTAAATGCTGAAATTGTACCTTTAAATAAAAACTCATCCTCATTTTCTTCAAAAGAAGCTTCTACATATTGTGTCCAGTCATACCAAATAAACCTGGGCCCTTTAAGCATCTGGTCTTTACCGTCAATCATGACCGTATTGTGCGATTGGGTTCCCATAAAATACAACAAGGTTTTTTCATCCGTATTATATTTATAACTGCCCCCGTCAATCAATAAATTTCTTCCTTTATACCAAATATCAACATGTAAATTATCGGCCTGTGACGGTCTGTCCTTATGGTTACCACAACGTATGAAAGTTACAGTACCTGCATCACGTATTACGTAATATCCTCCTGTTTTAAAGGTATAGGTATTTGCCTTAATATCTATTACTTTGCTACGTTTTTGTACCCCGCCATACCAGTAATTGTCTTCAGTAACGGTACCTGTTAAAGGGTCAATACCCATAACATTCGCCAGCGCATTAAGCTGGTCGCGATAATCGCGAAAGTGGCTATTATTTAATTTAAAAAAGAGCGCTCCATCGTTAGCCCCGTAATTTGGCAGCCAACCGCTTGTATCATCCATGCAAACGCGCAAAAACTTAAGTGAATGTTCCGCTCTTTCGTACACCACACTGTCAAAGTTTTCATCATTAAGTTTGGCAAGTTGTATTCCCCATGTCAGTAACTGGACAACAACGCGATGATAATTCATAGAAAATTGAAGAAAGGTTCCATCGGGATAAACCTGGTAGGCAATTTCTTCCTGAAACCAGTTTTTCCCTTTTTCACCCCAGTTTTCAAAATCGGGGACAAAGGGATATATTAACCCAGCCAGGTAAAGTGTCAGGGTTTCCGCAATAGCATGATTATTACGGACGGCAATACGTGAGAAGTTAATATTGTGATATACATGATGTACCTGCCAATAAATAGCATATTGTATGCTGTCAAATATTTCGGGGGTAAGCGCCGGCGAATTTTTATAATAGTATAATGCAAAAGTCCAGTTGAGCACCCTTAATGAAATTTCCTGGCTGCACCTGTAATTAGGGCCATTGTTCACAGGATTACTTTCAATCCACGATATTATCTCATCAAACACAATTTTTGAACAATCTGTATCAAAGTGGTAATCGTACCTGATAATGTCATATAAGAATGAAAAGCGGGATTTTTCCCAAACAAATTTTATGTCACCTGCTTGTTTTGAGTAGTCAGGTATTTCTGTCCAATGTTTGCTGGTATCGTATCTATAGCCGCTATCAGGGTTAGTGACCCAATCATAATCACAACCAATATTAAACCCGATGCTATTAAAAAACAGCATTTTGCCTTGTCGAAAATCAGCAAACTGCTTTGCCAGCTCCGGCGATTGGATTTTGGGAAAATTCAGCTCCTCCCGCGAATTAAAAAAAAAGGCGCCGCCACCTGTTTTCCATTGCTCAAGTGTAAAATATACCTTCTTAGCTGGATTAACAGGGAACCGGTTCTTTAATATTCCATAACGCAACTGAATTTCATATTTAATACGGAAGGCAATATAGCGCCAGCCCATATTACTAATCAGATTCTTTACCTTTTTTAACATTCAAAAAATGATGCTTAGTTTAAAGTTTGTAAAGATTACAGATATGTTCGACTATCCGGGCCGATGTTTTACCATCCCAAAGCTCAGGTATGCTGCCTTTTTTCCATTCGCCATTAAATAATTTTTTGAAGGCAGGCGCAATCGCTTTGGGGTTAGTTCCCAATAATTCATTTGTGCCGATAGTACACGTTTCAGGGCGTTCGGTATTATCGCGCAATGTCATACATGGAATACCCATAACTGTTGTTTCTTCGGTAATGCCACCCGAATCGGTAAGAACTGCTTTCGCATGCTGCACGAGATAATTAAACTCAAAATAACCTAAAGGGTCTACCAGGTGAAGGTTGGGGAAACTTATCTCAACGCTTTGAAGCATTTTAGCCGTGCGCGGATGTACCGGAAAAATGAGGGGCAATCCTTCCGAAGAATTTATTATTGTTTTGATCAATTCCTCCAGTTGCTGTTCCTGGTCAACATTTGCGGGGCGATGCAAAGTCATTACTATGTATTCCTTCTCCTTTAAAGCTAACTCATCCCATATTGCCGGTTTTTTAAACCGGGGCATTTGCTTTAACAGGGTATCTATCATGGTATTGCCCACAAAAAAAATCCGGTCGTCGCTAATACCTGCCTTACTTAAATTTTCATTGGCCTTTTGGGATGTTGTGAAAAAATAATCTGTAATGGCATCCGTAACCATCCGGTTAATTTCTTCGGGCATAGTTAAATCATATGACCGGATGCCGGCCTCAACGTGTGCAACTTTGGTATTAAGTTTCTTGGCAACAATTGCGCATGCCATTGTCGACGTTACATCACCCACCACCAGCACAAGGTCTGCAGGGTTATCCATCAGCTCCTTTTCAAACCGGACCATAATTGCTGCTGTTTGCTCCGCCTGGGTACCGCCGCCGGCTTCAAGGTTAACATCGGGTTCCGGGATGCCCAATTGTTCGAAAAAGCTGCCTGACATTTTTTCATCGTAATGCTGGCCGGTATGGATCAGGCGAAATTGAATATTCCTGCCTTGTAACGAAGCTTTCCGTATCGCTTCAATTATTGGGGCTATCTTCATAAAATTGGGGCGTGCCCCTGCAACTATATCAATTAGCATAATTTAGATAGCTTTTAGTAATGCCTTTTGTCTTTAATGATAAAACGGCAGGTTCTATTACCCGTCGTAATAAAAATATCGTTAATTCCCTGGATGTCTGCATGTTTATTTGATCCTCAATCTATGAATATCCAACCTGAGTTATTTAAACTTTCAATAGCGGCGAAACTGGCAAGTGTTGTATTCAGTATATCATCAAAAGGTATGATGGGTTCGCCGCCTTCTTTTATCCTTTTTACTATCAGTTCAAATTGTGCGGCATGCCCTTTGTCCTGTGACGCGCTTTCAGACGAAAACCCCTTAAATCCGTAACCGAAAAGCTTCCGCCAGTTATCCATTATCAAAGTGCGTTCCTGGCTGTATACTTCCACACGTTCTTTTGAATAAGACTTGTTACCGTTTGAAAAATAGTTTATTACTGCATTACTGCCGTTTTCATATTTTAACAATATACTGGCGTTATCGGTATTCTCTCCGGGATTTAAGCCCATTGCGTTCATGCAAACCGCTTTCACTTTTGACCCGCACAAATACGAGCAAAGATCAATAAAGTGACAAGCTTCGCCAATAATGCGGCCTCCGCCCACTTCGATGTCCTGTACCCAAGAGCTCATCGGGATGGCGCCCGCATTCATTGTAGCTACTATATTTACAGGTGTGCTGCTATCGCCTAACAGTTTTTTCATTTTTAACGCCAATGGAGCGAAACGACGATTGAAACCGACATTTACGGTTGTGTTACTTTGTTGTTTTGCTGCTACTATGTGCTGCAATTCAGCGTGGTTCAGTGCCAATGGCTTTTCAACAAAAACATGTTTGCCCGCTTCCATCGACTCTACAACCATTGCCGCGTGTTTATCGTGTCGCGTTGTAATCAGCACCAGGTCTACTTCACTGTCCCTGAATATAGATTTGTAATCCGTAGTGGAATTGGCAATCCCATATTTTTTGGAAAGCGTTGTTCCCGACAATCCGCCTGAACTGGCAATGTATTTTATCAGGGCGCCGGTTTTTTTAAGGGCAGGTAACATGGTAGCGCTTGTAAAATTGCCGGCCCCTATAATGCCTAATACTCCCTTTTGTCCGCCAAATTTATTTTCGTTAATCTTTATTGTTGTAACCGGATCGCCTGATTTGTCATCATAAACCAGGACGGCAGCTATAGTTGCCGAACCAGACATATTGTTGTATATCAGTTGGTAATCTGCCAGCGGTATACGTTCGGTAATTAAGGGCGCAACCTTTAAAACCCCTTGGCTTATTGCCTGCAAAACAGCTTCAAAATTTCTTTTTTCCGTCCACCTCACGTAGGGCAAGGGGTAGTCTGTTCCCTTTTGTTCATAATCATCATCGTATCTCCCGGGGCCATAAGAACAAGAGACCTGGAAAGATAATTCTTTTTCATAAAAATCGGCCCTGCTTATATCTAACCCAACTACCCCAACCAAAACAATACGCCCGCGCTTTCTGGACATTTGGGCACATTGAGCTATAATTTCATTGCTTTTGTTGGAAGCCGTTATAATGACCCCATCGGCGCCCACATCGTTTGTAAGTGAATGCACCATTTTCACCTGGTCGGTGCCGTCGGCAGGGTTATAAGCCATAATACCGGCTTCCCTGGCCAGTCTCACCTTGTTTTCATCAAAATCAAATCCGATCACCCGGCAGCCATTTGCCTTAAGCAATTGCCCGGTCAGCAAACCTATCAGGCCCAAGCCAACAACCACTATGGTCTCGCCAAATGTGGGATTGATAAGCCGTATTCCCTGCAACCCGATAGAGCCAATTACGGTGAAAGCGGCATCTTCGTCGCTTACGTTATCCGGTATCCGCGCAACTAAATTATGGGGAATGGAAACGTATTCGGCATGGTGCCCATTTGAAGCCACCCTATCTCCCACCTTAAATTCAGGTACGCCTTTTCCTACAGCGATTACCTTGCCCACGTTACAATAACCCATGGGTAAAGGCTGGCCCAGTTTGTTAAATACAGCCTGCATTGTTGGTTTTAACCCGTCAGTTTTAACCTTATCGAGGACCATTTTTATCCTGGCAGGCTCCTGCCTGGCTTTTTGAATATAGCTGGCTTTTCCGAATTCAACAAGCATACGTTCTGTACCGAGTGAGACCAAACTTCGGGATGTTTGAATCAACACTTGCCCATTTTTAACAACGGGCGCTGGCACTTCCTCTAATATTGTATTTCCTTCTTTTAGATCTTGTATTATTTGTTTCACACTGTTAGTTTGTTATCGCTAAATTATAATATGACTCGAGCTTAGGTACTTGCGTATCAGTTGTATAATTAGCCATCAGGCGTAGTTTCGCGTTCAATGCTTTATCGAGGGCTTCCTTTTTATTTATTGAGATATGATATATAATATCAGCAATACTTGTATCGGAGATGTCATCTAAAAAATAAGCGCTATCGCCCAAAACCAACGGCAAAAACCCGATCCTGGTAGTGACGATTACCATATAGCTCATCATAGCTTCGTTTATTGAATTATTATGACCTTCGCCGGAATGTTTTGATGGATAAAAATAGATATCGTGACTATTCATTTTTTCTAAAACAATTTCATGAGGTTTTACCCCCAACCTGTTTATAGCCAAATTTTCATTTAATGAAAAATTATCTAACCAGTTTTTAAAATCGTTTGCCTCTTTGCCAATTAATGTCAGTTCAATCTTGTGTCCTTTTGAGGCAGCAAGGTTCAGTCCTCTTATCAATTCAAAAACCCCTTTTCCTTCATAACAATAGCCAACAAACAGCACGGTTAATTTATCGGAGTCCAATTTGAGTGCCGCAAATGCGGGAACTTGTTCACCCGGCACAAAGTTAGGGAAAAAATAGCTTTTTTTACGCTTTGCGAGGGTATTCACAAAATCTAAATATATTTCACCTTCACTCAAAACCAACTTGCTTTTTTTTAGAATGTAGCGGGTCATATACTTATTGATGGCATTTGCAGAATTATAGAAGTGAATAAAGCTGCCTGCTTTAATTTCGTATATTACTTTTTTGTTAAAAATTCGGGCAAGAAAAACAATTAAAAATTCCCTCGGCGTAGCAGAACGATACTGGCCCAAAATGTGAACCAATGAAGGGCCTTTTTTTATTAACTTAAAAAGGAAAAGGAAGATATCTTTAGTTAAACGTATTGGAAACTGTAAAAGGAATGGTAATTTATTATTGCGTATCGTTAGGAAACATGGCACAATTACAAATCTATCAGACTTGAAGTACTTTAGGTACACCGACATGTTCCTTGTGTACCCGCCAACGCCATCCCCATAAGCACCATCCTTGCCTTGCAGGGTAGGCCCGCATAATAAAACAACTATCTTTCTATCCATTCAGCTTTCGTGTTGCTGCTCATTTAACATTTTAACGATCTTACCCGGCACCCCCCCTATTATGCAGTTGCCTGGGAAATCCTTATTAACAACACTATTCGCAGCAATAATTACGTTATCCCCAATAGTTATCCCTTTTAAAATGGTAACCTTGTCTCCTATCCAAACATTATTCCCTATTGATACAGGGCCAGTGGTATAACCAGACAGATTTAGATTATTATCAACGAAGTAATAGTTATGATCATGGTCTAAAATCGTTACGAATTGTCCAATAGTTACGTTATTGCCTATGCATATTCTTTCATAGGCGCAAATTCTTGAAAACTTGTTTATACTGAATTTATCCCCGATCGTTAGGTCGCCCACAGCCATAAGTTCTGCGTAGTCGGATATAATTGGCCTTAACCCTAAAACCATTTTGCCTTTTTTACTAACATGGAGGTAAACTGCGTGGCCAACAAGGCCAATACCGGTTAAAGCTATTTTTTTAAAGAAAAATAGCTTTACTAACATATACCTGGTAACTCCAAGTATTTTAAATAGTAAATTATATCTATTACGATACACCATGTTTATAATATCAAACAGCAGTAGTCAATTGTATTTTATCTTTCTTTCGAAAAAAAGCTGAAAGCAAGAAATAAGGTACGACGACACTGAAAAGATATGGCTTAATAGACGGGGTCAATCCCGCCCTCGGCAGCAGGAAAATATAGTATAATGTTATACCATAAATTGATAAGGTTACCAAAGAAAGATGATTGAAAACAAATCCATACATTTTTTTAGAGGAGTATCCTATAAAAAGCCCTATAACCACCATACCTAAAGTTCCAAAGTTCATATAAGTTTCAGCAATGAGCGAAAATCCAAAACCACCCCCCGCTTCAAATATGTCCTTATGAAATTTCCTGGCGTACCATTCTGTTAAATATTCAGGCCTGTCAGGAATTAAGTTTTTGGGAATCAACGATACAAAGGCTTCGAGATATGATGCTCCCAATTTATATTCGCCTCCTGTAATATATAGCACATCGTGATCAATCTTAAAGTGAGCAGTTAATTCGCCCTTACTGGTTGGATCAAAGTTAGACCAATTGCTACTCTTAGTTATGAACGTGATGTAGTCCGAATTCTTGGGTGTTCCACGAAGAGTTCCCACCAGGACGAAACCGAGAAATAAAACAGGTGAAACAACCATAATTACCCGACGCGTGCCTTTGTAAAACAACCAAAAAACGACAGAAATACCGAAAATAACATCCAATATTGGATTTCTGTCCCCCAAAAGCAAATTATGGGCAACGAATAAAAGCATAACAATAATTAAAACGACAGAAAATTTGTTTTTTTTGGGGTCGAGCTTTTTAAGATAGATCATCCGGTTAAAAGCTATCACCAGCCCAAATAGTAGTATATCTCTTCCTATCACCAAAAACCCCAAACCCTGTTTGCTTTTATAAAGGTCCACCCTATCCCCCACCAAATACATCTTCTGTGGTGTGCCGTAAACCGTTACAATAAATAGCGCATATAAAACGATACCAAAAATGCTCAGTGCAATAGATATATTCCGTGAACTGGTTATGTCAGTTAAGTCACTGTTAATCGGAAATTTTATTCCACTTTTGGTGAAATTGTAAGCAATTAAAAATGAGCCTACCATTAAAATAGACAGGACGTCCTCAAAATCCACAAAATCGCTTGAATAACCGTAATCATTACCGAAAAATAAAAAATTTAATGGCATCGTACACCTGTACAGCAGGAACGCAAAAACGAACACGGTATCCGGCGTAAAAAACATATTCTTTTTTACATTTTTGTAGAAGGGAACTATGCATAAGAAGATAAAGCCAAAAAATAATATCTCTGTCATTTTAAAGATAGCTTTTTATTCAAAAAAATGTAGCTGGTCACTGCTTTTAAAAAGTATAACAGTAATATTGACCATACGCCTGCAATTGCGCCAAAGTTTTTTACAAGGACTAAACTTATCACTCCGCCAAAAATAAATAATACCAGTTCAATAAGCACATTAAACTTGATATAACCGAGCGAAGTAGTGTAATTTACAAAAATGACTGCAAGGAAAAGGAACGGCAGGCCCAGCAGAAAAATATCAAAATATTCCTCCATATTTTTATAACGTGGCGCGTAAAATCGCACAACTACAAATTCAACAAAAAATTTCATTAGTACCCCGATACAAATACTAAATAATACTGATTTTATTGCAAGGGCTTTTACCGACTTTCTTAGCTGTACCTTGTTGTTTTTATTCCTGGTGATCTGCGGCCCTGCCATTTGCATAAATGGCCCGAGCATAACACCCATATAGCGGAAGAACTGATAACCAAGAGAAAAATTTATGGTATCGACTTTACTGAACTTTAAAAAATTCAATATGGCTAAGGGCATGCTGAGTGAGGCCAAATTTAAGATGCTTGATAAGAATGCATACTTACTAAATTTAATAAGGCGCTGCTCGAAAATGCTTTTGTTAAAAAAAGGAACTTTATAAATAACAACTAAGGTGGCTAATGAAATAACTTCGATGACGCAATAGAGCCACGAGAAATTAAAAAGCTTATATGGGACTGCCACTAAAACAAGTAAAAATATTACGGCTTTAGAGATTATCCGGCTATAGCTCGATAAATCAGCCCTCAGAATTGCGAGGTAATAGCTATTAACATTCTGTTTAATGGCATTGACCAAACCGATTATGAGGCCAATTATTAAAAATACTATCTTAAACCAGATCGTGCCGAGCAATAGTAACGGACACAAAATACAAAAAATCTTTATGCTTAATCGATTAGCATCGTTCAAATATTGTTTTGATCTTATCTTTGATAATGAAACAATATAAACCAGCGAATAAGATGTACCAAAATTAGCTATTACAGCTAACAAGGGTAAAAAACTGATAACATTTGTATAAAATAAAAAATCGCCGGTGTTTACTTTTTTTGATAAGTAGATGCCAATGACAAATTCCAGCGCGAAAACTAAGCCAAAAGAAACAATATACAATATCGCTTTGTGTTTAGCACGAAAAAAATCATAAATCCGACTCATTTTGAAATAAAAATTACATAGAATTTACAACCTGGCATTTGTGACCTCTCTTGGTAAAATCGCCTTTGTATCAAATATAACTCCTTTGTTTGCTTTTAATTTTTGATAATCGAGGTGAAGGAATTCACTATGTGCAACTGCTAAAATAATAGCATCGTATTCAGCATCCTTTTTGAGCTGCTGTTCAATTTCAAGGCCATATTCCCCTTTAACCTCTGCCGGATCAGCCCAGGGATCGTATATATCTACCTCCATGCTGAATTGTTTTAATTCATGATAGATATCTACTACTTTGGTATTTCGTATATCCGGGCAGTTTTCTTTAAATGCTATCCCCAGGATCAACGCCCTTGCACCCGATATTTTGTGGCCGTTTTGTATTAATAATTTAACCACCTTATTTGCTACAAATATGCCCATGTTATCATTAACCCGGCGGCCGGATAAAATTACCTGGGGATGGTAACCCAGCGACTCTGCCTTATGGGCAAGATAGTAAGGGTCTACGCCAATACAGTGCCCGCCTACCAGGCCGGGCTTATATTTAAGGAAATTCCATTTTGTGCCCGCTGCGTCAAGCACGTCACTGGTATCAATCCCCATACGGTCAAATATCAGCGCCAATTCATTAACAAACGAAATGTTTACATCGCGTTGTGCATTTTCAATAGCCTTTGACGCTTCGGCAACTTTTAAAGATGAAGCTTTAAAAGTTCCCGCCTTAATAATCGATGAATATAAATAATCTACTATTTCAGCGATAACCGGCGTTGATCCGGAAGTTACTTTTTTTATGGTAGTAAGTGTATTTACCTTGTCACCAGGGTTGATCCGCTCAGGCGAATATCCCACAAAAAAATCGGTATTATATATTAATCCTGACGAACCTTCCAATACAGGGACGCAATCCTCTTCTGTACAGCCCGGGTAAACAGTTGACTCATATATTACTATGTCATTTTTTTTTAGCACACTTCCAATCATCTTAGACGCCATCAGCAATGGGGTAAGATCCGGCGACTTGAACTGATTGATAGGCGTTGGTACTGTAACGATAAAAATATTGCTACTTTTTAGGTCATTCTTCTCCGATGAAAAACGCAAGCCGGTTAAACCTTTGCCAGATGATTTAATAACCGCGCTTAAATCTTCCAAATGAGCTTCCCGGGTACTGTCAAGACCACGACCTAATTCCTCAACTCTTTCTTTTTTAATATCGAAACCTAAAACCTGGTATTTTTTTGCAAATTCAATTGCTAACGGCAAGCCTACTTATCCTAATCCAACGATCGCGATTTTTACCTTTTCTGAATTCTTAGAATAATAGCCGGGATCGGTAGAAATAGACAATTCATTCATAGATATAATATTCGTACGATAATTCCGGCAAAGATACTTCTTTAAAACTAATAAGGAAATTTA
>Ga0206978_1062_pt1 | contig 25469 bp, 29 predicted proteins | sample Alteio_BWMinCont_21_FD_153477 | JGI IMG/M metagenome (GOLD analysis project Ga0206978, IMG submission 153477) | Enriched cells from forest soil in Barre Woods Harvard Forest LTER site, Petersham, Massachusetts, United States -... | ecosystem: Environmental > Terrestrial > Soil > Temperate forest >...
CGCGGCAGCGTGCCCCGGTTGAACAACACGGCGGTGGCGCCCCCCCTCATCCGACACGCCGGAGGGTCGAAATGACTACAAGCGCTTTGAGCCCAGACCCTAGGAATTTGCCGCTTCAGCAGTACGTCGTCACTGCCCCTCATGGCGAACACCTTGTCTATTTTTATCAAGAGAGCGATTCGCTGCTTGAGGCGCTAAGTGACTTTATTGGTTCCGCTCTCGGCGCCGGCAATGCCGCCATCATCATCGCCACCAAGGTACACGTCGACGGACTGCAGCAACGGTTGCAGGCCCGCGGTTTGGACACGCAGAAGGCCAGCAGGCAGGGAAGGTACGTTGCCCTCGACGCCTCTGAACTGCTGTCTAAAATTATGGTGAACGGGATGCCCGACGAAGATCGCTTCGTGGAGAGCGTCGGTGGGGCCATAGCCCGAATCACCGCCGCGCTCAAGAGTCCGCGTCCCGAGATCGCCGCGTTCGGAGAGATGGTTGCGTTGTTGTGGACAGAAGGCAAAATTGAGGCCGCCATCCGGCTCGAACAGCTCTGGAACGGACTGGCGAAAAAATACTCTTTCTCACTGCGCTGCGCGTATCCGATGGCTGGTTGTCACGGTGAAAAGAACATCCAGCCGTTGGTCAGAATTTGCGCGGAACACTCGGTTGCTTTGTTCCAGGACGGCGACACGTTCCTGAAAAGCAGAGATGGCAAGATTGCGCTGCGCCGCACGGAAGAACGATTCCGGCTATTGGTGGACGCCGTTCAGGACTACGCAATTTTTATGTTAGATGTGCAGGGCCACGTCAGCAGCTGGAATACGGGAGCCGAACGGATTAAGGGATATACCGTTTCCGAGATCATCGGGAAGCACTTCTCTGTCTTTTATCCGGAGGAGGACCTCCGGGCGGGTAAGCCGGAGCGAGAATTGGTGGTTGCCGCCAAGGAAGGGCGGTTTGAAGATGAGGGATGGCGGCTGCGCAAAGATGGCTCGCGCTTCTGGGCCAATGTGATCATTTCGGCGATAAGAGACGAAAGCGGGCAGTTGATCGGATTCGGAAAAGTGACTCGCGACTATACCGAGAGGATAAAGGTCAACGAAGTATTACGCAAAGAGGTTGCCGAGAGAACGGAGGCGCAGCGAAAATTGCACGATTCGGAAAGGTCGCTCCGTCAACTTTCCCTCCGGCTTTTGCAAACGCAAGACGAGGAACGCCGGCGCATCGGAAGAGATCTTCACGATAGCGTAGGCCAATATCTCGTTGGGTTGAAGATGAAAGTGGATTCACTCAAGTCGGCGGCTGTACGAAGCCAACGAGGGGATAGCAGTGAACTGGCCGAATGTTCCCAGCTGATTGAAGAGGCTATCGCTGAAGTGCGCACGATATCTTACCTGTTGTATCCTCCGATGCTTGAGGAACTGGGCTTAAAGTCGGCGGTTCCCTGGTATTTGGAGGGATTTACAAAGCGGAGTGGAATCAAGACCTCTTTTGAGGTTTCGCCAGAATTTGATCGCATTCCTGGCGACCTGGAGTTGGCGCTATTTCGCGTGCTTCAAGAGAGCCTGACAAATGTGCACCGTCACTCTGGCAGTTCGACAGCAATTGTCCGGCTTCTGACCAAGGATCAGGCCGTCATCCTTCAGGTCATTGACGAAGGGAAGGGAACACGATCTAAGAATTTGGAAGACCGAGCGCAAGACTGGATGGGCACGTTCGGCGTTGGACTACGCGGCATGGATGAGCGCTTACGCCAACTGGGGGGAAGCCTCGAGCTATCTTCCACCGGGGAAGGAACCACCGTCACCGCTACTCTCCCCCTACCCGACGCTAGAGTAGATGGTCAGCAAGAAAAGTAGCGCGACCAAAGCAATCCACCTTTTTTAAGGCTGGTCAGATTCTGCACGGCATCCGCAACGTTCTCTAGTGCTAGTACGTGCTAGCTGAGCAAAAAATACATATTGGGCCGAGAAAAATTGCAATTCGATACGCGCCCAATAATCGTCCTCCTCAGCCTCCATCCATAACTAGTTGATTCTGAAGCCCTTAATTCAATTAAGAGAATGGCTCATCGGTTGCCTTTATCTCCGGCAGGTATAACAAAACTGATTCGGGGGGATTTATGGGTGCGAAGTTCGACATCTTCAAAAAACTACCCGATGGTCACCCATTGTGGGTGAAAGCTGTGGATGGGCTGGAAGAGGCCAAGGTCCAATTGGCTCGTATTGCCGCTAGCTCGCCTGGCGAGTATTTCATATATAGCGTTCGGAACGCCTGCATAGTTCACGCAAGGATGGTTCCCCAGGGATAACTCGAAAACGGACGGTTTAGAAAAGCAACGCCTTGATCTAAAGAGTTAGAAACCCGAACGGTGGTTGATCCACCTACAAAGTTGTCCACATTTCCCCCAGTCCAAGCTGCGGATCCAGAACCAAGTTAGCGCACAAACTCCACCATCGATTCTGATCAATCTTTCAAGGCTATAGCCTGCGCCGTCATGTGTCCGTACGCGGGAGGGGGAGAACAGGTGCCTGTGTTCGGTCAGGCACCTGCTCTCGGTGGGTGTGTCGGAGGTGTTTCAGGGCTTCAGGTTATCGAGTCGCGGCGTGCGCAACCATCGGGTTTTTCCTGTAAATCAGGGACAGCGGTTCTTGTAGAGGAAAATGGCATGTTGCGAGTGAGATTTTGGAATTACCGGGGAACAGGAGCCGCACTCAACGAAAAATAGTGAAAGAGAAGAAACAGAGCGGCGACCTGCTAATTCTGCCTAGCGATGAATTGTTGTTCTCTCTGCACGGGTAGCGCGAGAGGATACTTAGTCTTGAGGAATTGCACCAAATTTTCTCGCACGTAGCATCGCAGATCAAATGCTGCAGGTCCGTTGCGGGCGCTCATCAAGGCGCGGATCTGGATGGTGCGCTCCGTTGCATCCGTCACCTGCAGGGCCCAAGTCTTCTTGTCCCATAGTTCGGTCGACTCAAGAATGCGATGTAGTTCCTCGCGCAATTCCTGGATAGGAGCAGTGTAGTCCACGTAGATCATGGCGATCGCGAGGAGGTCGGCCTTGGTGCGAGTCCAGTTCTGAAATGGTTTCTCAATAAAATAGCTCAGTGGCACGACCAGCCGCCGGAGGTCCCAAAGGCGTACGACAACGTAGGTGGTATTAATTTCCTCGATCCACCCCCACTCGCCTTCAAGAACCACGGCGTCCTCGATCCGGATAGGCTGTGTGAGGGCAACTTGAATGCCAGCTATCAGATTAGAAAGCGTGGAGCGTGCTGCCATACCGACAATCAGGCCTGCAAGGCCCGCAGACGCTAGCAGACTCACGCCAAGGTGACGGACTGCGGGAAATGTCATGAGCATGACGGACGCGGTTACGATGCTCACGGTCAGTGCGGCAATCCTTTGCAAAACTTGGGTCTGTGTGCGAATCCGGCGGGCGGTGAGATTATCCGGAGCATCCAGGGAGTAGCGAGCGAAGATGATGTTTCCTGCCAACTCCGTCAGAATTACGATCGCCCACCCAATCGAGGCAATCACGCCTAGGCCGAGAGCGTGTTGCAGCATGCTCTTCAAATCAGCAGGGAGGGGTGCAAGGGGCATGGCGAGAACCAAAGCCAGCAAGGGAAAAATCAGCCGCGTTGATTTCTTTACACGCCTGGCAAATAAGGATGGTGTAGCTTCGCCTTTGCGACGACGGACGAGTCTTTCGGCCAGAAAGAACAGAACAAAATGGACAACAAGTGCCAAGACAATGGCACCCGCCAAGATCGCGCCTGAAATCAGCCACGTACGAGTGTCGCCCCAAGAGAGTTGCATCTGTCCGATACTCCTATAAGAGAGTTACGCTTCCCGGCTTGATCTGAGAACCCAAGTTCCCTTATTGTCATGCCAAGTGGAGCATGCGAGTTACTGCAAAAGCAAATTCAACAGGCTTCCTGAAGCTGGCCGAGACGCTCAGCCGCCCAAGCGTGAAACATCGTCCCGCCAATTTTTTTCGTCTTCAGGGCTTTACCTTGGCTGGAAATCTCTTGCCGATGAAAGGGACTGTTTTGTAGAAAGCTTCTCGGGTTGGATGAATCCAAGGTGACACCAGGCGCGGGGATTCTGCAAGAAGGTTGGAGATGTGAATCAAAGATGGATGGCAATCGGCGATAATTTTTACGAATGCCGTCAAAGGCACTGCGAGCAAAATACCCATCAAACCCCAGAGCCAGCCCCAGAACAGGATCCCTGCCGTGGCCGCCACAGGCCCAATGCTCACTCGAGACCCGATTATTTTTGGAATCAGAAAATTAGCGGAAATGATATGGAGACAGACGACGGTCAACACAATGATAGCAAACGGGCCTGCTGTATTGAATTGCAAGAGCGCGGCTGCGACAGGAACCGAGGCGGCGAGAGCGACGCCCAGAAAGGGAATCAAGTTCAGTAAGCCGCTGACGATGCCGAGCACCACTGCGCCTTGTACTTTCAAAGCGAGCAGCACAAGAACTGTAACCCCGGCCATTGCGGAACCGATGAGCAGGTTTCCGACAGCGAAGCCGCGCACCATTTTGGTTACGCGTCCGACAAACTGAGGGACGTCAATGGTGGCGCCCAGGGAACTTTCCAACCTTTGAAGCATCTGCTCCTTGCGCGTCAGATTGAAAAACATCAGGAATGGCACGACTCCAATAATAATGAAGGCTCCCCACACCGGGCCGACTCCGCGAATAATGTAGGAAGGCCAGCTGGGGGGCTCCTTGAGCTTCACTTCAGCGATTTTCTTTGCGTTCGTGGGGGGGTCTGGATTCAGACTACCCGCGGTTTCTTGCACTCTTGCAATCTTCTGGCTCAGAGGTCTTATAGCGTCACGGATTTGATCCGCATATTGAGGCATCGCGTCCACGAGATCGGAAATTCGATTGTAGGAAGCGTAGGTCAGGAAGCAGAAAAACAGCATACCAGTAACAATAATAGTCGCTGCGGAGACCGCGCGAGGGACGTGCAACCGCTCCAGATTTGTGACGAGCGGATCAACGAGGATGGCAAGAAACGCAGCGAGCAATAGCGTGATGCAGAAGGAACTGGCGAAAAAGCAAAAGGCCATGAGAAGAACGAGAACAATAACCCATAGCAGCCAGGCAATCCGGCTTAACAAGCGCGATTGTAGCAAGTCCGTGGGGCTGCGCATCATAGAGAAAAGCCGGCTCCCTCTTGTCGTGCGAGGCTGCGTGTGCGGAACCTCCTTGCGCCCGAGTCGAGCGCGAGAAGGCCCTCACTGGCAGTTCACGATACGGTCTGGCGCCGAAAAAAATGAGCAATCAGCGAGATGACCGCGAACAGCAACAGAAGATGAATCAGAGCGCCGGATATATGGAAGACCAAAAAGCCACCCAGCCACGCGAGCAATAGAACTACAAATAAAATGATGAACATGTACGTCTCTTCCTTCCTCACGGTCGACTGATGCTACCGACGCCGGAAAAGATCAACTGGTGATTTGTGCCTGCCCATCTCAGCGCCGACGGTTCGTCCGATTACAAATGCGCCAGCAACTTCAAATTCTTCCAAGAAGTAACAAAACGAGAAGGATTACGACCACAAGGCCCAAGCCCCCACTCGGGTAGTACCCCCAGCTTCGGCTGTGCGGCCAGGTCGGCAAGCTGCCCAAACTCATCAAGAGCAGGATTACCAGAAGTATGATCAGCATTTTGGTTTGCCCTCCGTGGTCCATTGGACTCGAAGACGTCGGTTTCAACAATCGATGTAAGCCTGTATAGATTGCGTTGCGTTAGGGTATGCGAATGAAAATGGTGCAGAGGGCACAAGCATGCTCTCGGGCCAGCTCACAAAATAGGCCGAGGAATTACCCAGGAAGAGTAAAATACAGGGAAAACAGTATGGGGTTGTCAGCCCAAATGTAATATTCATTGGTTGCATATCATGGATGGTCTACACCAAACTGAACGTGTCCGGCGACCTGGGTTGCATGTACTCGACAGCACGGAGCAGTCCGGAGAGACTGCTTCGAGATTGGGGATGACTACGGTGAAAATTCTCGTTGCGGACGATCACGACATCATTCGCCGGGGCCTAAAACAGCTCCTCACCTCGCGCCCCGGCTGGGAAGTATGCGGAGAGGCAAAGACCGGAAGGGAAGCTGTCGCGCTTGTTGAACAGCTCAAACCCGACATTATAGTCATGGATATCAGCATGCCGGACCTGAATGGCCTGGAGGCGGCACGCAGAATCCATAAATCATTTCCGAAAATCGGAATTCTCATCTTGACGCTTCATTTTTCGGACCAACTTGTTCGCGACATCGTCGAGGCTGGTGCCCGGGCCTACATCATGAAGTCCGACGCCGATCGAGATTTAGTGAGCGCCGTCGAAGCCTTGGCGAATCATCGAACATTTTTCACGTCTCGCGCGGCAGAGATGCTTTTGAATGGGTTCGCCACTCAGAATGCAGTGCCCGATCCGGAAGCCCATTTGCGAAACAGACTCACATCCCGCGAGCGCGAAATTGTACAGCTGCTTGCTGAGGGGAAGAGCAGCAAGGAAGTGGCGGTGGCTCTCGGGATAAGCGTGAAGACGGCGGAAACTCATCGCGCAAATATCATGAGGAAGCTCGAGATGCATTCCGTCAGCGAGGTTGTCCGTTATGCGGTAAAGAATCAAATTATCGAGGCGTGACGCTGCCCGCGGTCGCGCACGACGGCTTTTTATGCATTTGAGCAACACTTTAGGCGCCCATGCCTCATCAAACGATTTGCGGTTCTCTGCTTAGTCCTGTCCGTGACTCTCATCGAGGACTCGAGGAGACACCGGACCATGCCTAGGGTGCTTATCGTCGATGACCATGCGTTTATCCGCCGTGGTGTTCAAACAATTCTGCATGCATTTCCGGAGTGGGAGTTTTGCGGAGAAGCGGAAAACGGGAAGGAGGCCATCCGCCTGGCCGACGAGCTAAAGCCGGAAGTCATTATCATGGATGTGTCCATGCCCGGACTGAACGGTATCGAGGCGACTCGGGCCATTCGAAAGGCGCAACCTGGTGTCAAGATAGTGTTGCTGACTCTTCACGAATCTGGAGAATTGTTGAGGAGCGCTTTTCGGGCCGGTGCAAGGGGATACCTGCTGAAGACGGATGCGGAGCAGGAGTTGGTGAAAGCCCTCACGGTAGTGGTCGGAGAGGGCGCATATATCAGCCCAAAGATGGATAGCGAAGTGGTGAAGAGTGTGATTCGCGAGATGAGTGGGCCCCCATAAACTTTCGAGCCACAACTAAAGATTGAAGATCCGCCTTTTTTCCTTCCTGAAGATCAAATACTGATTCTCAATTTCTACAGAGTTTCCCAGATGGAAGGCCCTTCCCTCATTGTTTACGATGGCCTCCTGATGGGTAAGATCGCTGGCGGTTTCGTCCCTCTTGGGAGTGACTGCACACGGTAACCCGAGACGGGCCTTTGCAGTTTGACCGGCTTGGAAGTTGCCCTTGACCGCTGGCTTTTAAAGATGCACAGCAGCATCTTTTCTTCGAAAGCTCCGCTGCACTTTGGTAGCGGCCAAATCAGATTACGGTGAATCTGCGGCACTTCTACCGGGTAACCCTGATTGCGACTCTCGTGATTCCTTTCATAGTGTGACTGCGAGCGGGCCTTCGAATCTTACAACCCGCATTGGGATCGCTCGGTAAAAATAAAAGTGTTTGGCCAAGAAAAGGGGAAAAATGAGATCGCTAAGACTGTTCTGTTCTATCTCCACGTTTCTAGTCATTGCCAGCATGGCGGCGTGTTCCGATACGCCGACAAGGTCGCCAGACGTGACCGCCAACATCCGCCAGTCGCTTGATCAGGCCGGCTTAAAAGACGTCAGCGTCAGCCAGGATCGCGACAAGGGCGTCGTAACCCTGACGGGGAACACCGCTTCAGACGCGGACAGGGCTCAGGCTGAATCGATTGCTAAGACTTACGCTGGAACGCAAGTGGTTTCCGATCAGATTGCCGTACGGCCGCCCGGCGATGAAAGCATCGCCAAGAAGGTGGACTCTGACCTTGACAAAGGAATCGAACATAATTTTGAAGCCGTCCTGGTTCAGCACAAGCTGGATAGCGCCGTGAAATATGATGTCAAGAATGGCGTGATCACCTTGAACGGCAAGGTAAATTCACAATCCAAACGGGCTTGGGTTGAAAAGCTCGCCACCGAAGTGCCAAACGTAAGACAGGTGGTCAATGAACTGCAAGTCAAAGATCAAAAGGCCAGTTCTTCGGACTAGGCGCACCTTAAGAAAAATTGCGGAGCCCCAGCGTCCGTCTTTTCTCCGAAACCACTTCTTTAAGCGTCCTCATCAAGATCTGAATTACGGAGGCCCCAAGGAGCTGAATCTCCTTGGGGCCTCCATTGCCGATTTATTTGAATCTTTGATATCGATTACTTAGCGATTTTAGCTCTGTAGCGCCATCGACTCCGTCTTCGCAAGAGCCAAAAGGCGTTGCCGCAATTTCACGCGCGCTCGGAAGATTCTGGATTTGACGAGCTCTGGAGTAATTTCCATGGCCTTAGCCAATTCCCGGCTCGTCCAGCCTTCCCCTTTTTGTAGGATGAAGGTGTATTTGAGCGTGGGATGTAATGCGTTGAGAGCTTTTGTGGCCAATTCCTTGGTCAGATACTGTCGCTCGGGATCTGCTCGCAAATCACGCAATTCCGCGCGTGTCTCAGTGCTATCGAATTTTCCGTCGTCGTCGACAGATGTGAAGGCGGCCGCGTCTTCGGGACGGCGTTTGCGCAGCATCATCAGCGCTTCGTTGATGGCAATACGGACCAGCCAAGTTGAGAATTGAGAATTCCCTTCAAATTGCCGAATCTTGCCATACGCTTTGCAGAAAACATTTTGCAAATTGTCCTCGGCATCCTCACGGTTCTTCAGGATCCTGAAGGACATCCCATACACACGGTGGGAATGCCGCCGGACGAGTTCTCCAAAGGCGGTGCGGCTTCCTGCACGCGCGTTGGCCACAAGGGTTTCATCCGAATGTGCGATCTTGCTGTTCATCACGGCAGCCTCTCCAGTACGGTTGGCTTGTCCTAAAGCAGCCTTGTCGCCATCAGATATAAGATATAAGACGATAGAGGAGCACGGACAATACAGTTCAGGCTGTATAGAATTGAACAGAATCTTGTATCTCGACCGATTTGCCTGGAGCAGCATCGCCGTAGATGCAGCCACTAGCACCCAAAAAAGGGGCGAGGCAACCATCGCCTCGCCCTTTTTTCCCAATTTGGGTCGAGCTACATTTTTCGTTCGGGACTAGCCTTCTGGAGGCGATGCACAAGGGTCCTCCCCGATTCAGGGGATTCATACTTCGGCTCGGTGATGATGAGCGCCGCTGTGGCATCCGGGCCGTATAGGCGGTGGTTGGCATCATTGTCTGGACGGAGCGTCGAACCTTCCAAAGACACGCCGGCGAAAACGCCGCGCGCTCGCGAGTAGCTGAGCATTTCTGCACGCATGTATGCATCTGTATCTGCTGACGCGGTGCGCCCCTTCGGTCCGGCTGCGATGGAAGCATCACCGCCGAGCTTCACCTTGCTGTGCAGCAGACTCTCCGCGCCGCGATTGTTCATCACCAGGATCACGAAGTCGGTGGCTTCTGCCCCAATTTGCAATCCCACGCTCCCGCCTTCCAGCGCGTACATCGCTGGCGCACCCCACGGCCCCCTGAAGTCCTTTCCTGTGCGGCAAACCATGGTCCCTCGGCCGTAGCTGCCTCCAACCACAAAGGCAGCCTTCAGAACGGAAGGCATGACCACCACGCAGCGAGCCTTGTCGAGCAGGTCTTGGGGAATGTCATCCGGAATATCAAGAATCTCTTGGATGACCGTGCCGGCGTTCTGCAAACGATTGTTTTCATCTTTTGCATTTTCGTCCCCTGCACTCCGTGCGAATGAAAGGGGCGCCAACATGAGCGCACCCGCAAAAATAGCCGCCATACGATTCATAAATGTATCCTCCATCCTTCTTTTCGAAGATTTGTACTACCTATCCGCGTCCTAATTTCCACGCTTGTCGGCCACCACAACAACAACCCCGCTTAATAGCGCCAGAGCGCCAAGAATCGGAGGAAGAGGAATAGTGTGATGTTCTTCCTTCGTTGCCTGGATGGGACCGATGTCTACGACCTTCTTTTGAGTTGTGTAACTGAAGCCCTGATACGCCAGCGCCAACAGCCCGATGGCGATCAGTGCTATTCCCAGGATTGTTCGTCCGCTCATAGTTCCTCCGCACTCGCGAGTCTCATTCTGAGCAGCCTCTTATGGCCGATGAAGAGAACGCAAGAGCCGTTCTTTTAAGTCCGGCGCAGGAGATGGCTCACCAACGATACGAGAAAGAGAACCAGAAAGATGTAGAACAGAATCTTCGCGATTCCTGCCGCAGCCAGCGCGACCCCTGAGAAGCCAAGCACCGCTGCAATTAGCGCAACGATAAAGAATCCTAATGCCCAACGTAGCATCACAACCTCCTCATGTTTCCCGTTCAGATTTCCGTTGGCCCTGAATCGAGCGTCCATGCTTTGTTCCTGTGTTCGAGAAAACCGCCACGATTCTTTTCCTTTGTAAGCCATCGGCGCGGATGCCTCCATACGGTGGAAGCCCTATTGGCCTCCAAGGAATCCTGTAGCCGGGGTGGAAATCGCCCGATTGCGCCCCTTTTCCCTCGATTCTCGGGGTTTCTCTGTATGTACGCTTTTCCGGTCACGTGTTTCTCTTGTCTTGCAGGGTTCGGCGCGTTTCCCAGCGGGCGCTAGGCCGAGCCGATAGCCGTTAGGAAAAGACCAAATATTAGGAGACTCCAATGAACTGGGATCAGCTGGAAGGAAAATGGAAGCAGTACTCTGGCAAAGTAAAAGAAAAGTGGGGAAAGCTCACAGACGACGACCTCACGGTAATCCACGGCCGGCGTGAGCAACTGATCGGAAAAATTCAGGAACGCTACGGGGTCGTGAAGGAGGAAGCCGAGAAACAGGTGGATGAGTTTGCCCGGTCCTTCCGTAGCGAAGAATCAACCCAACAAATACGCGAACGCGATAAAGAAGCGGAAGTTCGTTCAAACGCGAGAGAAAAGAAGCGCGGGGCTGGCCAGTCCTAATCGGAGGCAGTCTCACGATTAAATACGAGGCGGGAGCTGGGCTTTCTCGGGATGGCGCTTGGCTCCCACGTCTCGTTAAAATGCCAGCCTTTTCTGGGTGACCGGGTCCCTTTAGTTGGAACCATTGTGCGATTCATGAATCGATTGCGCCACACACTGATCTGCATCCTCGCTCTTTGCCTCGGGTGGCCCTGTCCCTCCGAGGCCTACTCCGTCTTGACCCACGAGGCCATCATTGATGCAGCCTGGGATACAAATATCCGCCCTCTCCTCCTCGCGCGTTTTCCAAATGCCACCCCGGACGATCTGCGCAAGGCACATGCCTACGCCTACGGCGGCGCCATCATCCAGGACATGGGCTACTATCCGCACGGGAATAAATTCTTTAGCGATCTCACTCACTATTTTCGCAGCGGCGATTTTATCGAAGCGCTCCTGCGCGATTCCCAGGACTTGAACGACTATGCCTTCGCGATTGGAGCCATGGCGCATTATGCGGCCGACAACAACGGCCATCGCTTGGCGACGAACCTCGCCGTTCCGATGCTGTATCCGAAGCTAAAAAAGAAGTATGGGAACGTCGTGACGTATGAGGATAACCCGATCGCTCACGTAAAAACGGAATTTGGGTTTGACGTTCTTGAGGTGGCCAAGGGCCGCTACGCCCCCGACAGTTACCACGACTTTATCGGTTTTGAAGTTGCCGCAACTCTCTTGGAGCGCGCCTTTCAGGAGACTTATGGCCTGGAACTCAAATCCGTTTTAAAGGATGAGTCCCGGGTGATCAACTCTTACAGGCGCGACGTCAGCTCGCTCATTCCGAAGGCGACAAGAATTGCTTGGAAGCTAAAGCAGGATGACATCAAGAGGGACTTACCCGGAATAACGCGCCAGAAATTTCTATACAACATTTCGCGCGCGAGTTACGAAAAGCAGTGGGGAAAAGACTACAGCAGACCTGGATTTGGCGACGCTTTTCTGTCCTTCCTCTATCGTGTTCTCCCGAAGATTGGTCCTTTGAGAGTTCTCGATTTTCGAACCCCAACCCCCCAAACGGAAAAGCTATTCGAGCAGAGCTTCAACGTAACACTGGATCGCTACCGCGCCTTTTTGGCGGACCTGGGCAAAGGGGAAGTAACACTCCGCAATGACAATTTTGACGTGGGGGAAACGACCGCGCGTGGCCAGTATCGGCTGGAAGACAACGCTTGTGCGCAACTCCTCGACGAACTCGCGAAAAAGGAATTCTCTGAAGCCTCTCCTGAGTTGCGTGCCGATCTTCTACGTTTCTTTTCCTCTTCTGATATTCCCTCGTCGGACAGACTATCGGAGAAGGCCCGGGCCCGCTTGAAAGGCGACGTGCAGGCGCTTGAAAAGGCGGCGTTGGCATCGCCTGTCGCGAAAAATTAAAATATTCAGGCGAGTCTGCGACGAAGGGGAGTTCCTACATCGGAATGCCATACGGACTACACCGTTCACCCGATGGTCCACGGGTACGGCGCAGACTAATCTCCGTGCATCATTTCCTTCCTGGTTCGGGTCTGCTAAGAGCAGCGCGAAGCAGAGACCGATTGATATGAGGAGGAGTCCATGGACCTACTTTGGACGCTAGCGGTAATTCTTCTGGTGCTGTGGCTTTTGGGACTGGTAACTTCCTTCACTTTGGGAGGGTTCATTCATATTCTTCTAGTCGTCGCTATCATCGTCGTTTTGATCCGGGTCATTCAGGGTCGCAGACCTGTTCTATAGTCGTGCGTGGCGATTTCAGAGAGCCAGGAATTCTCGCTGGCGCGGACTCCTTCTCGATCCCTTTTGTGAATCAGTCCTCGTATCGTAAGTATTGACAGTAGCGCCCACCCCCTCCATCTGTCAGAAACGACCTGGTTAGGCTGCCGTAGGTGTAGTGCGCCGGATGGATTCGGGCCAGTGCGTCCGAATCTAGTTTGATCTGTGTCCAATGGACCGCGGAACTTCTTCTCCCTGGGGAAAATGTCTGCACCGCCTACCCATACATGACGGCTGACGAGATTAAACACTTGGCAGTTGCCGTGGAAGTAGTGGATCGGCTGGGACTTAAATACATGGGCCAATTCGACATAAGGAGAAAAGCATGATTAAGCGCTACTACGTTTGGATTGTTGGGCTTGCGCTGTTTACCGTATCGATGTCTGCTATCCCGCTGCTCCGCCCGAGCGACGCCAAAACCCCGCCACAGCAATACCCCATCATGGACAAGGTGGCCGATAAAATCATTCTGAAGTACCAACAGTCAACCTGCGAGCAGCTGTGGATTCAGAAGTCCCAAAAAGCCCCGCCGACCCTGGAAGAACAAAAAGCCATCGCATTTCTTAGGAGCGATCCCCAGATGCGCGCTGCCTTTATTAACAAAGTTGCACCGCCTATTGCCAACAAAATGTTCGATTGCGGAATGATTCCCTGACTTTGTCAGCAAGACGAACTGTAGTTGAGATGTTCGAGGATGGCTTCTGAATATTCTACACAAGTTATTTGGAGTTGTATTTTTGTAGTCCCGGGCGCCTTCTCGAGCTCAACGCAGATCCCGCAAAAGAAAATCACGCAAAAGATGAAACCTGTCGCGGCTACTGGCGACTTAATAGTTGAGGTTAACAGCCTATTATTCTGATCAAGAAGGAAGTCGACCCGCCCTGTCAAAACTGACACTAGTCCTACGCTAGCTTTTCGCCGAGCATAGCGCGCATGCGATTGTTTATGCCGCTCGGGGACGATTTTCGAAAGGCTACCGGACAGGGAAACGATGCGTCGGCTAGTCATTCAATTCTCTGTCAGTCAAAGCCGGCTCTCAGTTCGCGGGGGCTAAGTTCAATACCAGTTCGAGTGTGGAAAGAAGAAGTGGGGAGTAGAAAATGTTCAAAAACTTCACGAAACAGCTTTTGTCGGTGACGCTATCCTTCTTGGTGATCTTTGGCGCCGTCCCATTGGACGCTCAGCAGACGGGTTCTTCTGGGTATTCGGGGCAAGGCGCACCTTTGACGGCGCCAGAATTGCAAGCACTGGTAGCGCCCATCGCGCTTTATCCGGACGCTCTGGTAGCCCAGGTCCTTTCCGCTGCGACATTTCCGGACCAGGTCGCCTATGCCGAGAACTGGATTCAGATGAATCCGGAACTTACCGGCCAAACCTTAATGACGGCGGTAAACGCGCAAAGTTGGGATCCCAGTGTGAAGGCCCTCACACAATTTCCCTCCGTGCTAGCTAACATGTCGAAGAATCTCAGTTGGACTTCGTCGCTGGGAGAGGCATATAGCACGCAGGCCGCCGATGTGATGTCGGCTGTCCAAGCTCTGCGTGCGAAGGCGTATGCGGCTGGCAACTTGGTTTCGGGGACACAACTATCCGTCGTGCAGGAGTCGCCGCAAGTCATCGTGATTCAGCCGGTGAATCCGCAGGTGGTATACGTTCCCGTATACAACCCTGCGGTGGTTTACGGTTATTCCTATGTGGTTCCTGCCTACGTTGCGCCTCCCCCTCCTCCCTCCGCTGCGGCGACCGCCATCGTGGCCTTTGGAGTTGGTATCGCGGTCGGCGCGATGATGAGCAATAGTTGTTGCGCCTGGGGATACAGCAGCTGGAATTGTGGCTGGCACGGCACCACTGCGGTCGTGTATCACGGCGGGGCCTACTACGGAAACAGCGCCTGGCATGGCGGCTACTATGGATCGAGCGCCAGTGCGTATGGACCCTACGGCTCCGCGCACGCAAGCAATGGTTATAACCCCTCCACTGGAACGTACGCACGTGGCGGCACGGTCTCAAACGGCTACGGCAGCGCTAGTGCCGGTCAAGCGTACAACCCAAGGACCGGGGCCTCTGCCTCGACTGTGCAAGGGTCCAATGCGTATGGCAGCTATGGAGCCTCGACTGCTTCGAAGAACGGCACCACTGTCGACAGCCAGCATCAGACGAACTCGAATGGAACCACCGCACAGATGCACTCTTCGAACGGCGCATCGGCTTATGGGGCGTCAGGGAAGTACGGCAACAGCGCCGCGGTTGGTCAGACCGCCAACGGCGACAAGTATGCCTCAGCAAACGGCAATACCTACAAGAACACCGGCAGTGGTTGGTCCAACACGAATGGAAGTTCTAATACTGCCAAGGGCTATGGAAGTCAGGATAAGAGCAGTTCATCGGCCTTTAGTGGGAGCAGCGGCGGAGGGTGGGGGTCCAGGTCGGAAAGCGCTCGAGGATCGTACAGCAGGGGCGGCGGTGGTGGCTGGGGCGGACGAAGGTAAACAAGCGGTGCAGCTACGTACGAAGTCAGCTTTGTGAGCGGTATTGGCGAAATTTCTTTCAGTGAATGATTTGGAGGAACGGTATGTCGCGCGCAATTCGAAGAATAAGTACGACGACTCGCTATATGCTTTTGGCGCTGATCATTCCTCTTGGAGCCTGCAGCAAGTCTGATAAACCTTCCTACAAGGTGTTTGCTTCGCCGGATGACGCGGGCCAGGGGCTGCTGGATGCGGCAAAGTCGGGAGATCAAAACGCGATTCTGGCAATCTTTGGGCCGGGGTCAAAAGAGATCATCTCTTCTGGCAATGCCGCAGAGGACAAAGCCACGGTCGACAAATTTGTCGCCGCCTATGACGTGATGCATCGCTGGCGCAAGATGCCGGATGATGGCCAAATACTGATCATTGGGCCAGACAATTTTGCATTTCCAATCCCGCTCAAGAAAAATGCCGCCGGCGAGTGGTTCTTCGATACGGTTGCGGGCAGAGATGAGATTTTGTCGCGCCGAATTGGCCGGAATGAATTGGCAGTGATTGATATCTGTGGGGCGCTGGCCGACGCTCAGGCCGAGTATTTCGCAAACCGACTCGCTGACGGAAGCACGAAGCAATACGCTGTGAAGTTCATCAGTGATACCGGGAAGAAGAACGGTTTGTACTGGGACGCACCTGAGGGCCAGCCAAAAAGCCCGCTCGGTCCGCTGGTAGCGTTTGCAACCACAGAAGGATACAGTGCAAAGGCGGATGCTCACACGCCCTTCCATGGCTACTACTTCCACATGCTGACCGGGCAAGGCAGTCAGGCCCCGGGCGGTGCGAAGGACTACGTCGTTGATGGAAAGATGGTCGGCGGATTCGCTTTCGTCGCCTATCCGGCCGAATACGGCAATTCGGGGATCATGACCTTCATCATCAGCCACGATGGCATCCTACTTCAGAAGGACTTGGGGAAGACCACGGCAGACATAGCAGCCGCAATGACCAAGTTCGATCCCGATCCCAGTTGGACCGTGGCCAGGTAGTGGAATAGCATAAGTTTTTTGACCGCGCCAAGCGCCTGTGAGAAGTCGTCTCGCTGGCAAGGCCCTGGGTGCGACTGTAGAGGTGCCTGTAGATTGGAATCGAGACTTTGGTCTTCGTTATTTGCGACTGGTCAGCCAAAGAACTGGACTGATCCGGAGCGGTTCAAGATTCCTTGAGCGAGAGCACGCAGAAAAGACACTCGCGCAGCTGGAAGGGCTGCTGCGAATCTGTTCAAAAAGTTTCCGTCAAAATGATCGCTGCGCTAGAAAGAATTCGACACAGGATAAGGGAGAGTTCTAATGAACCGTAATTCTGCAATCACTGGCGGGAGTCAATCTCTCACCGGCACGGTTGTTCCGACCTTCAGACGCTCGATAATGATTGGCGTGGTAGCGCTGGCGGCTGCCGTCCCTGGCATTGCGCAGATTGTCGACATCCAACAGAAGCTCGCGGCCGTGAAGCAGGTTGTCGCGCTAAACAAACAAAGTTTGCTGCAATATCAATGGTGGGAAACAACGCAGATGACTCTGGACGGGGATCCTAAGCCGGTCACTCAAAATCTGTGCCGGTACGGCCCTGGCGGGCAGGTTGTGAAGACCCCCATCGGCGCTCCACCGCCGCCACCCAGTGGTGGCCGATTGAAGCAAAGAATCATTGAGAAGAAAAAAAAGGAGATGCAGGAGTACATGACGGATGTGAAGGGCGTTCTCAGTATGTACGTGCCGCCCGACCCACAGAGGATGCAACAAGCTTATCAGGCCGGCAAACTTTCCCTGAATCCCGTAGGGGGGTTAATGAATTTGGTCTTCAGAGATTACGCGCAACCGGGCGATCAGATGACCCTTACTTTCGATCAGGCCGCAGTAAAAGTCCTCTCCTTGAGCATCAATACCTACATGGGTCAAACAAAAGATGCGGTGACGCTGCAGGTTCAGATGGCCACCCTCCCAGATGGGACCAACTATGTGCAGCAGACGGTTCTAAACGCCACGGCCAAGAAGCTCGTGGTGACTACGACCAGTTCCAATTACCAGAAAATATAATCTAGTTCGGTTCCCATTTGAATCTTCAGGTTGCTAGTTCTGTCGCTGGTCCGTGCCCGAGCACATAGCGGAGCTACAAACACGTCAGCCAAAAAGACGAATGTCGAAACTCACGGTGCGAGAAAGCCGGGGCAATCGAGCTTCGAATCCCGAGTCAAGCAACCAGGGAAGAATCATCGCGATTGTTTGGAGATTTGAGCCACCCAGGGTTTTGCGAAGCGTCCTGTTCATTCATTGAGGATCGCCCGCCGCCCTAAACGCTTATAGCGCCTATTTCGGAGGTTTTGGCGGGCAATGAGCATCATAGGCCGCCTGCATCTGCCTGAGTTTGAGCACGCCATAGGCGACAGTCAGCGCCATGATGATAACCAACAATCCGGCAAACCTCTTTTCGAGGGTATAGGATTCCTCCCTGTAGGCCACATAGCTGGCCATGATCAAGCAGAGAACGAGGATGTTGATGACCCAGTTCACCGGCTTCCGCAGGACAAAGTGCATGGTGCCGAAGCCCGCGAGCTGGTAGAGCATGAATGGCAGGATGGCCACCGCTGGCAGAAGCTCGGAAGCCCCCAGCACGACGTCGACTGCGCCGGGCGCCTTGGAGTGCAAAAGCGCACTGTGCGCCAGTTCATGGAATAGTGCTGGCACAGCGCACAAGAAAGGAACCACGCCAAGCAACTCGATCACGAGCGACCCGCTCCATGTGCCAACCTTGGAGGAAGAATCAGCTCCCCCATCCGTGGACTCCGCGCCAATGAATAGGCCACCCACGATGGCCGCCGCGCTCGATAGCATCAGCAACTCCACTGTGATGCCGAAGCTCGCCGGTTCTCCCGTCTTGATGAGTAGCAGGCCCATGAAACCCGGCGTGTAGAACATCACGCGCACGAGCCGCGCCCAGACGCGGGCGTCGCGTTCGGGCGGCAGAAGTGGAAGCGGGAGTCCGTCGGTGCCGATGGTTGGTCTAGCTTTCGACATTCCAGTGTCCTATCAACGCAAGAGAGATAGATACTTGATACCTAGCTAGTCGCGATTTATGGCGGGATACTACGCCCGTGTACGCGACAAGCCCTAGTCTTGACGCGCTTCTAAGTTAGTCGGCAGCCCTTGCGCAATGCCATTGTCAGAATTGACAGCTACCTGCCCCCGTTTGTGGTCCAGACTTTGCATTTTGTTGTGGTGGATGCACGAGTCGGCGGCGCTGTCGGACGCCGCTTGCCTGTCATTTCTGACAATGGTAACCGGCGGCCGTAGATGAAAGCCTCGTTGGTACAATACGGTACAAGCACTCGCCGGAGTAGAGAGGCAATCGACTCCGACCATGAGGATTACAGGATGAAGCGGATACAGAAGGCCAGAAATCATTCATCGCTTCACAAAATGGCGGCAGCCATCTCTTTGTTTCTATTGATTCTGATCCTCGCGCCGCTGGCGATAGCGCGAATGAATTTCGATTTTGATCCCAGCCTGGACTTCTCACAATTCAAAACATTTGCGTACATCGGTGGCGTGAATACGCTGGAATTTCGGCAGCTGGATCCTAATCTGATCAGCAACCAGGTCCATGCCGGAGTATCAAAGGCGTTGACCCAGCGCGGCCTTAAGGAAGTCAGGCCAGATCAACAGCCGGATCTCGTCGTGCGCTATATGGCCAACAGCCAATCCAAGCTTGTCTCTGCAGCCGTCGGGGATTGGGTGCAATTCGGACCATATATCAGCGACTATTGGGCTTATACTTACGACCTGATGTCGGCCGAGGCTAGCTTGGACGCATCCCTCATCATCGATCTGATCGATTTGAAGCGAAAAGACCTGGCGTGGCGGCTATACCTGGACCAGAAAATCACCAATGACGATACCATTTGGCCCAAAGTAATAGGCCAGATTTCCAAAGGCTTCGAGAGTTACCCGCCTTCCCAGAAGCAAATAGCCGAGAAGCGCAAGGAACGCGCCGAACACCCACCCAAGCCGCCGTCACAGTGACGTGAGGGTACGGACTGACGAAGCGACCCGGATTAAGCCACTGACTGTAACTTCTGACAGTAGAACGCTCTTCAAATGAGAACTACATTTTCGATGAGCAAATGACTCCGCAGCGGCTGGTGTGCTCTCGGGCCATTGCAAGGAGACCAAGTGTCAAGATCCCTTATTGTTATGCCAGACGATTCGGCTAAGCCGATTCTGGATGCCATTAACGCCGCGACCAAATCGCTGCGCGTCAAAATGTTTCTCTTCTCGGATCCGTCCCTTCTGAAAGCCGTGATGGACGCCCAGAGTCGCGGCGTAAACGTCCGGGTCATGCTGAATCCTGCCCGGCGTGACGGCGAATCGGAGAACAAAGACACGCACAAAAAGCTTGTGGCTGCCGGTATCAAGGTCATGGACAGCAACCCCGAGTATGACGTCACTCACGAGAAGTCGATGGTTGTCGATGATGCGACGGCTTTTGTGAAATCACTGAACTGGGAGACGAAGAACATAACCGAAACTCGCGACTACGCCATCGTGACTTCTCATGCTCACGAAGTTGCCGAAATCATTCAATGTTTCGAAGCCGACTGGCATCGGAAGTCCTTCGTGGGAGACGAGAAGTCCCATCTAATCTGGTGCTGCGGCAATGGCCGAGAGCGCATTGCGAAGTTTATCGACGAGGCGAAGGATTCCATCTTCGTGCAGAACGAGCGCTACCAGGATGCAGTCATTATCGAGAGGCTTGTCCGCGCGGCGCGTCGCGGAGTGAAAGTCCATGTCATGGCCCGCCCTCCTCATAAACTTAAAAAGGAGAAGTTGGTTGAAGCGGTTGGCGGGATGCGCATCATGGAAGATGTCGGAATCAAGATTCACAAATTGAAACACCTTAAGCTGCACGCGAAGATGCTCCTTGCCGACCATGCTCGTGCCATCGTGGGCTCGATCAATCTGGCGCCCGGAAGCTTTGATAGCCGCAGAGAGCTGGCCATCGAAGTGGATGACGAAGATGTGGTCAAACGGCTATCGGAAATTGCCCACCACGACTGGAAACATTCTCACCCCCTAGATCTGACGGACGAAGGCCTGCTCGGCGAGATGAAGAAACATAAGATGAAGGGTGTGAAAGAGTTGGCGCTTTCTGGTAATGACAAGAAACCCAAAAAGAAAAAGGGTTGAGAAAGCAGGCATTATCGATATCTGTTCTGGTCAAATCCGCGACCGGCTAGGTGCTGTCTGGACGCTCCATCTGTCTAGGCGCGTGGGAAAGTGATGATCCAGAACGTGCTGATGAGCAACAGAACGAAGGCAACGATAAGCAAAACAATTCGAGGCCCAAGAATATCGAATCGCTGTCCGAGGGCGGTCAGCAGAAGTACGGTCGCCAGGAAGACGCTTACCTTCACGTAGTGGTCACCTGTTTCGCGTGTGTTTACGCCCTTCTCGAAGTAGCCCTTTGCCTCCGTGGCAAGCTTCCTGGACTCGTCCGCATTTGCGTTCGTGTACTCCGGCATGAAGATCGGCCCCGCCGGCGCCGAGGCGTTGTGCAACGGATCGAGTTTCTGCCAGGCCAGGAATGCCACGTTGTACTCGGGGCGAAATCGGTGCTCGTAAGTTGTCGTGAGTGTTTTGTTTCCGGCGCTATCGGCTGCAGTCCAACCATTAAAAGTCACGATGTCATATAAACGATCCTGGCCTGCCAGCGTCGCCCTTTCTTGTGCCCTCATGTTCGTGCTCGCCGCAAGAGAATAGTTCTGATTCGAAAGGGCGTCCCACTTCGTCGCTTGATAGCCGCTCCATGCGGTGGCGACGGCCACGACCGCAAGTACCGTTGCCTCGGCGACCTCAACCAACGGGGATTGGCGGTGATTCCCGGACCCGCGGTGATGAGCCTGCTCGCTGATTTTGTGTGCGATCTCGACGTTTGAGCTCTGCTCAGGCATCGCGCTGCCTTTCCCTGTATCGCCGCGACGCAAGAACTCATTAGCAGTCGCAGTCCCTTCTAGAGTTTCGCCTCAGCTGGTGTCTTCGCACAAAAGACATGCCATGCGAAATAACGACCTCCCAAAACTTCACAGTTCTAGAGGAAACCGGCTCATCCGCCTTATCAGCTAATCCTATGGTTTTTTCTTGGCTGCCGGTTTTGTTCCTGCCCCACCCACTTTGGGGCTGAGCAGCGTCAAGGAATCTTCGGCGTTGAATGGGAACTGGCGAACGGACTGTTGACCCGTGCTGCTTAGAGTAACGTCTACGCGCCGGTTTTGGGCCAGCGTGACAATCCTTAGGTTGGCCAGGATTTTGTCCTTCTGTTCCTGGCTCAAGTTGGGATGTTGTTCGACCAGTGCTTTTACCTGGTCCTCCGTCATGTTTTCTTCTTCTCCGAATGCTTTGGTTTGAAGGCTTGCTTCCGGGATGCCAAGTCCTACGAGGAATTGTTTCGTGATCGCCACACGGCGTTCGGAAAGGGCTTGGTTGTATTCCGTGGTGCCACGGTGATCCGCATGGCCTTCAAGTACGAGATGCGCATCGGGCTTAAGTGCGAGATATTCCTTGAAATCGTTGGCTAGCGAGGTGAGTGTCTTTTGCTGGCTCTCCACCAAGCCCACGGTTGGCCTTCCAGGGGAAGGCAGCGCTGTTGGGAAATAGATGCTGCGGATAGCCAGCCTGGCTTCCACCGCTGGCGGCGGAGGCAACTCGACGCTGAATTGTGCTCGGCAGTCCGCTGCACCACCGCGTCCGTCGTCCACCCGTCCCGTCACTGAGTAACTCCCAGCTGCCACCCCTGTGGTGTCGACCTGAACATCGGCTCCCGTCCCTGTGACTTGGCCACCGGTCGATTGCCACGCGAAGGTCAAGGGATCGTTATCGGGGTCGCTCGCAGTAGCGACGACATGCACATGATCGCCAGGATGAACTGAGCTTGGATCCGCGGAGCAGCTCATGGTAGGCGGACGATTGGGCCGAGGCGTGACTTTGATATCCGTCGAGCAACTCGTGGCACCGCCGCGCCCGTCAGAGACAGCCGCTGTCACTGTATAGCTGCCTAAGGCAAGGCCATTGGAACTCCAACGGACTTGCGAACCCGTGCCATCAATAGCGCCTCCTGTGGCTGTCCACGCATACGTTAGAGGATCGTTGTCGGGGTCGCTGGCGTCCGCATGCACTGATACCACTTCACCCGTGCCGGCGTAAACGGAGGAAGGATTGGCTGAACAGGAAGCCACTGGGGGATGATTGGGAGGCGGAGGAGGAGCACCACCCCACCGGAAAACGATCCCGCTCTTCAACCGAAAGCTATTCTGATTGTTATTGTTGCTGCAGAGCGCCAAATTGCAGTTATTGCCGAAGCGGGTGTAGAGATACTCCGCTTGGATGAGCCGGATGGCAAATTTCCTATTCACGACGACGTCAAAGCCGCCACCTACCGTCATGGCGAAGGCATTCTTGCTATAAGAAGTGCCGGCGCAGGCAGTCCCGCTGTCGCAACTGAGACTGAGGCGATTCCCACCGAAGTTGATTTCGGCAAATGGTTGGACCCTGCTCTTGTTTCGATAGGTGAACCGCGGCCCAAACATATAGGTAAAGTCATTCCCGCTAAGTTTTGCAGCCAGGGCGGGAATTGTTTGGCCGACATATTTGCAGCCACCCAGGTCGGCCGCTATGCCGACAACACTACTCACGTTGTACGCGATCGTGCCACCGCCACCAACGCAGTTAAAATCTGCGCTAAAACTCTGGCCCGGCGCCACCGGAGCCAGTAACGGAACCGTGAAGGAGGTCGGGGTGCGGATGTACATAAACGCCGGTGATGTTTCTACTTTGGGGTAATCCTGAGCAAACGCCGTGGTTCCAAACAGCAGAACAATCCCAAATACAACTGCAACTCTGATCTTCATTTCTATTCTCCAGGTGGCTCACGGGTTGCGTGGCTGAATGCCGGTGTAAGACCCTCACTACTCATCACTACACAGATTAGAGAATTAGAGAATCGTTAAGTAAGCTCCTCTTTTACACACTCCGCGAAGCGAACTTGTCATAGAAACTACAAGCTACGTGGAATTGGGAGTTCACGTGAACTGTCAAAAATGACAGGAGGCCGCAAGGCGCGATTGTCTGCTGTGTCGCGTTGCCAGCCGGCTTGGCTCCAAACGTCAAAGACATGCATAAGGTTGCACGTTTCCGCAGTGGGCGGATGTGAACGGAAGCATGTTTTCAAATTCACCCGTTTTGGGAAGGGACTGTCAGTTTTGACAGTATTCCTCTCGAATTCATCCCAGCAATATCCCAGCGCCGCACCCGTCCACGTCGGCTGCTGCGGACCTATTCCTAGTACGAGGATCCCGCTTCTGTTGGCGCTCCTTGTGCTGATGCCCGATCGATAACTGGAGTCGCGCCCATGACCGGACGCCTACAGCTCTGTCGACCTGGGCCACGGGGAGCACGTCGCCTACAGTTTGGTGGCTGAGCAACAAAAAGAAAGAGGGTGCTGGAATCGCTGCAACGCTGACCACTCGCTCTATTTTCGTGCCGTACAAAAGCTTTGTTGGAATGACGAATTATCGAACGCAATTAATCCGCAGTTCCCTGGAGGAGAAAAAGATGAACAGGAACAGAGCCGTTTGGGCGATGCTTCTGGCGTCGCTGACTTTGGTACCGGCTGGGTGGTCCCAAGATGCGACGCAACCCAAGAAAGTTGTAAAACCGGCCACTACATCGCCTGCCGCAGCCAATCAAAAGACGAATATCCAAGCCTATATACAGCTTCTGCGCTCCGACGTGCGCCAGCAGAAAGCCGAGATCATGGGATCGGTAATGCTGTTAAGCGCCGCTGATGCTGCAAAGTTCTGGCCGATCTATACGGAATACGACGCGGAATTGTCCAAACTGAATGATCAAAGGCTGGCGAATATTCACGAATATGCCCTTAATTATTCGCAAATGACGGATGCAAAGGCAGACGAGCTGATTCAGAACGCGATGTCCTATCAAAAACAGCGTGGCGAGCTTCTTGCAAAATACTATGACCGCGTCAAACAGGAATTGGGTGCGATTACTGCAGCGCGGTTCGTTCAAATCGAACACCAATTACTGTCGATTATCGATCTTCGAATTGCTGCTGAATTGCCGATTGTTGGAGCAGGCTCGTGAATTCCATGACAAGGAGAGAAGAAATGCGAAAGGGAATTATTTGGGCCGCAACAATGCTGTTCGTGCTGGCAACCGCATACCATGCTTCAGGCGCGAAATCTTCGGCCACTACGCTAGCGGGGATGCCGAAGGCGGCACCGGGCGCTCCGCAGAACGTAAAGAGAATCACGGTTCCGGCCGGAACACGGATCCTTATACGAATGATCGATTCCATCGATACCACCAAACAAAAGGCGGGGTTTCGGTTCACTGCGAGCCTGGAGACGAATCTGCAAGCCGAAGATGCGGTGGTGGCCCCGAGAGGCACGACAGTCTATGGCAAGCTCGTTTCGGCTGAATCCGCCGGCAGAATGAAAGGCAGCTCCGAACTGACGCTCGAACTGACCGACATTATGATTAACAACACGGCCTATCCGCTTCTCACAAGTACGTATGAGATCAAAGGGAAAGGGGAAGGCTCAAATACAGCGAAAAAAGTTGTGGGCGGCGCGGGACTGGGTGCGCTTATCGGTGGGATAGCAGGAGGGGGAAAGGGAGCCGGGATTGGAGCGCTCATAGGCGGTGCCGGTGGAACAGCCATCGCTGGTTCCAAAAAAGGTCAACAGTTGTCGATACCCAGCGAAACCCTGCTGGAGTTCCGGCTCGAACAACCGGTGGCATTGCCGGTAGCAAGGTAGTCGATTCCCCCAACCCACCGTACATAGGGCTTCTTTCGCGCGATCCGCTCTAGATGTCTTCTGATAGCGCGGCACAAACCTGGGCTAGGGCACAAATAACGTCAGAAAACAGGCCGAGGCTGGCAACGGCACTTCGTAAGTTGTTGAATCTGGTGGACGAGAGGGGATTCGAACCCCCGGCCTCCTCGTTGCAAACGATGTA
>Ga0206978_1063_pt1 | contig 25409 bp, 35 predicted proteins | sample Alteio_BWMinCont_21_FD_153477 | JGI IMG/M metagenome (GOLD analysis project Ga0206978, IMG submission 153477) | Enriched cells from forest soil in Barre Woods Harvard Forest LTER site, Petersham, Massachusetts, United States -... | ecosystem: Environmental > Terrestrial > Soil > Temperate forest >...
ACGAAACAGCTTTTTGCTGTATTATATGCGCGAAGCAATCAAGGAAAAAAGAATTGCGATGGTCGGTGTTTTCCAGAGTACGGCCGGCACATTAGGTAAGAGAATTTCCGTTAGCGCGGTGCGGGCAAAAAAAATAAGGGCACGATTATCAAATTCGCGAAAACCAGAATGCTAAAGCTAGCGCGGCCGCGAATCGTCAGCGGGCTGAATGCCGAGCGCTCTCAAACGTTCGTCTAACTCTCGTCTGGTAGCGCGTGCTTCTGGGCTGCTGAAAGGCTTGATTTTATCGCCTTCGCGCGCAGCAACAATCGGCGCGCGATAATCGCGCCATATTTTTACAATGCTAGCGATACCAGCCGCCGCACCGCCACCTCCAAAAATCACATCTTTTAAATTCATCGCATTCCCCTAGCCGTCCCCCAATGATGCACCTTTTTCATAAGGCCTCAACCTGATTTATACTTTCACGATTTTTCTTGGTTTCTAAGTGGGTTAATAGGTTAATCGATGTCCAAACAAAGATCATTGTGAACTAAAGTTCATTCGCATTAACCCGGCTGAATACTACATCCGTAAGTCCGGTAGGTAAATGTCGAAGCCTTTTTGGCCGAGGCGTGGGTTGATATCCAACATACGCTGCAGGTGAATAATCATTGTCCAGCAGGTAAGCATGATAACCAACTTCAGCAAACCTGTTAAGAATATCTGCAACACTCAGTCCATGCTCTTGTACTTCGGGAGGATTAATTTCAACCATAATTTCCAAATCCTGTCTGTAACGATCTATATTTTCAAGAATCGAAATTAAAACCGGAGCTTCTGCACCTTCAACATCTATTTTTATCAGTCTGGCAGCCTTTAATTCTTCGGGAAGCAATACGGCATCAAGCCGGTTTGCTGGAACTTCGCTTTCGAAATCTTGACCGCGCGACTTCATGGTCGAAGTCATACCAATGTTGCTCGACGGCCCACTGAATAATCGAAGGACACCTTTACGATCAGAAATCGCAACGTTGACGGCTCGTACGTTATCGCATTTATTGGCCCCAAGATTTTTCTGCAGCGCCATAAAAATCTTTGGAGAAGCTTCAATTGCGACAACGCGGCCTTTTGTGCCAACGCTCTTTGATGCAAGAAGAGAGTAATAACCGATATTTGCCCCAACATCGACGAAAGTATCGCCAGTTTGCAAACGGCGCTGCACAAAACCGGTAAGATTAGGTTCCCATATTCCAAAATAAATTAGCCGACATTGTATTAAGTCCCCCAAAGAGCAAAAGACACGCGCGCCAAAACGCGTGCGAATCCAAAACGCATTGGTACGCCAAGACATATAACGCCCCACAAAAGACTCCCAGATTTGTAATTTTCGTGCACTGGTCAATGGTAGGTGCATCAAAAATCGGCTGCCATGAAATGCGAGAGGTATTGCTATCTTTTTTGCCAGCTTGCGGCCGACGCTTGGGGTACTCGATTGAGCGGCAGATTTTCTCAATGACATGATGCGTCCCCATCGATTGACAGATTTATTGTACTCTGGAATTATAGGCATTCGATAAAATTTTTTCCCATAAAGCTACCTTATGAGACACGCTATTTTCGGCGCGTTCACCATGAGCAAGTGCTGCCGCAGACAATTCGGAATAATAGGTATCATCGTGCCATAGCTTGCGGATAGCCTTGACCCAATTGTCAATCGGGTCATTCAGATCGATTATTATACCACCAGTCCCGACGGCTTCAGGTAAACCGCCCCGTCTTGAAGCAACCACAGGAATGCCACTGACTTGTGCTTCAGTTGCGATCCGGCCATAGCCCTCTTCCCATATGCTCGGTGCAAGAAGAATTTTACATTTTCCATATACGTTCCGCATATCTGCCTGCGATGGTGCCAAAGTGACATTAGGAAATTCTTCGAGTCTCCGTAAAAACTCTTGACGATCTTTAGCTGGTAAAGGCCAACCTTCATTAAAGACAAAAGGGATTTCGGGACAAAGACGGGCAATCTCCAAAGCAATATTTAGGCCTTTATGCGGGTATGGATTTATAAAAGTCACATTTTCTTTCGTCGTTTCAGTTCGATATTTTTCGAGAGGTATAAATGGATAGATCACCGTGGATTTAACACCAAAGGCGTGATAGTGTTTGTCTGCCGTGAAATGAGAATTGGCGATACACGGGATATCGCCTAGCTCTGCAAATGACCCGCTATGGTCTTGAAACTCGACATCTACCACAGATACAAGAATCGGAACGCCGGTCGATTTTGCCGCGAGCGCCACACGCACTAACTCTCCCGATGAAACAACTACCAAGTCAATTTTTTCCTTTTTAATGATATATCGTATTTCCTCATCGGGAAAGTATCCGGGTTTACCCCAAGGGAACCATGTGCGCCAGACTGGATAACCGAGAACGGTATCTCTTGACAGCCTGCGCCGAAAAAGAAATTGATTAGTTTTTAATTTGATTTTGGAAACCAATGAAAATTTTCCGCCATGCATCAAACTTGCAAGCACTACAACTTTATGTTCTTTTTTCATCAACTCGCGTGAGAGTTGATCGACGGATTTCTGCAAGCCTCCATGTCCTTGCGGCGGGTAACCATGCGCCATCGTGAACAGTATTTTCACGTGCTTCTAGCCCCACTGACCGACATGAATATTTTCTCATACGCATCAATTTGATTGGCGGGGATTAGTTCAGGCCGCTGCGAGTAGTCACGAGCTGCTATTGATAATTCAACGTAATATTGATCCTCCGACCATAGCTTGCGGATAGCCTTGACCCAATCATCAATCGGACTATCGGGATCGAGCGTTATGCCCCCTGGCCCGACGGCCTCTGGCAATCCGCCACGTTTTGACGCAACTACAGGGATGCCGCTGATTTGCGCTTCGGTTACGACCATTCCATATGCCTCTTCCCATATACTGGGCGTAAGTAAAATTTTGCACTTGCCATAAACTTTTCGCATATCTTTTTCAGACGCCAGTAGCGTAACATTTGAAAGAGTGGATAATTTTTGCATTAGCACTTGGCGTTGTTCCGCCGTCAAAGGCCAGCCTTCGATAAAAGTAAACGGAATATCAGGACACAGACGGGCAATCTCCAACGCTATATCACGCCCTTTTTCAGGAACTGGATTTACAAATGTTACATTCTGCTTGCTGCTTTCAGTTCTGTACTTATCTTGGGAAATAAAGGGATAGATCACGCTAGGATTAACGCCATAGGCTTTCCGATATTTTTCGGCCGTAAAATTAGAATTTGCCACACAGGGAATATTGCCCAATTCTTCAAAATTGCCGTCGTGTTGTTGAAATTCGACATCTTGTAATTTCAGGAGAATTGGTATCCCGGTTTTTTTTGCAGAGAGCGCCATGCGTACGGGCTTCATGGCAAGAACGACGATCAAATCCGGTTGTTCTTTTCCAGCAACATATTCCACTACCTCCCACGGAAACCAGGTTCGCCAGACCGGATATCCAAGCGCTGTATCCTTGGACACTTTGCAACCGGATAACTTGCTATTAATTTTCATTTTTATACGCGATTTCAGACCAAAGAAACCTTCCGGCATTAGTCCAGTGAGCACGGAAGCTTTATGCCCTCTCTGCATTAAGCTGTGACATAGCTGGTGCGTAGTACTTTGCAAGCCACCATACATTTGCGGAAGATAGAGATGCGCGGTTATGAAAAGAATTTTCATGCCAATCCCCTTATAGACGCGAGATAATATTTCATTGCACCCAAAATACAAAAGGCGACTCTGGTTTTATAGGAAAATCCAATTTCCGGCATGTAGGTACTTTTCCCGGAAAAAATTTCTTGTAAAGCTTTTTTGAAATCCCAATAAAATTGACGACACAGGTTCGGGTAACTAAAAAGATATTTAGCGTATAGTCCCCCCGTTGAAATCATATAATTTTTAATTACCTTGTAACCATCCGAATTCGTTTTTCTGCCGTGATAATGAAAGACGACCATGTCCGGAACATACTCTATTGTAATTCCAGCGAGATAAGTCCGAAAGAAATAATCTGTATCTTCTGCTCCCGGCAAACTAGTTCCTGGGCCAAAACGCTCGTCGAAAAATCCTATACGTTCAGCAACAACACGGCGCATAGCCATATTGCACCCAATTATCATATTGCACCCAAAGTTGGCATCAAAAAGATTTGCATTCTTCGCGTAGTGCGTTTGCCGATTCCAGCGTGTCGAAACTTGATCGGTCTTCACCGTAATTGGCAAATCCGTCGGATCACCTAATTCTACGCGACCGCCACGCATTACTAACCCGGAGTCATTCTCATCATGCCGCAAAACATCTTTTATATGATCTAAACTTAGGCGGCAGTCGTCATCCGTCCATACCAGAATTTCACCTCGCGCCGATTGAATACCGCGATTGCGAGCTTTCGATGCACCTTTTTGACCTTCGAATTGTATATTCACCGGAAATGAGCAATTGCTTGCCCATTCTTTCAAAACGGCGGAAGTGTTGTCTTCCGAACCATTATCGACAACGACAATTTCTGCATCTACTGGTGCCGCATGCGCAAGCGATTGCACGATGGAATGCAAACACGGAATGATTGCATGTGCTCTGTTTCTGGTACAAACAATGACGGAAAGTTTCATTGAAGACGCTCTATCCCTGTGTTTTTCTCATTTCCGAATTATATGCAATAAAATTCGCTGCCCCGTAATTATAGTTTGTTTTAATGTTTCCCGTCCACCAGACGAAAAGCTCATGATTAATACGGTGACTGCATAAGACAGTACAAGGCCCCCTGTCAAAAAGAAGATGGGGGGAGCTTCTACCATCTTTCGGTAAGCTAAAAGAGCCAATCCAGATACAAGAATGCTGATGACTTGAGGTAAAACTGCGCGAATTACATCCGTTGCTTTCACTGGCCCTCGGCGGGGAATGCGCCACCAAACGAGGGGGGTGCGCAGACCCTCACTAATGGCATAGGCGATCGCTACCCCACCGGCTCCATAGGGCAGCCCAATCACAAAAGCCGCAACGCAAGTAGCCGCGCCAAAGATACCCCAGCGCGCTAATTCTCCGGTGCGTCCCTGACTTACAAGGAGGCAGCCCAAGGAATTATTGACGACTTGCAGTAACCCGGCAATCGCTAAAGGTTGGAAGATCGTGGAAGCCCCCACCCATTGCTTTCCAAGCAATGTGGGCACCATCGTATCGCTGAGAACAATCGCCCAGACAATACCCGGCCATGCTGTGAGCGTTAGCTGCGCCATTGTTTTGAGAAAAATGCGGCGATACCGTTCAGGGTCGTTAGTCAATCGCGAGAGAACCGGAACTATAGTACCCATAACGGGACCAACAATCCGTTGCAGGGGAAATAGCAACAGCTTATAGGCACGATCGTATAGGCCGAGAATATGATCACCCCATCTCCAGCCAATGAGGACGTTATCTGTATTGCCGGAAAAGAAACCTGCCACATTTGCGGTGGTAACTCCGGCGCCGAACTTAAGCATGTTCCCCATACCGGGAACCCAGCGCGGAATAGAAGGCCTCCATCGGGAAAAAAACCAGACACCTATAACCGGGATGACGGTGCCGACAACCAAACCCCAATAAAGTGCCCAATAGTTTTTAAGAAAAATAGCTGCGACGATGGATGCCGCCAATCCAGTTATGGCTCCCACAATACCATTCAAAGTCAAAGCCCGAAATTCCATACGGCGCATCATGATTGCACCGGGCTGATTTCCAAGGGAGCCAAGTAGAATAAGTAACCCCATCGCTATCGTAAGAGGAACTACGCGCGGTTCTCCATAATACCAACCGACCAACGGGCTTAGAGCTAATACAATGGCCGTAAGCGCAGCCCCCACAGCGACATTGAGCCAGAAAAAAGCGTTCACTTCATCGTGATTCAATTCGGGCTTCTGAACTGTCGCCTGACTGAGGCCCAAGTCCTGAAAAAGAGTGACAAACCCAAACACCGGCCCCACCATAGCAAGTAAGCCGAAATCTGACGGGGGCACGAGGCGCGACAATATGATGATTGACCCAAATTGGCATAAAACCTTGACGAACTGCGCTATTCCGGAATTGATTATTCCGGAAACCATGTGGCGGCCCATGTCTTTGTGAGAAGGCTCAAAATCAGTGTTAAGACACACGGAATGCCTCGGCTAGGGTAAACGATATGTAGAACGAAGCTAGAACCTAGTGAGCGCTCCATTATGATTTATATACGATTTTTTGCTTTTGTCGCTGCAAGATTTTATTAGTTCTCTACGGGAACAATTGCCATTGACATACGTTCCCTATAGGAACATTATCGGGCCGCAATCAAGCGCGGTAGCCATGTCCGATATATTTTATTTCAACCTCTCCGCGATGAGCGAATTACGACTTGCGCACCGTTGCCGTAATGCGGCTCGTCTAGCGGCGCAGCATCACGATTTTCAGGGGCTAGGCCTATTCAGCCGCAAAGCGAATGATATGCGCCGTAGCGCCGAAAAATTTCTTCGCCAGTCGGACGGTTCATACCCCTATATTCCGACCGTCAATTGCACCTGGGGGCACGAGAATCATAACGCCGAGATTATAAATCTTGCCGGGCGGACACAGGACTTGTCCAAGGCTAACGAACCTACCCGGCGGCGCGCATGACAGAAACCAAGCAACAAATGGCCGAACGCATGGCCGACCTAATCGTGAGCATTGCGCAAGACAATGGCGGCGTTTGCATGCGCTATCATCTTCGCCAAGCCGGTTTCTCCGACGAGCAAATTGACCGCTGCGAGCCTATCGCAACGCGCTTCGCCTCTATGACCCTCAATAAAGATATTCAAATCGAGGAAGGAAATAGCGATGCCTAAAAAATCTGCCAAGGTCGTTTCGATCGGTCATAACAGCGGCACAATCGACAAGGTCATTAAAACCTTCGTCGAGCGCTTCGAAAATCTCGAAAAGGAAAAGAACGATCTTAAGGATGATTTTAAAGAGCTTTCGAAACAAGCGAAGGATGCCGGACTTAATGTCAAGGCTATCCGTCAGATCGTGCGCGAGCGCGAGATGGATATGGAAAAGCGCGAAGCATTGGAAGAATTGAATATGACCCTCAATGAGTACCGCGCGGCGCTAGGCATGCTTTCCGGCACCGAGCTTGGCAATGCGGCTTTGAAGCGCAAGGCGGAAGAAGCGGCGGCCGACGATAAAGAAACGGTCGATGCATGACGAATGCCTTTTTAAGCCGTATCGCAAAATGGATCCGCCAGCAATGGCGCTGGCTGAAAACGATAGGAATAATCAAATGAATTATCTCTGCGCGACCTTGATGGTTATTTTTTGTACGCCCTACGGCTGGACCGGCATGGGGATTTTCTTCATCGGCCTTTACGCCCTTATGCATTGAGCCGCCCATGACACTCAAACTGACTTACCGCGATATTTACGACGCCATGCAGCCGGCGGCATGGCTTGATTCAAAGGAAATTTTTGCCGCTGTCGGCGCTGGCCGTATCGGCGCTCATCACATGATTCATGCGCGCATGGTCTACATGGAATATCGCGGCTTCGTCGATCGCGACCCCAAGGCGACACCGGCCAAATGGCGGCGGCGCGAAAATGTTTTCGGCGGAAAGATTAAACGACTTTCGGAACGGAAAGCGCCATGAGAGGAAATTCCGTCACCGACGAACGGAAGCTAACGGAATTCCGAAAGGCCGTATGGATTGCCGCGGCCGATAATTATGAACGTATTTACGGGAAAGAACTCGCGTCCGAAAACCTATTAGATTTGACCAGGGCGGTCGACGATATCGTGAAAACAACCGGCGTCTGAAATGAAAAAGCCTATCCGCATTCAACGCAAACGCATTAAGGGCTGGCGGCTGCCGCCAAACACAGTTTGCGTCTCGCGCGGTACGACCTATGGCAATCCCTTCATGCTCGGCCAGGACGGCACGCCGGCCGACGTCGTCGAGCTATATCGCCAGCACCGTGCGCCGATCATCGCGGAAACGGCTCGGCGTGAGCTGCGCGGCAAGAATCTCGCATGCTGGTGTCCGCTGGACATGCCTTGCCATGCCGACGTCCTGCTGGAAATTGCAAACGAAGAAATTACCAAAGCCGTGCCGTCAACCCAAACCAAAGGAGAGAACTATGGCAATCACGCTCACAATTACAGATGACCAAGCATTAGAAATCGTCTCGCAAATCGGCACTTGCCTTCGGAAAGTTCCGGCACCGGCACCGTTAACGACAAAGGATTCGTTTCTCGCGTTGATTAACCAAATGAACAAGGGGGAAATCTTTTCGGTCGCGGCGACGGCTTTCAAGCTTAATACGACCGTCAATTACGTTTCGAGCCAGCTTCAATCCCTGCAGAAGTCCGGCATCGTTAAAATGAAGAAACGCGGCACCTGGGAAAAGGTTTAATGCCAGAGGCAACTTTATATAGCCCCAGGGGGTTGACAGCGCGCGAAGTGGCACAATATTTGGGTTGTGCGGAAAGCACTTTTTTCGCGAAAAGGGCAACGCTAGAAGCTAGCGGTTTTCCGCAAAAAAACAGGCTAACTGGACGATGGGATAAGAAAGCCATAGATTTATGGCTTGATCGAATTAGCGGCATTGAGCAGGGAATGCCGGTCGATAATCCAAGAGAGCAATTACAAAAGGCCATTCATGCGCGAAAAATTGAGATATGTCACGGTACGCAAGGGCCGAACGCAAAATAGATATTATTGGCAACGCCGTGGAAGCCGGATCATCCGTCTTTCGGACGACCCCGTCAAACGCTATTCCCAGGTTTTGCAATTAAATGCACGGGCCGACCGGAAGGAAGGTACTGGACTTCTCGATGGTTCGATAGGATGGGTTATCCAGGAATATATCAAAAGCGACGAATATCAGTGCCTCGCTTCTGGCACCAAAAAATATTACCAGCAATATATGTACGACATTCAGAAGCTTGGAAAGGATTTACCTTTCTCGGTTTTTGATCGAAAGATGGTAATTGATTTCGTCGGAACATATTCAGGCGGCAACAAGCGCAAGGTCGCTGGCGTACTCAAAAATCTGTTCAACACAGCGACCTATCTCGGCGCCGCGCATACCAATCACGCAAGGGATTTAAGGCTTCCAGGGCAGAAAAGCCGCACCGAGGTCTGGAACGACAAATTCAGGCAGGATTGGTTAAATGAAGCACAGCGGCACGGCAAAGCCGACGCCATGACGGCCGCGTTCTACCTTTTGGAAAATACGGCGCAGCGGCCCGGCGACGTATTGCGCATGACCTGGACGCAATATAATGGAGACACCATCAAGCTGCGTCAGCAAAAAACCGGCAAGCTGGCGGAAGTGCCTTGTACGCAGGAATTGCGCAATTTCCTCGATGATCTAAAGCGACGCTCGAATCATCTGCTCATTGTTCATCACAATGATAAACCGCTAAAATATACGCCGTTTTTTGTTGCCTTTAGAGATATCGCCAATAAAGCGAGCGTGCCCGAAAATCTGCAGCCGCGTGACCTGCGAAGAACCGCGATGGTTAACCTTGCTTTGGCAGGAGCGACCGATATCGAAATCGCTGCAATATCCGGCCATACTATTGATAAAACGCGGCGCATCCTTGAAACGTATATTCCTCGCAATCTTGATATGGCGAAGAATGGAATTGCAAAACTCGAATTGAGGAAAAGTCTAACGCGTTAGACTTTTCACCCCACTAAGCTATTGTTTTTTTTCATGTGGTGTAAAACGATATGTACTACTCGTACTAAGAGAACACGAATTGACCGAACAATCGCGGAGGGATTTAAATCCTTCCGCGATTTTTTTATAATCTAGAATTAAAACGTAAAAGGTATTTCGATAACGTGTCAGACGTAAATCAACAATTCATTTACGCTAGCGGAGAAGTCGCAGAAATTGGCGATATCGTTTCGCATGCTGCGCTTTCCGGCACACCGCTTCAGAGACAGCTCGAAGGTCAAGTCATCAATAAGATGGCTATTGAAGAAGACGGCAGCAACCTGCGCGGGTATGGCTGGATAGATTTTGTTATCACGTCGGGAGATACAAATCTTGAGGGCATAGGCGCAATCGTTCCAGTATCGGCTACGCGGGCATTCGGCCTGAATTTGATCAGGCGTGCTCAGCTTGAAATGGGCAATCCGGCTATTAGAGAAGCCGCAGAGAGAATAGCGCGCACCAAGCCTGGCTATGATCCTTCTCCCCGCGGGCTTGGATAATTTCCTTTGCACTGACAAAAACTTGGTAACTTCCCATTAACCACTCTCCTTCCAGAATACCGGCATGCGATTCGCAGCCGTCCTTTTTTTTGCTCTCGCGCTGACCGGCTTTGCCGCGCCGGCGCGCGCTGATATTGATCAGATCGAGGCGCGTGAGGTTGCGCGTAACAACAATTGCACGCCGTCGAAAATCGATGTTTATCAGCAATCGCTCGGCTCGCAGGGCCGCACGATTTATAAGGTCGATTGCACGCTGCCGAAAATGGCCGATCCCAACGCGCCGAAAACCGACAGCTCCTTGCTGATCTCGTGCCAGGATAGCCTCTGCGATTTGCTGCGGCCGATGGCGGGCGAGACGAAATAGGTATTCGGGTCCGACCCTAACCTTGGTCAATTCAAACTCATGGGATTCCGGGTTCCTGTCACTCGCCCGAATCATTGGGCCACCTGTCCTCTTAACAACGGGCGAGTGACAGGCCCCGGAATGACATGGTTAAATCAAGACGGCGCGCCAAAAAGTTTTACTCATTTTTTCCTAAAATAGGAAAATAAGCCTTGACAGCACCGGCGGTTTTGTGTATTGTCAATGGCATGCCTACCCCTGCCCGGTTCCATATTCCCGGCGCCTGTTTGGCTACCCAAAAAATCCTATTTTTTCTTCCTCGTAAAAGCAGCCGCTAATTTGCGCATGGTGGATGCCTGGCGCTCGGTCACCTTAGGGGGAGGAATGTTCTTCGGATTGCGGCGGTCTTTCGGCGCGGTGCCGGAGATCATATCGTTGATTTCGGTGTGAGAAAAACGGTCGGGGCCGCTATCGTCCGATTTTTCATCTTTCGAACGCACCGCATGATCGACTAGAGCCGCCGCGATTGCCTTCAGATGCGGCTTCGTCATGCCCAGCAGCAGCGTCGGATCGCGCACCGCCCAGGTGATGAGCAGCTTTTGCGCATCATGCTTATCGTCGCCCGCCGCAGCGAGGGCATCCTTGATCTTGGCGCGAACGTAGTCGTCGGTCATGAGGAATCTCCTTAAATACCAAGCCTAAGATAAGCTGCGACGGCTTGCAACGGCTGTACCGCACCGATTCAGCCAATTGCACAATCAATATGAAATGTTACAATGGTCCTCACGGAAACGGTAAATTCGGGATTTGATATGCATGTAAATCTATCGAGATATTGGAGCGAAGATCGTTACCTACGACGCTTCTTGGGGCACCTGCATCAATCCGGGCCCCGAAGAACTTTTGAAAGCTTTGTAACAGCAACACTCAACTCCTTGAGCTTGGATTCTCCGCCGTCGAATTTAAATGATGCCGTTTCAGGAACGATTGATTTAGCACTGTTTGCAACGAGAAGAGCCGGACAGGTAGCTCTGGCAACCCTGCGTTATCCGCCAGCTATGGGTTAGCCGATTTAAGCAGCCTGTCTGTCGCCGTCTCCAGCTCATTCTTTAGCCGTTCCATCATTTCCCCCCGCGAAAGGCCGGGTGGGATTGGCGGCAGGAATTCAATCGTGATCAGTCCCGGCTTTTTGATGAAGCTGTTCTTACCCCACAGTAATCCGGAATTCAGCGCCATCGGCACCACCGGTATGTTCAGCGCCTGATAAAGCATGGCAATGCCATTCTTGTAAGGCCGGTCTTCGCCCGGCGCCGTGCGCGTGCCTTGCGGGAAAATAACAATCTTGCGGCCATCTTCCACCACTTTGTGTGCCGCTTTCACCATATGCGGCAATGTTTTCCCGCCGCGCGCGCGGTCGACCGCAACCACACCCGAGCGCCACACATACCAACCCCAAATCGGGATCAGCAGCAATTCCTTTTTCAACACAATCGCCGGGTCGCCGAACAATAGATGCAGCTTGAATGTCTCCCACGCCGATTGATGCTTGGCCGCGATGATGCATGCGCCTTTCGGCACATGCTCACGCCCGATGACACGGTAACGGATGCCGCCGATATGGCGCTCGATCCATTCGAGTTGCGAAAGCCACAAATGCACCACAACGACGATACAGCGTCGCGGCAACACTAAGGTCCAGACAAGCACGAGACAAAAAAATGCTGTCCATCCATAGAGCGCAATGTTTAACGCCAGCGAGCGTAACCACAGTTTCATGCAGAGCCGATCCACAGCCGAAATCGCGCCACCAGATATTTATTGTATTCGGTGACCAGCAAACTGGCGGTACCGGGATGCTGCCACCAATCGTCGAACCGCACCGTATCGGGCATCACCGGATGCGGGACGATGGTAAATTCCGGCATCACCGCATGAAAAATGGCAAGGCTGCGGGGCATGTGATAATTGGCTGTCACCAGCCGTAGCGAGTGATAATTGCCGCCTTCCATCCACGCGCGCGTTTCCCAGGCGTTGCCGAAAGTCGTCTCCGCCGCGTGGCCGAGCGCAATACAACAATCGCGCAGGTCTTTCGGCACCGGCTGATTGCCGAGCAGAGGTTCGAGCTTCAGGCCCGGATGCACGCCGGAGATAAACAGCTTTCCGCCTTTATGGGCGGTGAGCAATTCGAGGCCGGTACTTACCCGTTCGCTGCCGCCGGTCAGAACCACAATCACATCGGTTGGTGCAGCATCGGCGGGTTCTGCCCCCACCGTCTCGACCGATTGCACGAACAGACCCAGACCCGCCAGCCAGAGAACCGCAGCGATGCCGGCGAGGAGAATGAAACAGCGTGACGTGCGAGACATCAGGGATATGTTTGCAAAGACCTGAGAACGGAAAGACGCGCCGAAAGCGAAGCCGCGATCACGGCCGCGCACGGCACCACGATCATCAATAACCCGAGCGCAATCCAGCGCGAAATGTGCAGCGACGACAGATCAACCACATGCCGGATAAAAAACAGCAAACATCCGACGCTCAAAATCGCCAGGGCAAATCCTGCCAGCGCCGAGGGCAACGCCAGCCGCTTTGCATGCGCCTGAAAATGCATGGCGATGCTGCCGTCGCCGGCACCCATGATGTGCAAAAGCTCAATTGTATCGCGTTCCGTCGCCATCACCGCGCGGCAGATAAGGGCAATGGCAATCACCAGCGCAATGCCGGTCAAGGCAATCATAAAACCCGCCAGAATGGCGAGGCTCCGTACCAAATGCGCGAGATCGGCAAGCCAAGCGGCGTGATCGTCGATCCGCGCGTCGCTGACAACGGTAACCAGCTTTTCCTGCAGCGTTGCGGCCGTAACACCACTCCCTGAACGGCGCTCCACATCGATCAGCGCCGGCAAGGGCAGTTTTTTGAGTAATTCCGGATCACTGACCCAGGGCTGCAACAGACGTTCAGCATCGTCTTCAGGCATCGCCCTCACATCCACCACATCCGGTATGGCGCGCAGTACAGCGACGGCCTGCTTAACGCGTTCGGCCTGCGATGTTGAAGCTTCATCGCTGACCGCGGGGATTTCGACTGTCAGGCTATCGGCCGCGCCCTGATTGCGGCTCAGAGAAACGGAAGATAGCGCAGCCTCAGCCGCCATCGCGAAAGTGGCAATGTAAACCATGATCGTCACGATCGAGGCGAACAGCCAGCCCAATTTTTGGTGCCGGAACGACGGCGCAAAGAGCAGTGGCGAACGCATGGTCACGCGGCTTCCTCCCCGCGAACGCGAGGATCGGGCGGCGGCACCAGATGACCATTAGTCAGCCGCAATTCGGGTTTATGGAACGTGGTCACAAGATTACGCTGATGCGTGGCGAGAATGACTGCCGTACCGGCCTTGTTAAGTTCCATGATCAGATAAAGAATTTTGAACGCCGTTTTATCGTCGATATTGCCGGTGGGTTCATCCGCCAAAAGCAATTTGGGTTTATTGACGACCGCGCGCGCAATCGCCACCCGCTGCTGCTCGCCGCCCGAAAGCCCGGCCGGCAAAGTATGCAGCCGGTCGCCGAGGCCGACCCATTCCAAAAGTTCGATCGTATGCTTCATGATGTAATCTTCGGGCATGCCCAGAAGGCGCAAGGGCAAAGCCGCGTTTTCGAGCGCCGAAAGATAAGGGATGAGGCGGAAGTCCTGAAAAATCACGCCGATCTTCCGGCGCGCCGCGGCAATCTCGTTGCGGTCGAGACCAGCGGTATCGCGGCCAAACAAATAAACCGATCCAGCCGTCGGCCGCTCCGCGCCGTAAATAAGACGCAGGAGCGAGGATTTTCCTGCACCGCTCGGCCCGGTGAGAAAATAAAAGCCGCCTTCCGGCAGCCCAAAGCCGACATCGACCAAAGCCGGGCGGTTTTGGCCGTAATGCAGACTGACCTGATCGAAGGATAACAACATATTCACCCGCATGCGCCGCGTCTTTGCGGGCGATGGTCTTAGTGTAAATATAAGGCCATAATAGGGAGCGGGACTTGCATGCGTCCAGCGCTGCTTTTGCCGTATCCTCAAGGTTTTAGCCGATCTGTCTCGTTGGATTCGCAAGACGGATGGTTTATATAGCCCGCCTCGATGATTATTCCCTGCCTTGCCTGCCAAACTCGCTATCTGGTTCCCGCCGCACATTTTGCCGCAGGACCGCGTATGGTGCGCTGCGCGCGCTGCGGTCACACATGGGTGGCGGAATTACCGCCCGAGCCTGGAACAGCAAAGGCCGAACAACTATCCGCTTTGGCGCCGGCCGACACGGCAACGAAAGCACCACCGGCCTTCCGCCTGCCCGTGGCCCCCAAAGAAAAACCGTTCTGGATAAAAGATTGGTTTCTGGCGTGCCTTGCCGTGATTGCGGCTTGCATACTGCTCTGGATGGCTGTCGACCGGAAGGACATCGCGGAGCGCTACCCCTTCACCGAGGATTTCTATGACCGGGTAGGCCTGCATATTTACCATGCCGGCGAGGGGCTTGAGCTGCTGAATGTGCGGTCTGAAGTGAAACTCGACGGCGGTATGACGCAACTAACGGTAGAAGGCACGATTCACAATAAAACCGATAAACCGCAGTCAATTCCCGACCTTCTGGCCGCCGCGGTTGGATCCAGCGGCATTATCATGCAAAGCTGGCAGATTGATGCGCCAAAGGCTAAACTGGGCCCCGGCGAAAGCGTGCCTTTCACGTCGGAAATTCACGCACCGCAAGGAACCGTAGCCAACATGAATTTACATTTTGTAGAGCCCGACAATGGCCCCTGATGAGACTAAATCTCCTACCGGCGTAACCGGCGTTCGCGTTTTGGTAGCTGAAGATAATCCTGCCGTGCGCGAGTTCATCGCCCGTTCGCTGGCGACACAAGGTCATGCAATCACATCCGTTGCCGATGGACAGCAGGCGCTTGATACGCTGGCTAAAGATAAGTTCGATGTGCTGGTGACCGATATCGTGATGCCGAATGTGGATGGCATTGCGCTGGCGCTGAAGGCCGTGAGGCTTTTCCCCGATTTGCGCATCGTCATGATTTCCGGCTATGCGCAAGAACGCATGCGCGCCCACAATCTGGATGCGCTGGTTCATCGCATCATCGCCAAACCGTTTTCGCTGGAAGAAATTTGTGCCGCGGTAAAAGATGCTCTGGCGCTGCCACCTGGAAAGGCGTAACCGATTTATTTCGTCGCAGGTGCCAGAACCTCGCGATTCCTTAAGGAAGATGGTTAATCCGTTGCCAAAAGGCACAACAAAATCCTAGAAAAGCCTTCTTTCTATCGGTATTAAGCCCTCCATGAACAAACCCATTCGCAAAGCGGTTTTCCCCGTAGCCGGCCTCGGAACGAGATTTCTTCCGGCGACCAAGGCAATGCCCAAGGAAATGCTGACACTGGTCGACCGGCCGCTGATCCAGCACGCCGTCGATGAAGCGCGCGCGGCAGGCATCGAACAATTCATTTTCGTCACCAGCCGCGGTAAAGGTGCCCTCGAAGATCATTTCGACAGCAACAACGATTTAAAGCGCACGCTCGAAGCACGCGGCAAAAAGAAGGCCCTCGAAATCGTCGAAGAAACTGAGATCGAGTCAGGCCAGCTTCTCTTTACGCGTCAACGTGAGCCTTTAGGACTCGGCCATGCTGTGTGGTGTGCGCGGCATCTGGTTGATAATGAGCCGTTTGCCGTACTGCTGGCCGACGACGTAGTGCTGGCGAAAAAACCCTGCCTCAAGCAGATGCTGGAAGCTTATGAAAAAACCGGCGGCAATCTGGTCGCCGTAGTCGATGTGCCACGTGAGCAAACTAACCGTTACGGCATTCTCGATATCGAAAGCGACGATGGCAAATTAGCGAAGGTCAAAGGCCTGGTGGAAAAACCGGAACCGGCGCAAGCGCCTTCCACGCTTTCCATCATTGGCCGTTACATTCTGCAGCCGGAAATTTTCGCTGCACTCGATGAAAAACATAAAGGCGCCGGTGGTGAAATTCAGCTAACCGATAGCCTTGCCAAACTGATCGGCAAACAGCCGTTCCATGGCTTGCGTTATGAAGGCACACGCTATGATTGCGGCGATAAAATAGGCTTTATTGAAGCCAACGTAGCCTTTGCCTTGGCGCATCCTGAGATGGGCGATAAGGTCCGGGCGGCCTTACAAAAAATGGTGAAATAAAATGAATATTGTCGTTCTCGGCGCCGGCTATGTCGGCCTTGTTTCCGGCGCGTGCTTTGCCGAATTCGGCGTGCATGTCACCTGCATCGATCAAGACGCGGGTAAAATCGAACGGCTAAACAAGGGCGAAATCCCGATTTTCGAACCCGGCCTCGATGATTTGGTTGCCAAGAATGCCGAGCGCGGCACGCTTACCTTCTCTACATCCTTGATGCCGGTACTGAACCAGGCCGATGCCGTCTTCATCGCCGTTGGTACCCCTACGCGCCGCGGCGATGGCTATGCCGATCTCAGTTATGTTTATCAGGCGGCAAAAGATATCGCCAAAGGCCTCTCGCGTTACACGGTGATTGTCACCAAATCGACGGTGCCGGTGGGCACCGGCCGCGAGATTGCGCGCATTGTGAAAGAGACCAACCCCAAAGCCGAATTCGACGTATGCTCCAACCCAGAATTTTTGCGCGAAGGTTCGGCGATCGGCGATTTCATGCGCCCTGACCGCGTCGTCATCGGCTGCGAAAGCGCCCGCGCGGAGGCCGTAATGAAGGCGCTGTACCGCCCGCTTTATCTGATCGAAACGCCGATGGTCGTCACCGGCCTCGAGACCGCTGAGTTGACCAAATATGCCGCCAACGCGTTTCTGGCGACCAAGATCACGTTCATCAATGAAATCGCGGATCTCTGCGAAAAAGTCGGTGCTGATGTGCAGGTTGTCGCCAAAGGCATGGGCCTCGATGGCCGCATAGGCCGCAAATTTTTGCATGCGGGGCCAGGCTACGGCGGTTCATGTTTTCCGAAGGATACGCTAGCGCTCGTCAAAACCGCGCGCGATGCTGGGGCGCCGCTGAAGCTGGTCGAAACCACGGTCGAAGTTAACACCGCGCGCAAGCTGCAGATGGCCGAGCGCATCATCAAGGCTTGCGACGGCTCGGGAAAAGGCAAGACGATTGCCATTCTCGGCGTGACCTTTAAACCCAACACCGACGATATGCGCGACAGCGTGAGCTTGGATGTGATCCCCGCGCTGCAGAAAGCGGGCGCCACGATCCGCGCCTTCGATCCCGCCGGTATGATCGAGGCCAAAAAATTATTGCCGAATGTCGTGTGGTGCCGCGATGCCTATGAAGCCATGCAGGGCGCCGACGCCGCCGCCATCCTCACCGAATGGAACGAATTCCGCGCCCTCGACATGACCCGCATGAAAAACGCCCTGAAGCGCCCCATGATCGTAGACCTCCGCAACATCTACCGACCGGAAGATATGAAAACGGCTGGGATTGGGTATGTGAGTGTGGGGAGATGAATGGCTACTAAAAATTGAAGGCCATTTCATGGAATACTATGCATGCGCGGACGCCAACCCGGAGGACGCGTGCTAACACCAAATTTAACTCTCTTAGGATTAGCCGCTATAACTCGCGCATATCGAAGGCCGGCGTCACGATCCAAAATTTCAACTTGCACATCGTTATTTAGCGGTCTACCTGAGGGGGTGTTATGAAAACAAATCTTCTCGGACGCTGAATCAACCCAAGCTTGCTGAAGGTGACGCTTGTCTCCATTACCCCCAATTACGCATACAAAATGGCTTGTTTTACCGGCTTCAGCATGAAATTTTTCGCCTGAAGAAGACGTAAAATCATAAATACCTTGCGTTGGCCCCCCCCTGTAAACGGCAGCAAAGCTTGGTACTATTTCCCAATTAATTGCCAGCATTGCTTCTGATATGGGGGCTGTTGTTATTCCATTAGGTACGGGCATCGGTGCCTCCTAGTGCTGTGTCATATCTAACTTTCACCCCTCGCTCAGGCACAGCAGCCCGAGGCCCAAGTGAAAATCCTGAACTATCCCATGAGGTCAAAGCCGAAAAAGTCATTCCCGATTTTGCAATAAGCGCTTGCCCCCCATCATCAGCACTGACCAAGCAAACGACGTGTTTGGCGTCGACAAAATGGGCAGCTACGGCTGACATATTTCTGGCGCCTAGGCCCCGTAAAACTTTGTGCTCAAACACTACGGCCTGAGGCTTTTCTCCTTCGGCTGTGTTTGCTCTTTTTACTATGGCTTCAATGTCCTTGGGCAAAGCCCCTCCTTTACCAAAAACCGCAGCTTCGATTCCTAATCTTTTAGCCAAAGCGCGGCCATATTTTCTGGCACTTCTATCGCATAGAAGAACTTGGGGGTAACGAGGAGCAACGTCTTGGTAAAGCTCACCGAGTATTTGTTCGGCCAATGGTCCACGCCGCTTCAAATCCAATTTGAGCACTTCGAAGCCAAGAAACACGACGCCCTCCTCCGGATAGTCCGAAGTGATTGGCACATAGCGTGTAAATAGTTCTGCGAGATTCATGGCTTTTCTCTTTTAATTTTAATCTGTGTCTATCATATCAATTTCAAAATTCAATTTTAAAAAGCAAGAAGTTATTATTACAATTATTCTACCTATATTAGGCAGCATTAAATTCTTCTCTTTCGCCGTTAAAAACCCGAATTGAGCCCCCTTTAGCTCGTGGGGGAGGAACCGCTGCTGGTATGGCAATAGCCTTCGGATCTCTGGTATTTCTCGTTGGCGCCGCCACAACGACTTCACCCTGTTGTTGAAATCCGTCTTGCAAGCCAAGCTTTTGTTCCATTTGATCGACTGTTAACACAACGGGCGTATCGAGATGACATTCGCCTTTTACAGCATGGAGAATAATAAAACCAAATTGAGGCTTCACTTGCCCGTCAAATTTTCCATCGGCCCAATCACGGAAAATTGGCCAGTCCTTATGATAAGTAAAAAGAACTTTTTTAACCCCAAACATCTGGGGAATCGCAGCAACATAGGCCAATTCATCAAGCGAATAATTGACACCCTCATCAATAGCGGCTTCGTCGACAAATTTATTATCGCCCACAAATTTTCTCCACTGCTGGAGACGATTTGTTAAAACTTCCGCAGTCAAGCCACGAACATCGGCCCTAAATATGTTCGAATCTTGGTAGAGTTTTCCAAACTTTGCTCTTTCGGCTATATAGGTTTCGTGTCGTGAAACAAATTCCCAATCAGGGCGTTCAAACCTGTTTTGAGCACGGCGGTCAGTTAAGTCAATCCCGCGAGTAATAGCGTGACTCAGATTAGACAGTTGTCGCTTTGCCATGTTTGCTTTGTGATCATCAGAGATTCCTAATGCATCGTAATTGTGTTCCGCAGGGCCACTGGGAAAAAACATAATGATTTTTCGGTCACCCAACATACTTATTGCTTTGATATCTCTCTCCGCTTGCCCTTTAGACCAGTACGAATTGTGAAAACATACCGGCGATACAATGGCCGCGCCGTTAAGAAAAAATTCCGCACCACGGTTGAAGGCATTAGGACTATTGCTAGCGCCGGTAATTTCTCGCCCAAGATAAGAGCGAACTCTTTCATTTAGCGCGGTCAAGCCAGTGGGTTGTCCTTCATCAGTGAACGCCCCGGCCACACACGCGTACGTACCGCCTTCTTGCAAGAAGGCGTTTACATGGCCCAACTTTCCATTAAGACGATCAACAAGCGAAGACATTATTTATTCCCCGGCGTCTTTGCAGTCTGCCACAGCTGTTCAAACTGATCACGATAGGCTCTCGCAACTGCTGCCGATGAAATGGCGACTATTTGTATGTCTTTCTCTTCGCTCAGCAGAAGAATTGCGAATTTATCTCCATACACATAAAAAGGCACTGTGCCGTGTGTTTGTTTTGGACTCCAACGATATTCGGGGTATTTGCTATCAGGAATAACAAAATTGTCTTCCTCCTGAACCAAGGCACGCACTCTTACATTCTTTAACTCGTCCATGCGGCCAGCATGAAACGACATATAATCCCCCAGAAATTTCATAAATAATCGATCATCAACATTGCTTACGCAAATTGGCTTATCACCACCGGAAGCCGCAGACGGGTCTTTCGCCGCGTTATAAACATCATCCATAAATTGTTTAAAGCCTTCGACACCTTCAAATCTTATCACGGCATCACGCTTTAATTGCACGCCCTCATTATCCGTAAACACCACATTGTGAACCGCAAACGCTTTGATAATTGCCTCCGCCGTATTTTCTTGCGGCTTGAATGTTCCGTGCTCGATATTTTTTACCGTCTCTGGCGAGATGTTCGCAGCTTTGGCAAGATCGGCGCGGGTCCAATCGAGTAAGCCGCGTGCGGCGCGAAGTTGAGCTGCAGTAATCATTGTTTCATACACATTGCCATATGAAGAAATACGAGCCGCTCGCGTACCGTTGCCGGCCGCCTTTCGACTCCCCAAATTAGGGCATAGACTTACCTTTTTAAGTGCGCCTTGTTCAAGCGACACTTTATTTTCGTTATCAATCTTTGGTGACACGTAATTCATAGCAACCTCAAAATTTAACGGTTTATAAACCAAACAGTAATCGTTTGCAACTAAATTGGGTATTTTCTTTTCTGTAATTGGCATGTATAAATAATCAATAATAAAAACGGAAGCATTTTTTAAAGTAAACGAACAAAATAAAAATTTGTATTGAAAATCAAAGGGCTGACATAATGCCAAAATTAACTAATAAAAGTGGCAAGACCAACGACTCTGGCGTTAAGCATAATCCATCCCTCGATTCGGATGGATTGGCGCATATCGCCGCAGTGCCTGCCGGCTGGATGGAAAAAATCAAATCCCGCACAAACGTGCGCACCGTGACCGCTAACGAGATTACATCTCTCTCCGCACTGATTTCTTACGCAGCACACAAATCCGGCACCAGCGAATTTCGCATCGAACGCGATCTCGCCGACCGTTTTCATGTCGCGAACGTCACCTGCCTGCCAGAGTCATGTTACGACGAAGCGATGCGCTATTTGGTCGATCGCGTGCCGGTGTAAGCCAATACCTTAAGCTTCTGCATCCACATTCAGAGAACCTCTTGCATTCTCCTCTTCGGTTCGTCATTTTGACGCGCGAGGGCCCATAGCTCAGCTGGGAGAGCGCAACAATGGCATTGTTGAGGTCAGCGGTTCGATCCCGCTTGGGTCCACCATTTTTTTATATGGAAATCTTCTCCCACACATCCTTAACAGCCTGTCTAAAAATCTCCGGCGTATAGGCGGCTAGTGTTTTGCGACCGTTGGCAAAATAACTTTCGCGCGCTTTGCCTTCCTCCTGGCTTAGATCGATCGCGGCTTTGATTTGATCGATGCAGGCGGGGAAATCATCTTCGCTGGCCCAAAAGCCGTTGCCCGCTGTCGCGTACTCCCGACCACCGATGCCGGTAAAGCCGGTCACCACGCAGCCCGCCGCCATTGCTTCCAGCGGCGTGAGGCCGAAGCCTTCCAACCGGCTTAGCGAAAGGAAAACCTTCGCTTGGTTCATCGCGCGCGCGACGTCCGCCTCGCTCATATTCGACAATTCCTGCCATTCCCAGTCGCGATACTGCGGCTGCGTGAAACGGAACAGATCGCGGATATAAGCGGCCTCAACCGGGCGCTTGCGCGGGATAAAGGCGATGCGGTTATGCTTGAACGCCGGCTTGAACAGGGCCGTGTCAATACTATAGGGCACAAAATGCGCCGTCACTTTCGGATGACGCACGCGCATATAATCGCAAATCGTGCGGCTGCTGCACAAAACATGACTGACGCCGAAATCGGCATAGCTTTGCAAATCGCCAAGGCGATAGGTGCTGTAAAAATGATTTTGGCTATAGATGATCTTGCGCTGCGGCCAATCTTTCAGCGTCGCTAAAAGATGTACCTGATCTTCCGGCAGCACATAAACCTGATCCGGGTTTGGCTTCAAAACATTTTGGCCGACGATGGGAATGTTCGAGAGGAACCATTGCGGGCGCCGCTCTTTTTCTTCAATCACAACCGTATTATGCCCCGCAGCGCGCAGCGTTTCGGCCATGCGAAAAATATATTTGATGCCGCCATTGATGACATCGGCGGGAGGGCTGAAGAAAACAATTTGGAGCATAGGGATCGGGGGGGTCAGGGATCAGCATTCAGGGTATAAAATTTTCCCTGATCCCTGAATGCTGATCCCTGCTCCCTTTATTACGGTTCTTCTTCCACAACCACTTCTTCAACCGCACCGTCTTCGCCAAGTTCCTCGGCATCCTCGATAACGGCATCTTCGGCTTCCTCGCCGGCGGCAACAGGAATCTCAACCTCATCGGGGATCACAACCGCGACGGCGGCAGCAGCTTTCGGCGCCGCGCGCCCGCGCCGCGTACGCAGCAAAATCTCCGGATCGAACGCCGTGCCGCAGCTCGGGCATACCGGCGGATTTTTCTTCATGTCGTAATAGCGTGTGCTGCAATTTGGGCAGATACGCTTTTGTCCCCACTCTGCTTTCGCCACGTTCGAATCTCCTAATGTCAAAACCAGCTTTTTTTGAAAGGCGCAGTCGGATGCCATGAAACTGCGGCGGTGTCAACGAAAGGGGTGGAAGGCTGGAGGCTAGAGGCTGGGGGAAAAGAGGTTTCCGTTAGCCTCTAGCCTCCAGCCTCCAGCCTCTGTTACAAAAGAATATGCAAAAGCCCTTAATTTCCCGTCCCTCCGGCCCCCTCAAGGGCATACTGACGCCCCCAGGCGACAAGAGCATCTCGCACCGCGCCATCATGCTGGGCGGGATCGCTGAGGGCGAAACCACGATTCGCGGGCTGCTGGAAGGTGAAGATGTGCTGCGCACGGTGGCGGCTTTGCGCGCCCTTGACGCCAAAATAGAAAAAACCGGCGATGTTTGGCATATCAAGGGCGCAGGTCTTAATGGTTTGCATGCGCCGGTCGAAACACTCGATATGGGCAATAGCGGCACGGCCGCGCGATTACTGATCGGCCTTCTGAGCGGCCGCCCGTTTACCAGCAGTTTTTCCGGCGATACCTCGCTTTCCAAGCGGCCGATGGAACGTATCGTCACGCCGCTGACGCAAATGGGAGCGAAGTTCGAAAGCACGAATGGCCGCCTGCCGTTGAAGGTCACCGGCGCAGCGAAGCCGACACCCATTACCTACAAATTGCCGGTCGCATCGGCGCAGGTAAAATCCGCCATTTTATTTGCGGGCCTCAGCGCCGAAGGCATAACGACGGTGATCGAAACCGCGCCAACGCGCGATCATTCTGAAAATATGCTGCGGCATTTCGGCGCAAAGATCGAAATTAAAAAAACGGCGGAAGGTGAAGCAATTTCTCTCACCGGCCAGCCACGCTTGCGAGGTGGCGTTATCAATGTACCTTCCGATCCTAGCTCAGCCGCCTTTCCCTTAGTTGCCGCCTTGCTGCATCCGGGATCGGCGATCACACTTAAAAATGTTGGCCTCAATCCCCGCCGCGCAGGATTGATCGAAACATTGATCGAAATGGGCGCAAAAATTAAATTCGCCGATAGACACGAAGAAGGTGGCGAACCGGTTGCCGATCTCATCGTTGAAGGCGGTGCGTTGAAAGGCATCACCATTCCCGCCGCACGCGCGCCGTCGATGATCGATGAATATCCGATCCTTGCTGTTGCTGCAGCATGCGCGCAAGGCACAACGCGGATGCTGGGCCTCGCGGAATTGCGCGTAAAGGAAAGCGATCGTCTCGCGCTGGTGGCCGATGGCCTCAAACGTTGCGGCGTAAAAGTTGAAATCGAAGGCGACGACTTGATCGTGCACGGAAATGGCACACCACCCGCAGGCGGTGCACTCATTGACACATCGATGGATCATCGCATTGCGATGAGTTTTCTTATTCTCGGCAGTGCGGCGCGCGAAGCGGTGCGGATTGACGACGGCTCCTTCATCGCCACCAGTTTTCCTGGTTTTGTAGGCATGGTTAATGGGGCCGGAATGAATATCGTCGAATCACCTAAAGAGTAACTATTTACCCATACTCAGTACCCGCCCAATTTTCTTTCTTCTGTCTGGGCTGTAACGATTATAAATTTCCCCTCTTTCCCCTACTTCGATTGTAAATTTCTCCATGTTTGATTGCGTAAACTATAGAAAAATGATTACTTCGCCTTGTACCTTCTCCACACAAGCGAAAAAGCGACGGAGAGCAGAATGGACGGCAACAGCAAAAAAGTATCGTCGATCGGTGACATTCGCACCTGCCTTTCCACTGCGATTAAAAACTGGCATCAATTGACCAGCGGCTTGTCCTGGCCCGAGGGTGATAGCTCGATGGCCGATATGGATGTTCACATCTCCACGCTGCGTGCAGTGAATGCACAACTCGCCAGAATGGAAACCAACATGGCCTTGCATCAGCAAGAATCCTTGATCGCTCATTTCGATGAAGAGTCGGTTCAAGATCCGGGAAAGTTCGCTTCCTTCGCTGAGACGATAGGGCTGGCGGCAGCGGCCTAAGCTTAGAAAATCCTGCGAGACAACACTGTTTTGGCTTTCCCAAACATAGGTCTATAAACGGCCTATGTTTTTGCCTGTCATCATCGCCATCGACGGCCCTTCGGCCAGCGGCAAGGGAACGATTGCCAAGCGCCTTGCAGCGCATTTCGGTTTTGCGCATCTCGATACCGGTTTGCTTTATCGCGCGGTGGGATTGGCCGTTCTAAAAAGTAACGGTAATCCAGGCAATCCCGTCACAGCCGAAAAAGCGGCGCAATCGCTGGCAGCCCCGGATAT
>Ga0206978_1065_pt1 | contig 25141 bp, 24 predicted proteins | sample Alteio_BWMinCont_21_FD_153477 | JGI IMG/M metagenome (GOLD analysis project Ga0206978, IMG submission 153477) | Enriched cells from forest soil in Barre Woods Harvard Forest LTER site, Petersham, Massachusetts, United States -... | ecosystem: Environmental > Terrestrial > Soil > Temperate forest >...
GCCACGGCTGCGGGAATATGAATAAACTTCGGCCTCCAACTTATAGTCGGTATTGGCGGAAGTGCTTCTTCCTACCGGGCCGGCTGCCGCCGAAGCGTCACCACCAATGGTAAAATCGCCGTTCTTTACTTTTGTCAATACACCTTTATGACGGAACACCAACACCAGGTCTACCGATTGTACACCGATCTGGAACCCTACGCTTCCTCCTGTTAAAGTGACAAAAACCGGGTCGCTCCATTTGCCATCGTCAAGTTTTACCATAGCAATGCCGCGCCCGCGTTTACCGCCAACACCAAAACCGGCATTTAACAGGGAAGGAATAATAACTATTCCCTTATATTCTGATATCAGGTCATGAGGGATGCTTTCCTTCATCTGTGTAAAATCTTTTAACACATTTATGGCGCTATGTATTCTTTCAGTCTCTTTACTGCCATCTGTAGTAGCCGACACCAGGACAAAAAAGATGCTTAATAAGAGCGGGAGCATCACAAATTTTAAAGTTTTCATGAGTTTGTTTTTTAAAAGATATTTTTCAAAAATATGTTATAATATCATTTATAAACCCAAAAAACGGTTGCTTGTTTGCATTTTTTTGGCCATTTATCTGCTCACAACCTTTCAATTTTACAAATAAAACAACAGGCCTGTGCATTACGGGCGTGCAGGTATGCCACGTCAGTTTGCTGCTCAAATATTTCACCGATCAGCTCATCCACATCCGCATCACCAACTAATTTTGTAAAAACCATTTGCTGCCCGGCATCATACCCGATGAGCGATAATGGGAAACTTATTTTATCTGCTTTAATTTCCGACGGGAAACGGTAAATGTCCGAATACTCTTCTACATCGTCACTATTGATAAAAACAGGCCCCGGCTGGTTAAAAGCGTTGTCAATTTCAAACGGGCTGTGCGTTAATAGTAAACGTTTGTCTATGCCTTTTTTAAACGGTTTCAGCGACACCCTGCATGGGCCTGACCCCGCAGCAACTTTTTCAATAACCTCATGGCCAAAGTCATCCCGCAAGGTTAGCTTTATCTTATTTGCGTAGACTTTTGAAATGGGTACGATCTTAAATTTGTTCATGATTATGATTTTATTGAACAAAGTTCAACATAACATGCGCCCGATAAAACCCGAAACTTGCTGACCTGGACTAAGGGATTTAAGGATTAACCGGATAGTAAGCTTGGTTAGCGGAAATAATCCTGAAAATCATAAAAATCCTGAAAATCCCGGTTTATCTTTGCCCCAATGAACAAACAGCAGGTATTTTCTATAAAAAATGAGCAGCAGTTTAATGAGACTGCTTTACAGGTATTCAGGCGCCAGGCAGAAAACTGCATTATTTATAAAGAATTTATTGCGGGGTTGAATATTGATCCGGCCGAAGTATACGCAATAGGTCAAATACCTTTTTTACCGATAGAATTTTTTAAAACACACGCCATTCTCAGCTCGGCCGACCATGTTGAGGTTGTTTTTACAAGTTCAGGCACTACAGGAATTATCACGAGCAGTCACTTTGTTACCGATGTAAGCTGGTATATTGAAAGTTTCAGGTCGGCATTCAGGTTGTTTTATGGTGATATAGAAAACTACACCATCCTGGCGTTGCTACCTTCATACCTCGAACGGGAAGGTTCATCGCTTATTTACATGGCCGACGATTTGATCAAACAATCAAATAACCCGGAAAGCGGTTTTTTTCTGTATAACCATGACGAACTTTACCAGCGGCTTAAAAAACAACAGCAGGCAGAAAAACCAACACTGTTGATCGGGGTAACCTTTGCCCTGCTTGATTTTGTTGACAGTTATGCGATAAATTTTCCTGAGCTGATCGTGATGGAAACCGGTGGCATGAAGGGCCGCAGAAAAGAAATGATCCGCGAGGAACTGCATGAACAATTATGCAAGGGCTTTGGCGTTGATAAGATACACTCGGAATATGGCATGACCGAATTACTGTCGCAGGCGTATTCAAAAGGCAATGGTATTTTTAATTGCCCGCCCTGGATGAAGATCATCACGCGCGATACCAACGACCCGATGGCATTGCTGAATAATAATGTGACCGGCGGAATAAACGTTATAGACCTTGCAAATATTAATTCCTGCTCATTTATCGCCACGCAGGACCTTGGCAAGGTTTATGCGGATAGTTCGTTTGAAGTATTGGGCAGGTTTGATAATTCGGACATCAGGGGATGTAATTTGCTGATCGCCTAAAGCTTAACCTGTCGCTAACATTAAATTGTTATTTTTGCACCGACGATAAAAATACTACCATGATAGAGAAATTTTTGACCGAAGAACAGGACCCGAAGGCTGTTGAAAAAATTTACCTGCGTTTAGCAGACCTGCTTACTGCAGGGGAAGATATATTATACATAGCGGTTCAGAAAAAGCCGATAGTAAACTTGTTCCCTGACTGTATTGCACTTACCAACAAGCGCATTTTATTTTTTACACCCGCCAATTTGGGGCTTACCATAAAATTTGTTGACTTTGTTTGGAAAGACATTGTTGATGTTTACACCAAGGAAGAAATAATAGGCGCCATTTTCAGTGTAAAAACTACGAACGGCGCCGAAATGGGGGTTGATTACCTGCCGAAAGTACAGGCCCGCAAGCTTTACCAATATGCCCAGGACCGCAAAGAATCGGAACGCGAAGCCCGCCGCCTCCGCGACCTGGAAGAGAAACGCGCCGAATCAGGATCGATCCAGTTTGATAATGCCAGCCGTCCAAATGGCCAGCCTGCCGTGCCTGCTGCAGAACCGGAGACTGTTTACACCCCAATAGCTCCACCTGCAGTGCAGGAAGCGCCAAAACCCGATGAGCTTACCGAGAAACTAAAAAAATTAAAGATGTTGTTTGACAGCGGTCTCATCTCGCAGGAAGAATATAACCACAAAAAACTGGATTTGCTGAGTGACTTGTAGGGAAGTTCATTGGTTCACAGGTTCATTAGTGCAAATCGGTCAATTACATACTAATCAACTCATGAACCAATGAACTAATAAACCGATTAAACCAGCCTGCTGTCAAAATCAAAAGGCTCCCTTTTTAATATTTTTACCTTGTTCATTGCCGCGTGCAGCGGGTTAAGCATGTAATTGTATTCCATTGGTACAATGGACGAAGGCATTTTCATTAATAAATGTTCTTGCTTTTTAAGGAAGGTATCGCCAATTTGTTTTAACGCTGCCGGTTGCGACAGATCCTTCCAGTTAGGGGGCAAACCTTCAATTTCTACGTTGGTAACATTATTATCCGGCACTTCAACTTCCACCAGGCAATAGTTATCAGGCATCATGAGTGGTTGTAAATGCACCAGTACCTCTAACAATGCCAAAGCCCGGGATGACGCCAGGTATACGGCCGGTTTTCCTACACTGCTCCATCTGCCGCCAAATAAACGGGCGCCTGTTCCGGTCAAATCGGCATAGTTGCAATTTACAATACGGTAAAGTATCATCAGGCAAAAATACCGTGTTCAATGCGGCCAAGCTCATTAAATACCATGTTGAAACCGGCAGAGGTATCCAGCATCGAAACGGGTGCTTCACCATTAAAAATAAGGCTTGGGGCTTTCATCCATAGCTTAAATTTATCCATATTGCCAAATACTTCTTCGCCGCGGGTATACAGGCGGGCAAGTTCAACAGCTTTTTCGGCGTACTCAGTTTTTATAATAGCGTCATCATCATAGCGTTGCAGGGTGCGCTCAGAAATGTGCAGTATGGTTGATAGTTCCTGGATGGTTAGAGATATTTTTTTTGCCAGCGCCAGTAAAAGGCGTTTTGGGAAGCCCTGCCGGGCAAATTTTACAATTTCAAAATCATCAGATAGCCTTGCTGATTTGGGGCTGCCTAACAAATTATAAAATGCATTAATGGGCCCCGATGTAACATAGGCTACCATAGGCTCATTTATTACATTATTTGCGTCTTCGGTTTTAGTTTTATACGACATATATACAAATATAAATACCATTTGTCTGTTTTCCAAATTTACTCAGCAATTATTAAAAAATAATTTTTCTTGCCTTTTTGGGCTACAAGGTATTTGTCATTTATTAAAGCATCGGGATTATAAACATCATCAACCGAAGTAATCTTTTCTTTATTTATTGCAACGCCACCACCCTGTATCATTTTTTTTGCCTCGCCTTTCGATGGAAAAACCGAGGTATGGGCCGCCAATAGGTCAACCACATTAATACCTTGCTGCAAATCACTCAATTTGACAACATAGTTTGGCACACCATCAAACAATGCCAATACTTCGGCATTATTTAATTCGGTTAAAAATTCTATGCTGATATTCCCAAACAAAAATTCTGATGACTTTACCGCCTTTTCATATTCCGCCTCACCATGAACACGTATAGTTATATCTTTGGCAAGAGCTTTTTGCAATACACGCAGGTGCGGTGCTGCGTCCTGTTCGGCCTCCAGGCTTTCAATAGTTTGCTGATCAAAAAGGGTGAATATCCTGACGTAGCTTTTGGCATCCTCATCGCTGGTATTTAACCAAAATTGGTAAAACTTGAAGGGCGATGTTTTTCCAGGATCAAGCCAGATATTACCACCTTCGGTTTTGCCAAACTTGCTGCCGTCTGCTTTTTTTATCAGCTGGGTGGTAATGGCAAAAGCTTCACCACCATCTTTTCGACGTATCAGTTCGGTACCCGTAACAATATTCCCCCACTGGTCTGACCCGCCCATTTGAATGGCGCAATTATGGTTTTTCCATAAATAGTAAAAATCATAGCCCTGCACCAATTGGTATGTAAATTCGGTAAACGACATGCCTGTATCACCGCCTATACGGTTTTTTACCGAATCCTTGGCCATCATATAATTAACGGTTATGTGCTTGCCCACATCGCGGATAAAATCAAGGAATGTAAAGCCCTTAAACCAATCGTAATTATTTACCATTTGAGCACTGCTGGCCCCGCAATCAAAGTCCAAAAATTTCTCAAGTTGTTTTTTTATGCCCTGCAGGTTATGGTTCAGGTCCTCCTCTGACAATAAATTACGTTCGGCAGATTTACCGGAGGGATCGCCAACCATGCCCGTGGCCCCGCCAACCAGCGCAAACGGCTTGTGCCCGGCCCGTTGAAAATGGATCAGGTTCATAATTTGGGCCAGGCTACCTACATGCAATGAATCGGCCGTAGGATCAAAACCAATATAACCCGAAACCATGCCTTTATTCAGCAGTTCTTCCGTTCCGGGCATTATATCATGCAGCATGCCCCGCCAGCGTAATTCTTCAACAAAATTCATTATATATTCGTTATCAATCCCGATAGTTATCGGGATGGCAAAGGTAATGATATGATTTCAATCGGTGTAATCCTGCAACAATCTGTGTAATCAATTTTAAATAATCGGTGAAATCATAAAAAAAATGTATTTTGGGTTGAAACGATACTGAAGAGGAACCAATATGAATTTTCTATCGCATTTTTATTTCGACCGGGACACGGATAACTGCTACCTTATCTTAGGTACGGTACTGCCCGATCTCTTAAAAAATGCCGATAAAAACATCATTCTTCATCCCGAAAAACTAAAGCACACAGATAGTAATATAAATGCCATCATAAAGGGATGGAACAAACACCTCGAGGTAGATCGCTATTTTCATTCGTCCGATTTTTTTGTCACCCATTCGCACCAGCTAAAGATGCTGCTGCTGCCCGCTGTTGAAGGCTCACCGGTTAAACCCTTTTTTTTAGGGCATATCGCATTGGAGCTTATTCTTGATAACCTTTTGCTGACAACCCATAAAATTACTGCGGATAGTTTTTATAACCATCTTGAAGGCTGCGACAACGATACCGTAGCTGAATTTTTAACCTTTGCAGGATTAAATGACACTACAGCTTTCTTTAAATTTTACGAGGGCTTTAAAAAAAGCCGTTACCTGTTCAGCTATGCCGAAACCCAGCAATTAACCTATGCTTTAAAAAGGATATGTATGCGTATTTGGAAAGACCCGTTTACGCAGGAAAATGAAGTGGAAATAAATGAGGTTTTAATGGCCTACAGGGACGATTTATTGGATAATTTCATGTCAATCTTTGATGAAATAAAAAATAAACTGGCTTTAGTTTAGATAATGGTTCGAAAAATATTGTACTGATTGACACTTTTTGCTGTTTTAATTTTCCTAAACGCCGTTAATATGCCTAAAATCCCCTAAAAATCACCATTTAACACCAAATTAATTTTTTAGGAATAAAATTATATACCTACCTTTGCAATCCCAATTAACAAATTGGGAAAAGGAGAAAATTTATTTAATGGCAAAAAAACAGGAAGCAGAAAAAGAACTTAAAGCTAAGGAAGCTGAACTCGACGTAGTTACCCTTCCGCAGGAAAAAGAAACTATTGAATCAGAAGCTGATTCAATCTCGATCGAAGAGATCAAATCAAATGTCACAGCCGCCAACCAGGATTTTGATTGGGATGCTGATGAAAAAAAATTCGGCAATTACAGCGACAGCGAGCGCGAAAAATTAGAGAAACTTTATGACGGAACATTCAGTTCGATCACAAAAGGCGAAATTATTACGGGCACGGTTGTAAATGTTAACTCCAAAGACGTTGTATTGAACATCGGCTTTAAATCTGATGGTTTGGTATCCGTATCCGAATTCCGTGATACACCTGATCTGAAGATCGGTGATACCGTTGAAGTTTTTGTTGAATCGCAGGAAGATGCTAACGGTCAGTTGGTATTATCACGCAAACGTGCAAAAACCCAAAAATCATGGGAACGTATTAATTCTGCATTGGATAACGATGAGATCATTACCGGTTTTGTGAAGAGCAGGACCAAAGGTGGTTTGATTGTAGATATAATGGGCGTTGAAGCCTTTTTACCAGGTTCACAGATCGACATTAAACCTATCAGGGATTATGACGTTTATGTGGGCAAAACAATGGAATTTAAAGTTGTTAAGATCAACCACGAGTTTAAAAACGTAGTGGTATCGCACAAAGTGCTGATCGAAGACGATCTGGAAAACCAAAAAACTGAAATTGTTGCTAAACTTGAAAAAGGACAGGTACTTGAAGGTACCGTTAAAAACATTACCGACTTCGGTGTATTCATCGACCTTGGCGGTGTTGACGGTTTATTGCACATTACAGATATATCATGGGGCCGTATTGAGCACCCGCGCGAAATTTTATCATTGGATCAAAAGATCAACGTTGTTGTGCTTGATTTTGATGATGAGAAAAAACGTATCGCCCTTGGCTTAAAGCAATTAACGCCACATCCTTGGCAATCGCTGGATGAAAACATCCAGATCGGCTCGAAAGTTAAAGGCCGTATTGTTACAGTTGCCGATTACGGCGCATTCCTCGAGATCATCCCTGGTGTTGAAGGTTTGATCCACGTATCAGAAATGTCGTGGTCACAAAACCTGCGCAACCCACAGGAATTCCTGAAAGTTGGCGACGAAGTTGAAGCACAGGTATTGACACTCGACCGCGACGAGCGCAAAATGTCGTTAGGTATTAAACAATTAACGCCTGATCCATGGCAAAATGCTGCCACACGTTACGCGGTTGGCACCCAGCACCTGGCAACAGTTAAAAACATGACCAACTTTGGCGTGTTTGTTGAACTGGAAGACGGTATTGACGGCTTGATACACATCAGCGACCTTTCATGGTCTAAAAAAGTAAACCACCCTAATGAATTCACTAAAGTTGGTGAAAAATTGGATGTGGTTGTTTTAGAGCTTGATGTTGAAAACCGCAAGCTGAGCCTGGGCCACAAACAGCTGGAAGAAAACCCATGGGATACTTTTGAAACCATCTTCACTATCGATTCGATACACGAAGGTACCGTTATAAAGGTAACCGAAAAAGGCGCTATAGTTGCTTTACCTTATGGTGTTGAAGGCTTTGCGCCTACCAAGCACCTGGTTAAAGAAGATGGCAAGAGCTTAAAAGCCGAAGAAGCTGCTGAGTTTAAGATCATTGAATTTAACAAGGAGAACAAACGTATCGTTATTTCACACTCACGCATCTGGGAAGAAGCCCGCGCCGAAGCAAGGGTGCAGGAATTTGAAACCCGTAAAAAGGAAGCAAAATCTGCCGTTAATGCCGTGAAGAAAGTGAAAGATTCGGTCGAAAAATCAACCCTTGGCGATCTGAGCGTATTGGCACAGTTAAAAGAGCAAATGGAAGGCGCTGAAAGCAAAGCCCGCAAGGCCGTTGTTAAAAAACCAACCACTGAAGAAGAAGCAAAATAAGCTTTAAATAAAATTTTCCTTTAAGCCCCCGATAGTGATACCCGGGGGCTTTTTTGTGGCTTTTTATGTTGGGTTTCTTAATCTTTCATTGAGATTCTAAGCAATACATTCTATATTGATTCCACATTTAGTATTTTTATGCTTGTAAATATGGAACAGCTACAGGAAGAAATAATGCGGCAATTGCTCAGGGCAGCTGAAACGGAAAAACCGTCGAAACTTAAAGATCTGAAAAAATATATTGGCACTCAAAATAATTTTATCGGTCTGTCTGTCCCATCACTTCGGGCTGTGTTTAAAACAGGCTTTAGCTTTAATCATCTTCCCCCCAGACAACAAATAAAAATATGGGATCACCTATGGAAAACGAGCCGGCATTACGAGATCATGAGTATGGCGCTGTCATTTGTCAGCAAAAACCTCCCGGCTTTTGAGGCAGCCGATACCTGGGAGATAGTTAAGAGCTGGGCGACGCAGGTTGACAATTGGGCGCATTCTGATGGGTTGTCCTCTATTTATTCGCGCCTGCTTGAAAAAGAGCACGAGCTGATCTATACACAATACAAGCTTTGGAATACTTCATCAAATCCCTGGGAGCGGCGTCAATCAATAGTTGGACTGTTGTATTACAGCAGCATAAAAAAGGCCAATATGTCATTTGAAAAGCTGCAACAAATGGTAAGCGGTTTAATAACCGACGAAAATTATTTTGTGCAGAAAGGCGTTGGCTGGACCTTACGGGAAATCGGAAATATATATCCTGCCGAGACGCTTGCCTACCTTAACGAACAAATTACAGCAATCCGCCCGCCAGCTTTTACAGCAGCAATTGAAAAATTAGACGCGGCTAACAAAGACAGGCTTAAGCAGTTAAGGAAAGCTAATAAGAAAGGCGCCCGGTAATTCAGTCTTATCATGAGCGTAGAAGTTCAAATTTTAGCAAGGCTCACGAGGCTTGAAATTGACGAGCACTTTCACATTTTCAAATCCTCAAATTGTCAAATTTTCAAATCAACTAATCTCTAATCTCCAATTAACTAATCTCTAAAATATTATTACCTTTGCCCAAATCCACCCAAACGATGCAAAACCCAATCCTGCTCGACGGTCAAAAGTTTCAAATCACATTACAGCGTTTATGTCGTCAGTTAATTGAAAATCATAATGATTTTTCGGGATCGGTGCTTATTGGCATACAGCCGCGCGGCATTTACCTGGCCAAACGCATAGCCGAAGAACTGCGCAAAATACTGCCCGGCAAAAATATACAGCAAGGCGACCTTGATATTACCTTTTACCGGGATGATTTCCGCCGCCGCGAATCGCAGCTGGTTCCCAATCAAACAAAAATAGATTTTATTATAGAAGGCAAAAAAGTGATCATGATGGATGATGTGCTGTGGACAGGCCGCACCATCCGCGCCGCCATGGATGCACTGCAGGCATTCGGCCGGCCGGAAAAAATTGAGTTACTGGCGCTTGTTGACCGCCGCTATTCGAGACATATACCGGTATCCGCAGATTATGTGGGTATAGAGGTGGATTCCATCGCATCGCAAAAGGTCGTGGTTAGCTGGAAAGAAACCGATGGGGAAGATAAAATAGTATTGGTATCAGATGCGAAATAAAACAACACAATATGTCATTGCGAGGAGGAACGACGAAGCAATCTCGTCGCCATGTATTTACGCTAACCTATCAGCGACGAGATTGCCGCGCTTCGCTCGCAATGACAAAGAGTAGAAATAAAAAATAAATCCGATCCCGATAACTATCGGCACGAACATCCGAAATTCGAAATACAAAAAATGGCAGGACTCAGCACACGACATCTCTTAGGCATCAAGGATTTAAACCCGGCAGATATTCAACTCATATTTGAAACTGCCGACGGTTTTAAAACTGTTTTAAACCGGCCTATCAAAAAGGTGCCCAGCCTGCGTGACGTAACTATTGCCAATATATTTTTCGAGAATTCGACCCGTACCCGCCTGTCGTTTGAACTGGCTGAAAAACGGTTGTCGGCTGATGTGGTTAATTTCGCTGCGTCATCGTCATCGGTAAGTAAGGGAGAAACGCTGATAGACACTGTAAATAATATCCTGGCTATGAAGGTGGATATGGTGGTGATGCGCCATCCTTATGCAGGTGCAGGCATATTCCTTTCAAAACATGTAAAGGCACAAATAGTAAATGCGGGCGATGGCGCGCACGAGCATCCTACACAGGCTTTGCTGGACGCTTTCTCTATCCGCGAAAAGCTTGGCGACGTAGCTGGCAAAAAGGTAGTGATAGTGGGCGATATTTTACACTCGCGGGTTGCGCTTTCTAACATATTATGCCTTAAACAGCTCGGCGCCGATGTGATGGTTTGCGGACCCACCACGCTGATCCCGAAATATATTGGCTCCTTAGGCGTAAAGGTTGAACATAACCTGGTACGGGCGCTTAACTGGTGCGACGTGGCCAACATGTTGCGTATTCAGCTCGAACGCCAGGACATAAAATATTTCCCTTCCCTGCGCGAATATACCATGCTGTATGGTTTAAACAAACAGATACTGGATTCCTTGGATAAAGACATCATCGTAATGCACCCCGGTCCTATTAACCGTGGCGTTGAAATCACCAGCGACGTTGCCGACAGCAAACAATCTATTATACTGGACCAAGTTGAAAACGGCGTGGCTATACGAATGGCAGTGCTATTTTTGCTGGCGGGGCAAACACCGGCGTAGTAACTCTTAATAAGTTACACCAACCCTTACATTAATTCATCAATGCTGACGTTATATCCCCGATATTTAACACTATGAGATCAGCGCTCACCATTCTTTTACTTTTCATCATCGCTTCTTCAGCGTCCGCGCAAAGCCGGCAGCAGCAAAAGGTTGATTCGATGTTTTTGCAGGTTAAAAAGTATTTCAATCTTAAAAACGCCGATGCTATCTATAATATGGCCGGCAATGACTTTCAGAAGGAATTAAGTATCGACGCGTTTAGTGATGTTGCCAATAAACAACTGTTTCCTTTGGGCCAGATAAAGGAGTCGTCGCTGCTCAGCTTTGTAAATAACAGCGTTGGTACTTACAAGTTAAAGCTGGATTCGATAACGCTTAAATTGATGATAAGCCTTGATAAGCGCGACAAATTGGAGTTGTTCCTGTTCCAGAATTATGTTGAGCCCGTGGGCGATAAAACAGCTTTGGTGCAAACGTCAAATCCCCTGCGGTCAGAAGTTGACAAAAAAATCGACACGGTCGCCCGTAGCTATATACAGAAATCAACTACTGTTGGCGTAATAATAGGCGTGCTGCAGAATGGCAGGGTGAGCACCTATAGCTACGGCGAAACCATAAAGCACAATGGCAAATTACCGAACGCCGACAATTTTTTCGAGATCGGCTCCATCACCAAAACGTTTACCGCTACACTGCTTGCCTGGTCTGTAAATAAAGGGGATGTTAAGCTAACGGATCCAATCATCAAATACCTGCCCGATTCCGTTGCCGCCAATCCCGAGCTTAAATCAATTACGCTGCTTAATTTGGTAAACCATACCTCCGGCCTGGCAAGGATACCGGATAACCTGATCAGCCATGCCACCGATGCCCTTAACCCATATAAGGACTATACCAAACAAATGTTATATGCCTACCTTGAAACCTGCAAGCTTAACAGCAAGCCCGGCGAAAAATATGCTTATTCAAATTTAGCTGTTGGCCTGCTGGGAAGTATTTTAGAAAACGTAAGCGGGGAACCATTTGAGCAGATGGTTAGAGATATCATTTGTAAACCATTAACGATGTTTAGCACCAGCCAAAATATAAATCCGTTGCTTGCGCCGCGTTTTGTACAGGTTTATAATGCCGGCGGCCAACCAACCGAGGCCTGGGATTTTGATGTGCTGGCCCCCTGCGGCGCATTACGGTCGACCCTTAATGATATGCTATCGTATGCCGGAGCAAACCTGCATCCCGGCACAGATGAGCTTTCAAAAGCAATTGAATTAACACATAAGGTAACTTTTACCAAAGATGTAAAGATCAGCCTGGCCTGGCATATCATCACCGTTAGTGGCATTGAATATTACTTTCACAATGGCGGGACCAACGGCAGCAGCAGTTTTCTGGCTTTTAATGCGGAGAAAAATATTGCGGTAGTAATATTATCAAATGCCGTTGAAAGTACGGATGACCTTGGGACGGGAATTTTGAAGAAATTGGTTGATTAAGTGAATAGTGAGTTGAACTGCAGACTTACGAAGTTTTAAAAACTTCGTAAGTCTTTTGGTTACTGCCCAATTATGTTTTTCACCCTTCAGTTAATCAACCGATATGCTGCAGCGCATAGTTGATAAAATTACTCGTCAATCCAAAATCCTCTGTTCCCTTGCGGCGGATGAAAAAGAAATCGCGGGTGATCTTCAAGCCGTCAATGGGTACTTCAATCAAGTCCCCTTCGGCCAGCTGGCGGATGATGGAGGGGCGTGGCATAAACCCTAAGCACTGGTCGGCTAATAAAAAATTCTTTAATGCTTCGGTGCCCCCGAGTCTTATTTTTACCGACAGGTCTGCTGGTTTTATGTATAACGCAGATAATGATTTTAATAAGGCATTCAAGGTACCCGAGCCCCTTTCGCGCAAAGCAAGCGGTGTTTTAACAAATTGTTTTAACGTCAACGACTTACCCGCCAGCGGGCTTTTTGCCGAACATACCGGGATCACATCATCACTCATAAACGGGCGGTATGATACGGTTGTGAGCTTATTTTCTACTTCAATAATACCGATATCAACTTCGTGGTTTAGCAATGCGTTTAAAATATATTCGGAATTGCGGTTAACCAGCTGCACATCTACATTGGCATATTCCCGCTGAAAACCTGATAATATGGATGGTAAAATATAAAGGGCGATAGTTGTGCTGGCCCCTAAACGCAAGTGCCCGGCGGCGTGCGAAAGGCTGCTTAACACCGACAGGTCGTATTCTGCTTTACGCTCTATCTCTGTGGCTTGCAGCAAGTATTCATTTAATTTTTTACCAGCTTCGGTAAGCAGAATGCTGTTACCCTTGCGCTCAAACAAGGGGACCTTATACTGATCCTCCAGCGCCTTGATATGTTTGCTGATGGCCGGCTGTGTTACAAAAAGTATCTGCGCGGCCTTTGAGAAACTAAGGTTGGCGGCAACTTCCATAAAGACACGGTGGGAGAAGGAGATCATAGATTTTATAATGTTTTCAAAGATAGTAAAACAGTATAAAATAAAGTTATAATGAGGGTTCAGCTTTTCACCCGCTCAAAATACTGCCCGGTAAATTTATAGGTAATATATTTTTCGGTTACTTTTCCATCCAGGTTAACCAGGGGGACAAAAATGGTACTTGATGCATCATCAAAATAAATAGATGGCTTTACTTTCAAAATGGCTGTCGAAGCCGGGTTGTAATCGTAATATAACTGGCTATGCAAACCCGAATTGTTTTTTACCAGCCTCACATTATCAATTAGTTTCCCGCTTTCGATGGTAAAAACCTGCAAGCCCTGCCCGGCGCCCCTTGCCGAATATATGCCGTTATAGACCCCGAGGTAATACGTTTTATCATTCACTTTAAATGTATACAAATTAGAAAATGAATAAGTAGGATGATCTTCTTCTGATGAATCGACCTGTTTTATAGCTGATAGGGTTTTGTCACCAGCTTTATACTGGTAAACGTTTATATAAGCGTGCTTGCTTCCGCCCAGCGAGGTATCCCACGAATATATCCTGAATACACCATCTGGCGAGGTCGCAATAGCTAAATGGTCATATACCAGTGCGCTAAATTTTTCATCAATAGTAACAGGGTATTCGGCGGTATATTTTTTCAGCCTTTGGGCAAAAGCATCATTCGCGTTTTGAAGGGAATCCCTCTCAGCGAGGGTATCCTGCCTGTCGCGCCAGTTATCAATTTTTCGAAACGACCGGTAAAGATCAAGCTCAATGTCTTTTGCGGTTTGTGTTTGCGCAAATACGCGGAAAGTAATAAACCAGAGGGACAAAAAAACAAACACCTTAATCGCTTTCATCAGGTAGAAACTTACTAAATTTTAAATAAAAATAGGGATAATCTCCCGATCATCCCTATTTTGAATTTGTTTTTGGTTTACAACGTGAGTGTTTGATTAACTTAGAAATTTTTCAAACCCACTCAACTTAATCAACCACCTCGACTGCCTGCCCGACTAAATTATTGGCATACAAATATTCAGCAATCTGCACCGCATTGGTGGCTGCGCCCTTGCGCAGGTTATCCGATACTATCCAGCAGTTAAGCGTATTCGGCTGACTTTCATCCCGGCGGATGCGGCCTACAAATACTTCATCCTTATCGTGCGCATCAAGCGGCATCGGGTATTTTAAGTTGGCAGTATCATCAACAACAACAATACCCGGCGATTTTGCTAACAATTCTTTTACTTCCCGAATATTAAAGTCGTTTTCAAATTCGATATTTACCGATTCGGAGTGGCCGCCGACTACCGGCACACGCACGGCAGTAGCTGTAATACGGATGCTATCATCACCCATAATTTTCTTGGGCTCGTTCACCAGTTTCATTTCTTCCTTGGTGTAATCATTGTCGGTAAACACATCGCATTGGGCTATCGCATTCATATCAATCGTATACGGATAGGCTTTAGGCCCATCAATACCTTTACGTTCATTAAAAAGTTGGTCGACTGCCTTAACACCTGTACCAGTAACCGACTGGTAGGTGGATACCACAACCCTTTTAATTTTATATTTATCATGCAATGGTTTTAAAGCCACCACCAATTGTATAGTCGAACAATTTGGGTTAGCGATAATTTTATCATCGGCGGTAAGCACGTGCGCGTTTACTTCGGGCACGACCAATTTTTTGGTAGGGTCCATGCGCCAAGCCGACGAATTATCGATAACAGTTGTGCCCACCGCCGCGAAAAGTGGCGCCTGGGCCAATGAAGTGCCGCCCCCTGCCGAAAATATGGCAATATCGGGGCGTTGTTTTATCGCATCCTCAACAGAAACCACCTTATACTGCTTACCCTTAAAAGTGATCTCTTTACCAACACTTTTTTCTGAAGCTACGGGGATTAATTCTGTAACGGGGAAGTTGCGTTCTCCAAGAACCTGCAACATTTTAGTGCCCACCAAACCTGTGGCACCTACTACTGCGACTTTCATTTTGTTTTTAAATTGTTATGAATAAATTTTGTTAGCTACAAATTTAGTTAAAAGGGTTGTAATTTGGTTGAAGAAGTTGTAAAATGTTGTAAATGTTGTAAGGTCATCGAGATTCTGCTTGGTTTTTTTCAAACATTTACAACCCTTACAACCTTTCCAACCAATTTCCTACCTTTGCGCTTTACCTGGAATTGCATGAGCGAAAAGATATTGGTGATTGGCGCTAACGGGCAGATAGGCACTGAGTTGGTGGCCGCCCTGAGAGGCATCTACGGATCAGAGGCTGTGATCGCTTCTGACCTGAAAAGCCCGGTTTACGCATTGAAAAAAAGCAGCGGCCCTTACGAGATCGTCAACGTATTGGATAAGGATAACCTGCACCACATATTTGAAAAATACAATCCCACGCAGGTTTATCTGCTTGCCGCGATATTATCAGCCGTAGGCGAACAAAAACCAAAAGTTGCCTGGGACCTTAACATGACCGGCTTACTGCACGTCCTTGATTTTTCGGTAGAGTTTAAAGTGGAGAAGGTTTTCTGGCCGAGCTCTATAGCCGTTTTCGGGCCGCATTCGCCGCAGCATGAAACGCCTCAGTACTGTGTGATGGACCCCAATACGGTTTATGGTTTCAGCAAACTGGCCGGTGAACGCTGGTGCGAATATTACTTTACCAAGTACGGACTGGATGTACGGAGCCTGCGTTATCCGGGACTGATCGGCTGGCGCGCAAACCCCGGCGGCGGCACTACCGATTACGCAGTACATATTTTTCACCAGGCATTAAAGACCGGCAACTATGAAAGTTTTCTATCTGCCGACACCGCATTGCCAATGATGTATATGGACGATGCCATACGTGCAACCATAACACTAATGAACGCGCCTGCTGATGAAGTAACGATCCGTTCGGCCTATAACCTGGCGGGAATCAGCTTCACCCCTGCCCAATTAGCGGATGAAATAAAAAAACATATCCCCGGTTTTGAAATAACTTATGCCGGCAACGACCCCCGACAGGCCATAGCCGACAGCTGGCCAAAATCAATTGACGACAGCTATGCCCAAAAAGACTGGGGCTGGAAACAGGAGTATGACCTGCCCAAAATGGTGGAGGATATGCTGGTTAACTTGCAGGACATCGTTTGAGGTGAAGGGCCAAAGGTAAAAGGCGAAAGGTGGAAGATGAAAGGTTTAAAAACAAATATTATATTCGCAAAGTGTCTACGGTTAATAGACCGTGGTCCATGGGTTATAACTATGGACTTTCGGCTATGAACTATGAACCATCAACTATGAACTAAAACATGGGAAGAGCATTTGAATTCCGTAAAGAAAGAAAACTTAAGCGCTGGAGCAAAATGGCGGTGCAGTTTACCCGCCTGGGTAAAGAAATTGTGATGGCCGTAAAGGCAGGCGGCAGCGATGTTAATACAAACTCGCGGCTAAGGACTGCCGTTCAGAACTCCAAAGCTGTAAATATGCCAAAAGATCGCGTTGATGCCGCCATAAAAAGGGCCATCAGCCGGGACGAAAAAGATTATGAAGAAATAGTATACGAGGGCTATGCACCTCATGGCGTTGCCATATTGGTGGAGACAGCAACTGACAATATTAATCGCACGGTGGCAAACGTACGCAGTTATTTTACAAAATATAATGGCTCATTGGGTAAAACCGGGTCGCTTGATTTTATTTTCAGCCGTAAATCGGTTTTTACTTTTGAGTCCGGCGACCGCGACCTTGAAGAACTGGAATTTGAACTGATCGATGCTGGTTTAGAAGACCTGTTTGTTGAAGCTGATGAGAACGGTAACGATATAGCCGTGATCCACGCCGCTTTTGAAGATTTTGGCAAGATGCAAAAGACATTAGAAGAGTCGGGCATCGAAGTAAAATCGGCCAAGCTGGAGCGTGTTGCGCAATCATTCCATGAAGTGACTGAAGACCAGGTTACCGATATAATGAAACTGATCGACCGTTTGGAAGAAGATGATGATGTGCAGGCGGTGTACCATAATATGGCGGAGTGAGAGGATTTCGGATTTACGATTTACGATTTCGGATGTTTTAACCGCTTCGTCATTGCGAGGAACGACGCTTTGATATAAATCTAATTGTATACTCATGCCTTTATTCACCTCACGTAAGCAGGAAAAGAAAGTTAAAGTAACCTTCAGCAACGGCTTGCTTTTTGTTGAAAAGCCTGATGGCAAACAGCAGGCTTTCCCGCTGGAGTGGTTCCCGAAATTGCAAAACGCAACGGATGAGGAGCGTGAGGATTGGGTGCAAACGGATAAGGGTATACGATGGAATAAGATAGACACCGCTATTGATTTATGAAAAGGGTTGTCATTTTACTATTAACAGCGATTTCGGTTCTAAGGGCTTATCCGCAGGATAGCATCAAAGGAACGCTGCTCAATTTTGAAACCAAACAACAAATTACGCTTTCCTATAAAACAGATACTCCGACAGTTGCCTTAGGCGACGATAGTAAAAGTGGCTTAAGATTTTATAAAGTCGACAAGAATGGTAACTTTTATATACCTGTCAAAGACATGCAAACTTTTGGAAAACGAATAAATTTTACTCTCTTAAACTTTTATGGCGCTCACTACAATTATGCTGACTTTGAAATCCATAACATCCCAAACGACAGTATAAAATTTTATCTGTCAAAAGTATTTTTGAAACCTGCTTATTGGATAAATTCGTGCGGTTCGGATTGCTTTTTGATTAATAATAAGAAGACATTTCGCGAAATAAAATTCTTAGTTACAACAGATTCAGTCAGATATTTTGTAAATAGAATTCCTGAAAATATAAAGCAGTCAACACTGGGTGTTAAATACATCTCAGATTTGAAAAAAGACATTCCGCATTAATTTGTTTGCAATTCACAATGACGTTCGAAGAGTTTTTTAAGAAGAAAAGAATTGACCTGGCCGCTTTTGAGCAAGGCGAGGTCGGCTTATTTTCTGAATTTAAAACCAATTATGAACAAGTTGGCGAAAAAAGCTTTGATCATACCAAAAAATACTGGTTCAATAAATTAAGGCGGCAATTCCCGCTGGCCATAGAAGTTAAAACTGAAAAAGCCCACATCTCAAATCCGTTGGCCGGGCAAACGATAACTGAAAGCCTGGCAGAAACAACTACTGAAACCCCGCCGTCCAAATTGGGTTTTGTGCCGAAATTCAGGGCTGGGAATATGCCAAAACCTGGAGTTAAGGCAGATGAAAAAACTGAAGACACTTCAAGTCCGCCTGCACCTGAGAGTGCGCCGCCAGAAAAACCTGCTGAAAGTGCGGAAGCGAAGCCTGCTTATAAGCCGCGGTTTAATATGAAAAATATTCCTCCAAAGCCTACTGAAGAAAAATAATATTAAGGGCAGCTATTCTACCTTAATAACCTTTGTCCGTTCGGATACCCCGTTCTCATTAATGGCCTCGATCTGGAAGTAATAGGGAACGTCTTTATCCATACCCTTATCGTAATATTCGTTGCCGGTGTATACCATAATGCAGTTATAAAGCTTATCAGGGGCTGTGCCTGTGTAGATATTATAGGCAAAAGCATTATCCACGGTTTGCCACTTTATCCAGGCGCTGCGTTTGTCCTTTTCGGTGCGTAGTACGATAAAGCTTTTAACGGTATCCGGTTTGGCACCGCCGCCGCTACCGAAGACCCGCAGGCCGCTGATGGCAAATTTGCCGGTGGGCATATGCACATTTACCAGTTTAATATAACGCGTTTTTACAGGAGTCTGCAATTCGATATAATCATGCGGCACATCGGTTTTATTGGCGCTTTTGTCTGCTAAAATATGCCAGTTTTTACCATCGGACGAATAGAATAATTTATATTGGGTATAGGTTGTGGTTGATTTCCCCAATATTGTCGCGTCCTGGTCGGCATAGTTTATTTGTATGGCATTTACTATGCTTTCATTACCCAAATCGGATTGTATCCATTCGCCGGGATCGGCGGTTGCCGCGCTCCAGTAGGTTTTTATATTTTCATCAACTGCGTTGTTTGGCATATAGCCGCCAAGTGTTGATGAAACCAGTACCGGTTTATTATAATTGAGCAGCATCCAACCGGTAAAGCGGCTTTGCAGGTGATCGGCTTTGCCGTCAGGCAGGTAAGTTGGGTAATCGCCAAAGGCGGTGTTGCAATACATTACGTTATCCTTATCAAAACCGGCGGGCCAGATCCCAAGACGGCGTTCAAAGCTGTTTTTTACGCCAATTACGACGGTTGAGATGTGCCAGTAATTGCCCCAGGTATCCTGGTAGGTGCTGCCATGGCCTGCGCCGCGCGCAAAGCCCCCGGGCTTATAACTAAACGGCATTGATTGCGGCGTAAACGGGCCGAGCGGGTGATCGCCAACTATTACCCCATCACTATACCCGCTAAATTCGGTGCCTGGCGCACCGTATTGCAGGTAGTATTTACCGTTGTGTTTTGTCATCCACGAGCCTTCGATAAAGGGATCGAGGAAAGTATCATCCATGTATTCTCCGAAACGCTGCCAGCCGTAGCGGTACGGCTGCAAAAAGTACATTTCTTTACGGTAAGCTTTTAAATGAAAAGTTTTTGGATCTATTTCAGCGCCGTATACGGGGTAGGTATTACTGCTGCCGTTATACATATACAGTTTCCCGTCATCGTCCCTGAAAAAATCCGGGTCCCAGCCACCGGGCTCAAATTCGTGAATGGCTTCCTTCCATTCATTGGCTTTGGGGTTGGTGCTCATCCATATCGGGAAATTTGACGAATAAGTTGAGCCAAAAACCATTAGGGTATCGCCCTGTACCCAAACGGCAGGCGCACAAAGGTCATCGTACACATGATGCTCCGGCCTTAAGAAATGACGGAACACAAAATTCCAGTGGTACATATCGCTGCTCCACCAGTATCCCCACTGATTGGTGGAGAACAGGTAATAATCGCCTTTGTACATCACAATTACCGGGTCGGCCGTGGCGCGATGTTTCCCTTCCGTAGCGAAATCAGGAATGGGTGTATAGCCGTAGTCAATATTAATGGGATTGCAATAGGTGCGCTGTTTTTGCTGGGCGGACAGCAACATTGAACATAATAGCAAATATGCTATTGTTAAAACGACGAAAACAGGCTTTCTTTTCATTCGGGCAAGCAATTAAGCAATGGATAATTATGGTTATATCCTGGCACGTGAGCAAAATGCTAAGTTTTTCCTACCCTCTTTTTTGCCTGCAAAAGAGAAGGTGAACGAGCGCAGCGATGTTCGGATGAGTAAACTACCGAAGTGACATCAGCGTCAATGCAGGGCGACCCGTCGACTCACCCCGACTACACTTCGCTGGTCGACCCTCTCTCCGGCAAGCCGGAAAGAGGGTAAACAGCTATTTCTTTAACTTGATAAGCTTACCCCTATTGGGTGCTTGCAAGTCTAAACTTTATTATGCTTTCTTCTCAACCTTAACAATAGCACTGCTCATTGCCTGTACTTTAATAACTTTTTGTACAGGATGGTTCATGCTGGTTGTTTTTTGCACGTGCGCATTCAAATGCGGCGCAATTACCAGCGAAACTATCGACATTAGCTTTATCAAAATATTCATTGAAGGGCCTGAAGTATCTTTAAAAGGATCGCCTACGGTATCACCGGTTACGGATGCTTTATGCGGTTCTGATTTTTTATAATACATCTCGCCATTGATCTCCACACCTTTTTCAAATGATTTTTTTGCATTATCCCATGCACCGCCGGCATTGCTTTGGAATAATCCCATCAGCACACCTGATACGGTTACACCTGCCAATAAGCCGCCCAAAACTTCAGGGCCAAAGGTAAAACCAATGATAACCGGGGTAAGCAGGGCAATCAAACCAGGCGCAACCATTTCGCGGATGGAAGCTTTGGTGGAGATAGCCACGCATTTTTCATATTCGGGTTTCCCGGTATACTCCATAATGCCCGGTATCTCGCGGAATTGGCGGCGAACTTCTTCAACCATGGCCATAGCCGCACGGCCAACTGCCGAGATCGCTAATGAGGAAAATATAAAAGGGATCATACCACCCACAAATAAGCCGGCCAGTACATTTGCTTTGTAAATATCAATATGCTCAATACCAGCCACACCCACAAAAGCCGCAAATAAAGCCAGTGAGGTTAAGGCTGCCGAAGCAATGGCGAAACCTTTGCCGGTGGCCGCAGTAGTATTACCTACAGCATCAAGATTATCTGTACGGTGTCTTACTTCTTCCGGTAAACGGCTCATTTCGGCGATACCGCCCGCGTTATCAGCGATAGGCCCAAAGGCGTCGATAGATAGCTGCATTGCGGTGGTGGCCATCATGCCCGCTGCGGCAATCGATACGCCATATAAACCTGCAAAATAATACGAGCCGTATATACCTCCTGCTAAAACAAGGATTGGCAGTACCGTTGATTCCATCCCGACAGCCAAACCGGCTATAATATTGGTAGCGTGCCCGGTGGACGACTGCCTGATGATACCCAGCACCGGGCGTTTGCCCATAGCTGTATAATATTCGGTGATCATTGACATCAGTGTGCCAACGACCAGGCCGACAAAAATTGCCCCGTAAACACCGTCCTTAGTAAAATAAGAAGCCCCGCCTTTTAATGCACCAACTTTACCATCTATTAAATCGCGCGACATGTAAAACTGTCCGGATGGGAGCATCCATTGCACTACAAAATAAGTAGCGATTGCGGTTAATATGATCGAGGTCCAATTACCTATGTTCAGCGCTTTTTGTACGCTGTCTGTTTCATTTTTTATCCTGACAAAGGCAGCGCCAACAATGGAGAAAAGCAGGCCTAAACCAGCAATTACCATTGGCAGCAACACCGGCGCAATACCTCCGAAATCATCTTTCGATACAATTTCACGGCCAAGTACCATGGTAGCCAGCATAGTGGCAACGTAAGAACCGAAAAGGTCGGCGCCCATACCGGCAACGTCGCCCACATTATCACCAACGTTATCGGCAATAGTAGCAGGGTTACGCACATCATCCTCGGGAATGCCCGCTTCAACCTTACCCACCAAATCTGCACCTACGTCAGCAGCCTTTGTATAAATACCGCCGCCAACACGTGCAAACAAGGCGATAGATTCGGCACCTAATGAAAATCCTGCAAGCACATCCAGCGCCCTTGCCATTTCCTCGCCGTTTACATTGCCGCCAACATTTTTAACGTAGATGGTATAAAAAACGATGAACAACGACCCTAAGCCAATTATTGCAAGACCGGCAACACCTAAACCCATTACTGTACCGCCGGTAAACGAAACTTTTAAAGCCTTAGCCAAACTGGTACGTGCCGCCTGGGTAGTGCGCACATTGGCCTTGGTGGCAATTCGCATCCCTAAAAAGCCGGCAAAGGCCGACAGGAACGCGCCACACAAAAAAGAAACGGCTATCAGCGGGCTCGAGGTGGCCACTGTTGTACCTGACCATGCCAGCAGGATCATGGCCAGCACTGCGAAATAGCTCAGTACCTTCCACTCGGCCTTTAAAAATGCCATTGCGCCATCTGCAATATAGCCGGCAAGTTGGTTCATGCTGGCATCGCCGGTTTCCTGTTTAGTAACCCACGCCGCCTTAATAGCCATTGCTATGATGCCGATGATCCCGAAAACTGGTATTAAATAAATCAGGTAAGTGTTTAATAGATCCATATTAAAAATTTGGGGTGAATATTTTGTTATAATTTTAAAAAGTGTGCAAATATAATTGGTTGGGTGCAAATTAGTAAATTAATTTCTTTACAATAGCCTGTCAATTACAAAGTTTTTTGAATAGTTTAGAACTTTAAACCTAAAACAATTAATGGAACAGAACACAGGACAACCAAAAATGAAGCATCAACTGGGCCTGCTCGACGGCACTATGCTTGTTGCAGGCTCGATGATAGGCTCGGGTATTTTTATTGTAAGCGCAGATATTACGCGTAATGTAGGCTCGGCGGGGTGGCTGATATTTGTGTGGATCATCACCGGCTTTATGACCATCACAGCGGCAGTTAGCTATGGCGAGTTAAGCGGCATGTACCCCAAAGCAGGGGGGCAATATGTTTATTTGAAAGAATCCTACAACAAATTGATCGCCTTTCTATATGGATGGAGCTTTTTCGCGGTGATACAAACTGGCACCATCGCAGCAGTTGGCGTGGCGTTTTCAAAGTTTACGGCCTATTTAATACCGGCGGTTAGTGAGGATAATATTTTGGTGAGCCAGCAAATTGGAAGCTGGCATTTTACCATCAGCGCGGCGCAACTGGTATCTATAGTAGTAATCGTCTTCCTCACCTATGTAAATACCCGCGGCGTAAAAACGGGAAAGATCGTACAAAATACCTTTACCATAACCAAGTTGCTCAGCCTGTTTGGCCTGATCATTTTTGGGCTATTGGCTATAAAAGGCGATGTATGGCATGCCAACTGGACAAATGCCTGGGATATGCACAAGCTAAACACCAGCGGCGGCTTCGGCGGCAATTATTTAATGGCAGGGGCACTTGGCGCAATTGCGGCGTCCATGGTAGGATCTATTTTCAGCAGCGATGCCTGGAACAACGTAACTTTTATCGCCGGGGAAATGGGCAATCCTAAACGCAATATCGGACTGAGCCTATTTTTAGGGACATTGATCGTGACAATTATTTATGTATCGGCAAACGTGATGTATACCGGCGTGCTGCCCATGCATGATATTGCCACAGCAAGTAAAGACCGGGTTGCAGTTGCGGCTTCGCATGCCATATTCGGCGATATCGGTACTTATGTTATCGCGGTAATGATCATGATCTCCACCTTTGGCTGCAATAACGGCCTCATTATGGCCGGAGCGCGGGTTTATTATACCATGGCTAAAGATGGCTTATTTTTTAAGAAGACTGGCACATTAAACAAGTTTGCCGTGCCTGAATTTGGGTTATGGATACAGGCAGTAGTAGCGTCGATACTTTGCCTGAGCGGCAAGTATGGCGATTTGCTGGATATGATCTCTTTCGTGGTAGTGATATTTTACGTGTTAACGATTTTTGGCATTTACAAATTGAGGGTCACGCGTCCTGATGCCGAACGGCCGTATAAAGCATTCGGCTACCCGGTTTTGCCTGCCATCTATATCATCATGGGGATTGCCTTTTGCATATTGCTCATTATCTATAAACCCAGCTTTACCTGGCCGGGACTGATTATTGTATTGATAGGCATCCCAATATATTATCTTACACAACGTTATTCAAACCATGAGGATCAAACAGATCTGGCTTCTTAGTTTACTTTTTATTTCGGGAAATACCTTTGCCCAGCAGTTGCAGCAAAGATTGCAAACGGCTTTTAATAGGCTGCAGTTGGATAGCCAGTGCAAATATGCATCCGTTTCGCTAACCGTACTTGATGCTAAAACGGGCGAACAGGTATTTGCCGCTAACCCCAATATGGGCCTGGCAACTGCCTCGACGCTAAAGGTAATAACTTCAACCACCGCCTTCAATTTATTAGGAAAGGATTTTCAATACCAAACCCAATTCGGCTATACCGGTTTAATAAGCGCCGATGGCACCCTTAATGTTGATGTAATAATAAAAGGCG
>Ga0206978_1066_pt1 | contig 24855 bp, 20 predicted proteins | sample Alteio_BWMinCont_21_FD_153477 | JGI IMG/M metagenome (GOLD analysis project Ga0206978, IMG submission 153477) | Enriched cells from forest soil in Barre Woods Harvard Forest LTER site, Petersham, Massachusetts, United States -... | ecosystem: Environmental > Terrestrial > Soil > Temperate forest >...
CTTGCGCTGATGCCTACCGGCGGCGGTAAATCCTTATGCTACCAATTGCCGGCCGTATTGCTGGAAGGTTTTACCATCGTGATCTCGCCGTTAATAGCCTTGATGAAGGACCAGGTTGATAGCCTGAATGTTAACGGCATACCGGCAGCTTTTTATAACTCGAGTCAAAGCACAGAGGAACAGATACAGCTAACCACCAAACTTCGCAATAACCAAATTAAGCTGCTATACCTCGCCCCCGAACGTTTGTTCGGGAACGAAAGCAAGCTCATCAGTTTTTTGAAATCATTGCCAGTTTCGCTTATCGCGATCGATGAGGCGCATTGCATATCGCATTGGGGCCACGATTTCAGGCCTGAATATTTAATGCTTGCGGGTTTAAAACTGGAGTTTCCAAACATCCCTGTCATTGCCCTTACCGCGACCGCCGATAAGCTGACAAAAAAGGATATCCTCGAAAAATTAAACCTGAAAGACCCTGCCATATTTGTTTCATCATTTAACCGGGCAAATATTACTTATAAGGTGCTGCCCAAAAAGAATAGCTTTAACCAGCTGCTTGATTTTTTGGACGACCATAAGGATGATCCGGGTATTATTTATTGCCTTTCGCGTAAATCAACCGAGGCGCTGGCTGCCGACTTGAAAGAAGAAGGCTTCGCCGCCGAACCTTACCATGCCGGTTTGGAGCATGCTGTTAAAGCCCGGACCCAAGAGGCATTTCTGCGGGATGAAGTAAAGATCATCGTCGCGACCATCGCATTTGGGATGGGCATCAATAAATCAAACGTGCGGTACGTGGTGCACGTGGATATGCCAAAAAACATTGAAGGCTATTACCAGGAAACCGGCCGTGCCGGCAGGGATGGACTGCCGTCCGACGCCATGTTGCTCTACTCGCCGGGGGATGCCAATAAACTGAAGCAGTTTGCTATGGTGGAGGATAACCCCGAGCAAAGCCGCATTATGCTTAAAAAACTCGATGACATGGTGCGCTATTGCCAGTTGCATGCCTGCCGCAGACAGTTTTTATTGAAATATTTTGAAGAGGATTTCCCGCCAAACTGCGGATCGTGTGATTTTTGTTTAACCGAATTTAAACGTTTCGATGCCACGCTGATCGCACAAAAAGCGCTGTCTGCGGTAACGCGGCTCAAAGAACGTTTCGGCACTACTTATGTGGTCGACTTTTTACGCGGCTCAAGAAGTGAAAAAATAAGGGAAGAACATAAACAGCTTAAAACTTATGGCATCGGCGCTGACATCAGTAAAACCGATTGGTTTCGATATATCCGCGAGCTATGTACTTTGGGATATTTGCAGGTGACAGATGATGCCTACCCTGTTTTAAAACTCACACCAAAAAGCGAAGCCGTATTGAAAGGGCTTGAAAAAGTTGAACTTGTCGAATCACAAACCACGGAGGAACAGCAGCCGGCTGCCGCCTTGCCTTTTGAAGCGGCATTGCTAACTGAGCTAAAAGACATCCGCCGCGATATTGCACAACACGAAAATCTTCCTGCCTACATCATTCTTTCAGATGCCACCCTGCTGGAAATAGCCACTTATTTGCCTCAAACCCTTGATGAATTACGGCTCATATCAGGTTTTGGCGACGTTAAGCTGGCGCGGTATGGCCGGGAGTTTTTATTGCCCGTTAAAAGCTATTGCACAAAAAACGGCCTTGCATCCAAAATAAAACAAAAAGTGGCCAAACGCGAGCGGAAGGTTAAAACTGCACGGACCGGCAATGGCAACAGATCTTCGGATACTGCGTTTGAAAGCTTTACGCTGTTCAAATCGGGCAAAACAGTTAACGAGATCGCCGCAGAACGCGGCCTGGCCGTGGCGACTATTGAAGGACATTTAAGTTATTATATTTACAATGGCGCGATAGATGTGCTTGCTATAGTGAAGGAAGAAAAGATACCTGCAATAAAGGAGGCCATTGAAAGTTACGGAACGGAAAAACTATCGCCGCTAAAAGAAGTTTTAGGTGAAGACACAAGCTATGGCGAAATTAAAGCCGTAATTGCCTGGATGCGGAAGACAGGGGCGATTTAGACGCAGGTAAACACGAAAAAGACTTACGAAGTCTTGAAGACTTCGTAAGTCTGATATCGATTAACAGATCATGACAACTATCGAAGATATTTACAATCTTTTTCTGCAGCACCCGCTCATCAGTACCGATACCCGGAAAATACTGCCCGGCAGTTTGTTTTTTGCTTTGAAAGGAGAGAAATTCGATGCGAATACTTTCGCCCGGCAAGCGATCGAAGCTGGGGCAGCCTATGCTATAATTGATAATCCCACCTGTAAATTAAATGGAAGGTATATTTTAGTTGATGATGTACTGGCTTCTTTACAGGATTTAGCCCATTATCACCGCCGGCAATTAAACATCCCGGTTATCGGGCTTACCGGCACTAACGGCAAAACCACTACCAAGGAACTTATCAATTCCGTTTTATCACAGCATTATAAAACTCAGGCTACGCAGGGTAACCTCAACAACCATATCGGTGTGCCCTTAACTATTTTAACCATCGACAGATCGCACCAAATTGCAGTGATAGAAATGGGCGCCAATCACCAAAAGGAAATTGAACTGCTTTGCAATATTGCCCAGCCCACTCATGGGTTGATCACTAACGTTGGCAAAGCGCATCTTGAAGGTTTTGGCGGTGTTGAAGGGGTGAAAAAAGGCAAGGGAGAGTTGTATGATTTTTTTGAAGGAGTCCGAAAGCCAGGAGGCAAGAGGTATTGCTTTTGTAAACAGCGACAGCTCGGTTTTACTTGAGATGGAACAACAACGGGGGCTACAACATACAGTGTTTTATGGCACAGGTAATGCCGACAACCTCGTTACCGGCCAATTAATTGAAAACTCGCCGCTGTTAACTTTGGAATGGGAAAACAATAACTCAGGCAAGAGTTACCAGGTGAAAACACAGCTTACCGGGGCTTATAATCTTGATAATATCCTGGCGGCTATATGCATAGGTGTTTACTTTGGTTTAAGTGATGATGAAATAAATAATGGCGTTGAAAGTTACCAGCCGAAAAACAACCGTTCACAAATAGTGCAAACCGCAACCAACACCCTTATTTGCGATTACTACAATGCCAACCCCAGCAGTATGTTTGTAGCCATTGAAAACATTGGTAAAATAAATGCAAACAGGAAAGTGCTGATTTTGGGCGACATGTTTGAAATGGGCGAAGAGTCAGCCGCGGAGCACAAAGCGCTTATAAAAAAAGCGATGGAGACGCCGGTTGATGAGCGTATATTTATCGGTAAGGATTTTTTTCAGGGAGGATCGACCATGGACCATGGACCATGGACTATGGACAAAAAACCTCAATTTTACAAAACAGTAGAAGACTCAATTAAAGGCTTAAAAGCAAATCCTATAAAAAACTCAACTATCCTTATAAAAGGCTCAAGAGGCATGGCCCTGGAGCGGCTGGTGGAGCTGTTTTAGTTTAAGATTAATATGACAGCAAAAGAACATTACGACAACCACGTGACGATATTCCTTAATCTAAATCCGAACATTCCGCATTCAACATTCCGCAATAAAAACAAATCCGAAATCCAAATTCCGAAATCCAAAATTAAGAATTGTGTTTTGCCTTAATTTCCTTCATTACGGATGCATGAGAACTTACGCGACCACTTTTTACATCAGCCAGGCCTTCCTGTATAGCTTCCTTAAGGTCCAGATCATTCTGAAGCTCAAAAAGCGCGTTTTGAAGTCGCGTTCTTTCGTTATTATCTAAATTTTGCAGCGATGCAATAATATCGTCAATGTTTAATTTCATGTTTTCAGTAAGCAGGCTTCAAAATTATGCTTTTTTTATGAATAAGACCCAATCCATATTAAACATTCCGCATTAAAATAAATCCGAAATCAAAGCGCCAGTTCCGCCACTTCTTCCCCCACCAAACTGCCCATGGCTACACCCATACCGTTGCACCTTACCGCGCAAAATATGTTTGGTTCAACCTGTTTTACTATCGGGCTAATATCTTCACCAAAACCCATGATGCCGCTCCACCAATAATCTATTTCAAAATCCTGGTTGGGCAGTATTACTTTTTTCAAAAAGTTGGTCAGCTTGTTCTTAACTATTTCAGTGTGCCCGAATTCAGCTGTTTCTTCAGCCTTGAAATCAAGGTTCCGGCCGCCGCCAAATAATACGCGACCATCGATATTGCGGAAATAGTAATAGCCTTCATCAAAATGATAAGTGCCTTTTAACTTTAAGCCTGGAATGGGCTTGGTAACCAAAACCTGGCCGCGGCCCGGGGTAACTTTCAGGCCGGGAAACAACTGATTCGCAAAAGCATTGGTGGCTAATATTACTTTCCCGGTTTTAAAATTTCCCTGTGAGGTGATCAGGCTAATATGGTTGTTTTCGTTTTCAATTTTCTGTATTTCGCAGCCGTTTAAAACCAGTACGCCCAGGTTATATACCTTATTTAACAAGGTACGCATCATTTTACCGGTATGTATCTGCCCTTCGAATGGATTATAGATCATCCTGCTAACCCCATTTAGCCCAAAATCAGCAATTTTAGCATCGGCTATTGAATAGATACCGGATGATCCGATAGCATCTTTTAGCAAGCTATTCAGGTAAGCTATTTGGCTAAAGCACTGGTCGGCCCGGTCTTTTTCATTATCCATAAATAGTTCATACCCCCCATGCTGCTGGTAATCAATATTAGCATCGCCTAAATTTTCCCGTAACCGCTGCAGGCCGCGCCATTTGTAGTTAACCATGCGCGAGACTTCACCTTCAGATGAACGTTTTAAAGCTGCAAGCTGCTCGGAGACCGTACCAAAACATGCGAAGCCTGCGTTTTTCGTACTTGCGCCTGTGGGTAAAAAACCGCGCTCCAAAACCAGTACTTTTAATGCAGGCTGCTGCTTTTTTAAATGCATAGCGGCGCTAAGGCCAACTATCCCGCTGCCTATTATGATGATATCGGCATCATCGATAAATGCCGTCCGTTCCCAGTACGAAAATGTGTTTGTTCCCAATTGTCAAAATTCAAAGGTATAGAATTATTGGTATTTTGGTTAGCGGCCTATTAACAACAAAAAAGCCTCTAATCATTAAGAGGCTTTTTGTCGTTTTGCGAGACGTAAGTTTTGATAGCGATTGCGCTTAACTGCTCCAAAGGAGTCCTATGGACAAACTAATTAATTGGGCATCAACACGGTATTTACCACATGGATTACGCCGTTGCTTTGATTTACATCGGCAATAGTTATCCATGACATACCTCCTTTTTCATCAACCAGGTAAAGTTTTTTGCCTTTTGCCATAGCGGTTAAGGTACCGCCTTCAACTGTTTTTAACTCGGCTTTGCCATTACCGGCTTTAACCTGTGCCCAAAGGTCGGCAGAACTCAAGCGGCCCGCAACAACATGGTAGGTTAAAATTTTTGTTAAAGTTGCTTTGTTTTCGGGTTTTACCAGGTTGTCAACTGTTCCGGCAGGCAATTTGTCGAATGCTTCGTTTGTTGGTGCGAACACGGTGAAAGGTCCTGCCGACTCCAAAGTCCCAACTAAATCGGCCGCTTTTACTGCTGCAACCAGCGTAGTGTGATCTTTTGAATTTACTGCATTTTCAACAATGTTTTTTGTTGGGTACATAGCTGCACCACCCACCATTGGATCTTGTGCATTTGCTTTTGGCGCTATTGCAAAAGCTGCTATTGCAAAGGCCGCGATAATTAATTTTTTCATAATGTTAATGTGTTTTGTTTAGGAGAAGATACGGGGTTTGGAAGAGGGCGGTTTTTTAGGAGCGGTTTTTTTTCTATTTCTCTTTCGGGGAGTGTTCAAAACAATTTATTCTTTTGTAGAGACGCAATATTTTGCGTCTCTGAATGTTTCAGAAATTATTCCTAAACGCCATCATTCGTTCCGAGACGCAAAATATTGCGTCTCTACCAAAGCCTCAAATGCCCAACATTTAAAAAAACAGCCCCGAAGCAATATTATCCGCATATAATTTACCCATTGGTGTAAGGTAAATTATCTCATCTTTTTGCTCAATCCATTGGTTATCAAAAAAACGCCGGGCGGCTACCAGGAGTTGAACGGACGAAGCCGGGGCAATTGAATTGAGCCGGTTCAGGTCAAGCCCCCACATGGTGCGCAATGAGGTCATTATATATTCATTTAAACGGTCTGTTTCGGTTAATACTTCAATTTCAGCAGGTATTGCGCCGGCATCAATGGCCTGGATATATTTTGCATTATTAGCGATGTTCCATTGTCTCTCCCCGCCATTATACGAATGGGCAGAAGGGCCTATCCCAAGGTATTTCACCCCCTTCCAGTAGTTAGAGTTATGCCTTGAATAATGGCCCGATTTGCAAAAATTCGATATTTCATAATGCTCAAAACCGTGCATCTGCATCGCATCCATCAATGAAATAAATTGCTCAGCGCTTTGCTGCTCATTCATAGCAGGCTGTTTTTTATTTTTTATGAATGATGCGAGCGCGGTTTTTGGCTCAACCGTCATGGAATAGGAAGATACATGTGGCACGCCCAATTCAAATACCTTATCGAGGTTATATTTCCATTTTTGATCAGTCAGCAAGGGATAGCCATAAATCAGGTCGACTGTCAGGTTCTCAAATCCGGCATCCTGCGCCCTTTTTACAGATGCTTCGGCTTCATTTGCACGGTGTACCCGGTTCATCCATTCCAGGTCATCATCAAAAAACGACTGGATTCCGATACTAAAACGATTTATATCAGTCTGGCGAAGGGACTGCAGTTTTTCTTTATTCAAGTCATCAGGATTGGCCTCCAAAGTTATTTCGGCGTTTGATGCTACCGTATGCAAACCTGAAATTGTGCCAATCAGTAAGTTTATTTCATCGGAACTTAGCAATGACGGCGTGCCGCCGCCAAAGTATATGGTTTCAACTGTGTCGCCGTTGAGGTAGTTTTTCTGGAACTGGATCTCTTTTACCAGCGCCTGCAAAAGTTCAGCCTTATATGTTAACGAAGTGCTGAAATGAAAATCGCAGTAATAACATGCCTGCTTACAAAAAGGAATATGGATATAGACGCCGGCCATGTGGCAAAGGTAAACCTTTGAAATTTATTACAGGTGTTCACGTTCATTTCAACAGACACATCAATAACATTTGCATAATTAATTGAAGACCAGGCTATTGATATTTCAGGCTTTTAAGAATGTGTGAAATCTTCTTTAGCCCCTTGTCAAAAGTTTTACATGCTCGACAAATCTTGTCACCTCATCAGCCGTGCTGTTAAAAGAAAGCATAAACCTGTATTCATTTTTATCTTCGTTCCAGTGATAAAAGGTTGCGATTTTCTGCAGCCCGTCGAAAATATGTTTTGGCATTTTTACAAAAACCGCGTTAGTTTCAACAGGGTAGGCTATCTCAACAGATGGAACATCGGCTAACGCTTTTTCTAACATAGCGGCAAGGCTATTGGTGTGATTGGCAATTTCTTTCCAAAGTTCATCCTGCAGCATGGCTGTAAACTGCGCGGCGATAAACCTGTTTTTTGATGCAAGCTGCATGCTTCTTTTTAACATGAATTTATTTGCATTCGGGACCGGGCAGTTAAAGAAAATAACAGCCTCGCCAAACATCATCCCGCTTTTTGTGCCGCCAAGCGTTAAAATATCTACACCTGCATCTGCGCTTAACTGCTTTAACGATGTATTTAAATGCACAGCAGCATTAAAAAACCTGGCGCCGTCAACATGGAGCAGCAGGTCGTTTTCGGCACATGCTTGCTTTAATGCCTTAAGTTCATCCATTGTATAAACGGTGCCATATTCAGTAGGCTGCGTAATGGTTACTACTTTTGGCTGCGGGTGATGAACATCTCCTATACGGTTTAACTTGTTTTTCAGATCGCCCGGGATAATTTTCCCATTTGCCGATTTCACAGGGAATATCCTGCACCCCGTAAAAGCTTCGGGCGCGGTTGATTCATCAACATTTAAGTGTGCTACTTCGGTACAAAATACCGAATGATGTTTGCCGGTAACCGAGCCTATCCCGAAATTATTGGCGCCGGTGCCGTTAAAAGTAAAATACACTTCAATGTTTTCGCCAAAATGCTCTTTAAATACGGCGATCGCGCTTTGGGTGTAATGATCGTTTCCATAAGATGGCACATTATCAGTATTGGCAGCGGCCAGCGCGCTCATCATCTTATCATGAACGCCCGCATAGTTCTCGCTCGATAGGTTTATTTTTCCCGGGATAACCATATTCTTCTATCGGTTTTTTTATTTAAAAGGCAATTGCGCCAGGTACTTAATCCTTTAATTTTTGTTTTGTTTTTCTGCCTTTTTCCTCGCTTTATCCTGCTTTTGCTATTCCGCTCCTGTAGCTTCGTCCAGGATGCTGAGGCCCTTTTGCCAGCGATAAAGGCCCGCACCAACGGCGGCGGCTACTATCAATTCAAAGGCGGCTTTTTCATTTCCCGTTTTTTGGACGACTTTTTTTACCTGTTCGTCCGTGACATTATAGGCTGCCTGGCAAATTTGCAGGGCCAGATCGTCATAGGCTGGTTCTGCTACGGCGGGGCCACCGGCTGCCCGCTTTGCCATTGCCTGGCGAAGTGCATTGTCCGTTATTCCCGGCCCTTCAAGAACGCGTTTGCGCAGTACTTCGGCCAGTGCCCGATGGTCGGGGTGACCGTGAAGCTTGCTTTTACCAAATACATAGCCCTGCGACAGCATTCGTGGTGCCGCACGGGAAAAATCGCTATCGCCAGGGATCGCAAAATTGAAGGCGTCAGCTAAGCGGACCGTAATGCTAAACAGGGTAGCAACCGCCATTGCATCTTCCAGTTCCTGCTGTGTTATCCCGCTACGAAGTACAGTGACAACGTGTTCCACAGTCAGTTCATCGGGTGTTTTGGCAAATACTTCCAGGAAAGCGAGGATGGCATGTAATCTCGACGTTAATTCTGCCTGCCGGAAATTTTCGAGCGCCGCCTCTACAAGGGTTTTATCCAAAACCAGTGAGGCGATGGCACTATGAGCACGGATGCAGAAGGTGCACGAATTCCATTTGGCGGTCAAGGCCGCGAAAAGTTCCCGCTCACCGACGGTCCAATTGCTTTCTCCGCGCATTGCGGCTTGTGTCCAGGCAGCCATTGGCTTACCATAAAAGTCCTCGTGGTACATCACGATCCTGGCCGCATCGGGCAGCCGCATTCCTGATACCATTGAAATAAACCTGAACAAAAGAGCATGGAAGAAACCATCCCCTTTTTCTAACTGGCGAAGACGCATATGATTCATTTTTTATTTAACACTTAACTTTATATATGATGAAGCTCCATTTTTTATTGTTTTCCTATAAAGCCGGGGGCCTCCCACCATAAAATGATATTAGTGCGATGTGATTACTGCTACCGCGTTTATGTTTTAAAGGTACTATATATTGTATTATTATTTTATTTCACAAAACCCTTATAAGGCTCATTCTTCAGCATTGCCCATGTCCGGTCGTACGAGACGAGATAATGTATGATCACGACTACGGCCATTGCCGCGGATAATTTTGAATAGCCAAGATCGTACAACGCCCACGAAGCAAAACCGAATAAACCCAGTTCCAACAGCAGCCTTATTATACCCGGCACTTCAACCGGTGCAGGTTTGGGGTCGTTTTGAATGCGGAACAAGCCCCATAGAACGGCCGCAATTAAAGGAATGCCCGAAGCATAAATATACCGGGGCCAGTTTGCAGTTAAATGCCAGCCCCAGCAGCCTGTTGCTATTAACATGGCTATCTCTAACAAAAACCGAACGGTAAGGTTTACAGGATTTGTATTCATAAAAAAGATAATCAACGGCTTTTTAAAAAAGCCTGCTTAATAATTTAACACCAAATTAAAAATCAACCAGTAAAACACTCAATTATTACGGTAATTTTGTCGCACAAATATTCAGAAGGTTCTTCATAACAAAAAATGCGGCTCACTCTTTTTTGCTTTTTATTTTTTTCAATGTGCTGTTTTGCGGTTGATGCGCAGTCTGACTCGGCAACCGATAAGGGGAATGGCAATTTGAATTTAAATAACACGCCATTGGCTGATTCAGCGGCGTTATCAAAAGCCAACAGGCAAAAGTTTATAGAAGATTCAATCGCGATGTTTTACCTGGTACCTGATTCATCACGCGAGAACCAGTTTTTGAGCAGCATCTGGAAGAACAATTTGTTGGACTTTAGCTTGCAAACTTCCGCACCTTTACGGCAAAAAAGCGTAGTAAAAAGTGGAGCAGCCCGGGCTTCGCGTGACCCCTGGGTTATCGCCGTTATTATTGGCTTATTAATTTATACCGCGTTTTTAAATCTTTTTTTAGGCAAGGACATAAGAAATGTTATACAATCATTTTACACTAAAAACGCGCTTTCGCAGGTTGATAAAGAGGGAGCCATAGTAAACTCATGGGCATTTATTGGCTTATTTTTACTGTTCTGTTTAACGGCAAGCCTTGTTTTGTACCAACTTACCGTATACGAAAATATTGATTATGGCATCGATGGCTTCCAGTTTTTTATGTTGCTTTCACTTATAATCGGCGTATTATTTGCACTTAAATTTATAATATTAAAATTTATTGGCTTCGTTTTTGCCGTCAACCGGCTGGTTAGTGAGTATGTAGCGATATTAAATTTAACTTATTTTAATATTGCTTTTGTTCTTTTATTTGTTGCCATGTGTTTTAGCTTACTTGCTAACCGCCTGATACCATGGTTATTAGTTTTTACCATGGGGTCGATCACTGTTATATTTGCCGTGCAGTACCTGCGAAACAGTATAAATGTGATTTCCAATTTTCGATTTCATAAGTTTTATTTATTTATCTATCTTTGTGCCCTCGAAATTTGCCCCATTTTGATTTTAATCAAGGCACTTAATATATAAACTTTTAGGGAGTTACACGATTTGAATTTGGAAGAGAGAAAGAAAAGGGTTAAGAGCATTTTAGTTACATTGCCCAAGCCTGAAAATGATAAAAATCCATACGCCGAGCTTGCTAAAAAGCTTAATTTGAAAATTGATTTCAGGTCATTTATTCATGTTGAAGGTGTACCGGCCAAAGATTTTCGTAAAGAGAAGATCAACCTGGCAGATTTTAGCGCGGTAATTTTTACGAGCCGCAATTCTGCCGATCATTTTTTCAGGATATGTGATGAGATGCGTTTTGAGGTCCCGGTAGAGATGAAATATTTCTGCCTTTCTGAAACTATTGCCCTGTACCTTCAAAAATATATCCAGTACCGTAAAAGGAAGATATTTTTTGGCAAGCAAACTGCTTCCGACCTTGCCGAAGTACTGAAAAAACACTCCGGAGAAAAATTTCTTTACCCATGTTCAGACGTTGCTGCCGAGGAAACTCAAAAGTTTTTGCTTGAAAATGGCTATAATTTCACGCCGGCCGTACTTTTTCGCACAGTTTGCAGTGATTTATCCGATCTCGCAGAGGTTTTTTATGATGTAATTGCTTTTTTTAGCCCATCGAGTATCCAGTCACTGTATAAAAATTTCCCCGGTTTTAAGCAAAACAATACCCGCATAGCTGCTTTTGGGGCAACAACCCACAAGGCAGTGCTCGAAGCAGGATTAATTTTAGATATTCCGGCCCCCTCCCCTATAGCGCCATCCATGACAATGGCTATCGAGCAATATGTTAAACAGGCAAATAAATAAATTGGTGCAATTATTGGTATGTTATGCTGGTTAAGAGCCAGGGATCAATAAAATGGTAAGCAATGGGAAAAATTAAGACTTGTCTTTTATCTTGCCGCCTTGCGCTAATCTCTTGACTTTTAATTCGTACATTTTGCTGAAAAGTTGCCCGGGTTGTTCTATTAAATTTACCTGGTAAACCTGTCAACTATTCGCACACAAAATAAATTAACAAACTAAACGTTTGTTTAGTGTTTTGGTTGAAAATTGATTAGATTTGGCTGATTTAATTGTAATAATTATTAAAAAATTACTTTGGTTTAAGATACAACTAAACGCCTAAACAACTTAATCCACAAACAAACTTACTGTAGCAAAATAAATTTATTCGCAATTTAGTTTACCCGGTGCAACAATATCCAGGGAAAAGCGTATAAGTGCATACTATTTTACATTATTGCAACCATTAAATTAATTTTGAGTACAAATTTGTTATCTATAAATTAAAAATTGGCGTAAGTTTGGTTAATAAAAATGTTTTTTTGTGTATTGATGAAGCAAATTTAATATATTCGGGGGTCGCATTGTGTTATATTCATATTTCATATAACTGAATTTTGATTTTAAAAATGAAGCAGATATACTTTTTAATAGCAGTTTTGGCCGTCGGCGCATTGAGCGGCTGCAGCAAAGGCGGGGATCGTGGTGAAGTAACCGGCATTCCTCAAAAATCATTCAGGGCAGAAGTCCCATTTGGCATGGTATATATACCGGGCGGCTCCTTTTTGATGGGCCAGACAGACCAGGATGTCACTTTTGCGCAAATAGCGCAGACAAAACAGGTTACTGTTCCCCCGTTTTTTATGGACCAGACCGCCATCACCAACAGCCAGTACCGGCAGTTTGTGAATTGGGTGCGCGACTCCATCGCCATCACCAATTTCGTAAATGACCCCAAATATTATATGAACCCTGCAAAAGGCGCGGCTGCAAACGCAAGCGGTAAAAAATATATCAATTGGGCCTATGTAAAAAAGAACCCGGTAATGAGCCCTAAAAAAGGAGCTGCCCAGGCTGCAACCGCCGGCAAATTACAGGGAATGTATTACCAGGGCGATGACCGCATATTCGACCGTAATGAACTTGACGTTCGCCTGTTAAGATACAACTATGCTTTAGTAGTATTACGTAATGCTGCTAATTATAAAGATGATAAAACAAAAAAACGTTCTGATTTCATTTTCCGCGACACTGTTCCGGTTTACCCGGATACTTTAGTTTGGCTCAGCGATTTTTCCTATGCCGCTAACGAACCAATGACCGAAAGCTATTTTTCACACCCTGCTTACCGCAATTACCCCGTTGTAGGGGTAACCTGGCGCCAGGCACGTGCATTTACCATGTGGCGCACACGTTATAACGATGCTTACAAAGAATCAAGGCATTTACCTACACGTGCGCCTTACAGGCTGCCAACAGAAGCTGAATTTGAATATGCAGCACGCGGCGGCAGGATCGGCACCGATTACCCATGGGGCGGCCCGTATATAAAAAATGCAAAAGGATGTTTACTTGCAAACTTTAAACCCGGCAGAGGTAATTATACCGACGACGGGGCAGCTTATACAGTAAGTGTAAAATCATATTTCCCCAATGATTACGGTTTATATAATATGGCCGGCAACGTAGCAGAGTGGACCTCGTCCGCATTTGACGAATCGGCGTCGACATTTGTTCATGACCTGTCGCCATCATTTGATTATGAAGCTAAGGCAAGCGACCCACCGGTATTGAAACGCAAAGTTGTAAGAGGCGGTTCATGGAAAGACATTGGTTATTTCCTGCAAAATTCAACCCGTACTTTCGAGTACCAGGATACTGCCAAATCATATATCGGCTTCCGTTGTGTAACACATTACCTGGGCCGCGATATTAAAGACAAACGATAAATTATCTATATAAAACAAATTTCTTAAATCCTTTTTTAAATTACTATGGCTGGCAAGAAACAACCTTACGGAATTAATAATATCGTATCATGGGGTGCTACAGTGGTTATTGTGGGCCTGATGTTTAAAATATTACACTGGCCGGGCGCTACGTGGTTTATTAGCGGTGGGTTATCTGCGGAAGCTATCCTATTCTTCCTGCTTGGTTTCCAGCGCGAGGAAAAGGAACTTGACTGGCGGCGCGCATATCCCGAACTGGATGAGGACTTTGAAGGGCAACTGCCAAAATTAAAAAAAGGCGGCGACGATTTTTCGAACACAGCAGCTTTAGACCAAATGCTGTCCGAAGCAAAAATAGGCCCTGAACTAATTGGCAGCCTTGCCACCGGTTTAAGAACCTTTGGCGACAAGGTAAACTCTATATCACGTGTTACCGATGCGGGCGATGCCACCATAGCTTTTACCGCTAAAGTTAAAGAGGCCACCATAAGCTATGATAAATTGAATAATTCTGTTGCAAAAGCTTCCACAAATTTAGAGGAAGTAGCCAGTACAAGCATTGATTCGAAAACATACCACGACCAGGTAAGTAAAATGGCTAAAAACCTTACTTCCTTAAATGCGGTGTATGAACTGGAGCTGCAGGATTCAAGCAATCACTTAAAATCAATGAATAAATTCTACGAGGATATGTCAACCACGGTACAAAACTTTAACGCTTCGGCAGGTGATGCGAAGCAGTTTAGAGATGAGATTTCCCGGTTGGCGAAAAATTTGTCGACGTTGAATTCAATATACGGTAATATGCTTTCTGCAATGAACCAGCCGCGTGTTAATAATTAATAGAAGGTTTTAGTCATTACAAAACATAACATTTAAAATACATGGCTGGAGGTAAGCAAACCCCAAGACAACGAATGATAGGTATCCTGTACCTGGTGCTTTTGGGCCTTATAGCCCTTAACGTACCGGATAGCTTACTGGATGCGTTCAAAAATATCAAGGTCAGCCTCGATACATCCACTGATAATGTAAAAAAAGGGATAGCAACTACGTACACAACCTTTAAGGCAACCAAGCTTATAGATGAGCCGAAAAGGGCAGAACCAATATTAAAAAGGGCGCAAAATGCAAGCGATATAGCTGACAAGCTGGACAAATATATAAGTGCTTTAAGGGTACAGCTTGTAGCTGAAGGCGGGGGTGTTAACCCCAGTATTAATGATGTAAATGCAAGGGATAATTTGGATATATCGCCACGTATCATGATCACAGATAAAAAGGGAGAAGAGCTGCGTCAAAAAATAAATGAGACACGTGAGCAATTAAAGGCTTTATTGAGTGATAAGGAGAAAAAAGGCGTAAATTTTTCGCTTAATGCGGAGGCGCCTGAACAAACCGCCGGGTCGGGGCCGCGGAAGAATTGGGAAGAGGCTTATTTTGGGGACGGCATACCTTTAGGGGCAACACTGACCACATTGGCCAAGATACAGACGGATAATAAAAATGCTGAAAATGAAGTGGTGAAGAAGATATTGGGCGAAGCTGATCAGTCAAGGGTAACACTTGATCAATTTAAGGCGGTTGCGACAGCGCCTACAAGTTACGTGTTGGTTGGACAGCCCTATACAGCGGAGGTTTTTTTAACCGCGTACGATTCAAAGTTATCTCCCACTATCACAGTTGGTGGTTCGCCATTGACTGTTGATGCCGGAAAAGGGAAATACTCTGGCAGCACAAGTACTGAAGGTTTGCACACATGGAGTGCAAAAGTGGGCTTTAAGAACAACGACGGAAAGATGGAATACTATGATACTGATCCCCAAACCTACATGGTTGCAAGGCCATCGGCAGTAGTATCGCCAGATAAAATGAACGTATTATACATTGGCTTGCCAAACCCTGTTTCGGTTTCGGCGCCGGGTATAGCAGATGCAAACCTTAGGGTAAGTATGAGTGGGGGCAGTATCAGCGGTAAAGGAGAGCATTGGACGGCTACGGTTAGTACAATTGGCGAGGCAAGGATCAGTGTTTCGGGAGAATTAACGAAGGGTAAAGTATCGCCTTTGGGTACTTCAGTTTTCCGCGTTAAACGTATCCCCGACCCGAAAGCCCAGTTTGCCGGAAAAAGCAGCGGAAATACCAGCGCTGCAAACATCAGGGCGCAGGACAGGCTATTTGCCAAACTTGAAAATTTTGAATTCGACGCCAAGTTTAACGTAACCCGTTTTACCTTAATGATAGCTAAACCGCGCCAGGATGTTTATATTAAATCCGCCTCCGGAAATGAACTAACAGCCGAGATGCGCAGCGCAATGAATACAGTAACACCAGGCACTACAGTTGTTTTTAAAGATATTATTGCCGTGGGGCCTGACGGGACACAAAGAGGACTTGACTCAATAGTTTTAGGTGCTAATTAGATTAGAAGATTATGAAAACAAGAATTTTAGTTGTTATACTTTGCCTGGCATGCGTGGCATCCTATGGGCAAACAAAGAAAAAGAAAAGAAATAAGCCGGCTGCCAGTAAGCCCAGCCAAACTACCAGCGCCAGGCCTGCCGATACCACCAAAAATAGCACAAAAATGGCGGTAAAGCCTTTTGACCGGCCATTGGATGGCTATTTCAAAAAAACCAATATTTTAAGCGCAAAGGTAACCCCTTATCCAAACCTGCGCGAATCGGATGTTGCTTTTCAAAAGCGTGTATGGCGTGAAATTGATGTTCGCGAAAAACCCAATGCGTACCTGGTTTCTCCCAAACAAAGGCTGATCGAAGTTTTGTTGAACGCTATTGATGCGGGCGAGTTAACTGCTTATGATGCTACCGCGACCAAAGATGACCCTAATGGGGATACCTTTTCAGTGCCTTTAGGCGGCGGCGCCGCCAGGAGCAAACTGGCCGACAGCAGCGTTGTGGATAAATTTGATAAAGACGGAAACAAAATAGGCTCTACCGTGAAAGCGGGGGAACTAAATGCCGATAGTATAGTTAAATTCAGGTTAAAAGAGGACTGGATATTTGATAAGCAACGTTCAATTTTTGAACCCCGCATTATTGGCTTAGCCCCAATGATCAAAGTTAAAGTAGGTAATACTGAAGATTACCAGCCTGCATTCTGGATTTATTTTCCTGATGCAAGGCAAGTGTTGGCCACCAAAGAAGTTGTCAGCCGCGATAACGACAATACGGGTTTAAGTTTTGACGACGTTTTTATGAAAAGGATGTTCAGCAGTTATATTGTAAAAGAATCGAATGACAAGGATGAACGTATAAAAGATTATATGACGGGCATGGACAAACTCTACGAGGCAGAGCGCATCAAGAAAAAGCTGATGGATTGGGAGCTCAACTTGTGGCAGTATTGAGGTTAGTGATTAGAGATTAGAGACGAGAGATTAGTTAGAAAGATAAAAAATATTTATGCCCCGATGATTGAGTTCATCGGGGCATTTTTTTATCAGTGCATACCCCACCCCGCGACGTTGCGAGGAACGAAGCAATCCCTGCACATGCTAATCAACGAACCCATATCTCTTGGTTACCTGTCAGCCGCATGCTGTAAACCTCACACTCCAGTTCATCGACTGTTCTGCGCAGGGATTGCTTCGTTCCTTTACAGCAATGACGGTATGGTTATTGTCCTTGCTTCTCCTTAAAATATTCAATAATTGCCTTGGCCTGTTTAGCATTAACAACCTCCATTAATACTTCCTCCGTTGCTTCCCGTATTTTCTTTACAGATTTAAAATATTTCAATAATTTTTCGGCGGTGGTTTTACCTATGCTATCAATAAGTTCAAGTTCGGTGGCGAGGGTACCTTTATCCCGCTTTTTACGATGAAAAGCTATGCCGAACCGATGGGCCTCGTCCCTTAATTGCTGGATAACTTTTAACGTTTCTGATTTTTTATCAAGGTATAGCGGATATTGGTCGCCGGGGTAATATAACTCTTCGAGCCTTTTGGCAATTCCTATTACTGTTACCTGCTTGTCAATTCCCAGCAATCTAAGGCTTTTTAATGCCGAAGAAAGCTGCCCTTTCCCACCGTCAATAACTATCAGCTGCGGCAGCTCTGTACCTTCGTCAAGCATGCGCTTGTACCGGCGTAAAACTGCTTCTTCCATCGTAGCAAAATCATCAGGGCCCTCCACTGTTTTTACATTAAAATGCCGGTAATCTTTTTTTGAGGGCTTGCCATCCCTGAAAACCACGATCGCCGAAACGGGGTATTTACCCTGGAAATTGGAGTTGTCAAAACATTCGATATGCCGGGGCAGTTGGTTCATCCGCAGATCTTTCATCATTTGTGTCAGCAGCCGCTCTGTCCTGATTTCGGGATTCAACTTTTCATACTGATCTATCTTTTCTTTCCTAAAGAAATGTACATTTTTTTGCGAAAGGTCAAGTAGTTTCCGTTTTTCGCCAAGTTTCGGCACCGTGAATTTTATGGATTGATCCTCGATATCTATATCAAAAGGCACAATGATCTCTTTGGAATGACTGTCATACCTGCTCCTGAACTCAATGATAGCCAGCGTTAACAATTCCTCGTCGCTTTCGTCAAGGCGTTTCTTTAGTTCGATGGTTTGTGTTTGAATAATGGTGCCGTTCATTACCTTTAAGTAGTTAACAAACGCATATTTTTCATCCGTCGCAATGCTAAACACATCCACATCAGTAATTGATGAATTTACAACAGTTGATTTGCTCTGGTAATTTTCAAGCAGGTCGAATTTTCTTTTTAGGCGGTGGGCCTGTTCATAATTCAAGTCGGTTACTGCCCGTTCCATATCACTTTTCAGGTTTCGTAAAACTCCGCCGATCTTCCCCGTTAAAATATCTTTTATCTCCTCAATGTTGTGCGCGTAGTCGTCCTCGGTCTGGTAATTCTGGCAGGGCCCTTTGCAATTGCCCATCTGGTATTCCAGGCACACTTTAAATTTCCCCTTTTCAATATTTTGCGGGGTAAGCTGCAGGTTACAGGTGCGGAGTGGGTAAGTTTCTTTAATAAGCCCTAAAATATTATGCATCATACTGACAGAAGCATAGGGCCCCAGGTATTTTGAGCCATCGCGGATGATGCGCCTTGTCCAGAAAATGCGCGGGAAATGCTCGTTTTTAATAATGATCCAGGGGTAGGTCTTATCATCCTTAAGCATGACATTATACCGGGGCTGATGCTTTTTTATCAGGCTGTTTTCCAGCAGCCAGGCATCAACTTCGGTATCAACGATGGTAAAAGTAATATTCCGGATCTTCGAAACAAGCACCCTGGTTTTGGCATTTACATTGTTATCCTTATTAAAATAACTATTAACGCGGTTACGCAAGTCCTTAGCCTTACCAATATATATCAGTTCTTTTTCCTCGTCCCAGAATTGGTAGATCCCCGGTTTATGGGGTATATTTTTTATTGCGGCCCTATGATCAAACACTTGGTTCATTAGTCAATTGTTCATTAGTTCATTTTGTTCATTAGTTCATTGGTCTGCTCTGTTAGGTAAGCTCATTATCCACGCGACAGGTATGCACCCTAACCAATGAACTAATGAACCAGTGAACCAATAAACTAAATGGTTCATTAGTTCATTGGTCTGCTCCGTTAGGTAAGTTCATCATCCCCACGACAGGTATGCGCCCTAAACCAATGAACTAATGAACCATTGAACCAATGAACAAAAAATCAAAACCCTAATTTCTTATCCACCTCGCCTGTTCCCTGTTGCTGCTGTTTGTAAGCATCGCAATCAAGTGTAATGCCTGTACCTTTTTCAGGAGCATCAAAATCAACGTTCTTAAAAATGCCTAACGATGCATCGGCATAAACCTTTTTCATAAACAACGCAAAAACTGGCAATGCTGAATTGGCGCCTTCCCCAAGTCGTGTTGAAAAGAAATGTATGTCGCGATCTTCACATCCTGTCCACACACCTGTAACTAATTGCGGGGTTACACCCATAAACCAGCCATCGGAGTTAGTTTGTGTTGTACCTGTTTTACCTGCGATCGGGTTAGTAAGATGATATTTATATTGCAACCTTGATCCCGTACCATCCTTGATCACGCCCTTCAGCATATAGGTCATCACATAGGCGCTTTGCTCATCCATTGCCTGCACCACTTTAGGTGTATGGGTATAAATAACATTACCATTTTTATCTTCAATGCGTAATATAAATGTAGGCTCCGTCCAGGTGCCATGATTGGCAAATACCGAATAAGCGCCGGTCATATCAAATACCGAGGCATTAAATACCCCCAGGCAAATAGACGGATACGGCGGTACGTCGCTGGTGACCCCCATTTTTTTTATAAGTTCCATCACCGGTGTTGGCTTAACTTCGTTCATGATGTACGCCGCCACATAGTTTTGCGAATAACCCAAAGCCTTTATCAAAGTTATAGAGCCTGGCAAATAGTCGGACATAGATTGTGCAGGTGTCCACGGCCCGGAGCCATAACCATTTATGGTGACAGGCACATTATCCACTTCCATACAGGGCGAAAACCCGTTTTCAATTGCTACCGAATAGGTAAATGGCTTGGCTGTTGAACCTACCTGCCGGGTGCCATCTTTTACCTGGTCGTATTTAAAATGTTCGAAGTTTGTGCCGCCTACCCATGCTTTTATATAACCCGTGGTAGGGTCCATACTCATTAATGCATTGCGAAGCATTAGTTTATTATATACTATTGAATCAATAGGTTTCATTACCGTATCAATCTCACCGTGCCAGGTAAAAAGGTCCAGGCTGTCGGGCGTGTCAAAATTCTGCCTTATTTCTTCGTCCGATTTACCCTGTAATTGTAATTCCTTATAACGATCGGACCGGTACATGCCCTCATCGAGCAGTAATTTAAAGTTTTTGATAGTTTTATGCCGGCTAACGCCTTTCCATTGCGCATTAAACTGCGCTTGCAGCAGCGGCATATATTCGCTTTGCGCTTCTTCAGCGTATTGTTGCATTTTCGAGTCGACGGTAGTATATATTTTTAACCCGTCGCGGTCAAGATCATACGTTGTGCCATCGGATTTAACAATATTTTGATCCTTAAATATTTTTTGGATTTCCTTCTTAAGCACCGCCCTGAAATATGGGGCCGGGCCGGCATTATGGTCCATCGGGCTAAAATTAAGCCCTAATAGTTTTTTCATTAGCTCCTGTGATTGCCCTTCACTCAGGAACCCTTGTTTTGCCATCAGCCCGAGCACGAGGTTGCGCCTGTTCAATGCCCTGTCAGGATGCCGGATGGGCGAGTACGCTCCGGGTCCTTTAACCATGGCCACCAATAATGCGGCCTGGTCGGGCGTAAGTTTGTCTGGTGTAACATTAAAGTAAGTATGCGCGGCCGATTTAATGCCATAAGTATTATAAGCCCCAAAATTCACCTTGTTCAAGTACATGGTTATGATCTCTTCTTTCGTATAGCGCCGTTCTAATTGCACAGCAATTATCCATTCTTTCAATTTTTGAGTAAAACGAACAAACGGATTGTGAGCCCGTTGTTCTGTAAAGAGGTTTTCGGCCAGCTGCTGGGTTATAGTGCTGCCACCCTGTTTTTTACCTATCAGGTTTAACAATATTATTGTGAAAGAGCGTTGGAAATCAATACCTGAGTGCTCATAAAAACGTGTATCTTCTGTAGCTATCAGGGCATTTACAATATTTGGCGATAACTGGGCGTAAGTAACGTTTGAGCGGTTTTCCACAAAATAAGTGCCCAAAACCACTGAATCTGCTGCTATCACTTCAGATGCCTGGTTACTCTTTGGATTTTCCAGGTCGCGAAATGATGGCAGCGGGCCAAATAGGCCAAAGTAGGTTACGGCGAGCAGCAGGAAAAAAAACACAATGCAGCCAATAACGGTTCTCCATATATACCAGTTATATCTTCTTATATTCGGCTGAGCATCTTTTTTAACGATCATTTTAGTAGTTATTTTGGTAATAGTCTACATAACTATCCAACGTTTGCTTGTTTGTTAATTTATCCAGGTTTTCTTTTGTTATAATAAAAAAGCTGTACTTACCTACCGGTACCTTCATAATATCAGTCAGCAGTGGGGCAATTTGCCTCGCATAATCTTTTGCATCGGCAAGCGACGCGAAATGGCCGACAGTTATCAATTGGTTATCATCCACATCCCTTAACAGGTGCTTAATACCTTTGCCCTGGTAATTAGTACGGTTAAACTGCCCTATTCCAAAACGGGAAGATGACAAATTAGTTGTGCTGCTGGCTACGTTTACTACAAAATAGTAGTTAGTACTGTCGCGCATTGAAAACACGTTGGATATGAATGGGTGCTTAAGTACCGGTGCGCCTGTCGCCTCCGTTATTGGCGGCTGAACTGTAGCAGTGTTTGCAATCGCCTGGTTATCCGCCGCTTTTACTTCAGGTTGTGTTGTTACCGCCTCCTGCTTTTTTTCCGGCGCCTTTACTTCCGGCTGCGTTGTTGCAACCGCCTGCTTCTTTTCAGGCGCCTTCACGACTTGCGGTATTACAGGGCCCGGCGGCCGTTGAGCGCGCTTAAAAGTGGCTTGTTTCTTTAAGTCTTGAGCCAGGGTAAATGGTATTTCATTCGGATCCTCATCTGGCAATACTACAGTCCTGGCGGCCAGTTCGGCCTGGTTGGCATTAATATAGGTAAGATGCTGGGTAACCAGGGGGCTTATTAGCCTGTCGTTCGGGAACTTGTTCAAAATACTCTTTAAACTATCAGTAAAGGGGCCAACTTTTTCATTGTGACCGGCAGCTATGGTTTGCAGGTAATATAATTGGGCCGATAATTTATTGCCGGGATATTGGGCTAACACACCGGGCACGCGGGCAACTACATCTTTGTATTGTTTGTGGTCATACAAATCAAAAATATCGTTGTACGCCTGTGTAAAAAAAGCATCCGCATCATCAAGTTTCTTCGCATAATCGGGGTCCGAAATTATTTTGGCGAACGGCGTTTCGGCATAATCCTTCAGCAATTTGTTTTTATATTGATCGGATTTTGCCTTATCCAGGTCGCTGTAAAGCCTGTACAAATTATAATATACCGCCGGATTATTAGGATTGTCGGGATAACGGCGCAGGATCAATTCATAAGCAGCAATTGCTTCCTTTTTATCCTCCAAAACGTCCCTGTAGAAATTTCCTATATCTACATAAGCATTATAAATCCGGGTATTCGACGCCGCCAGCAGGTCGGGCGTAAGCGGGAGCCCCTGGATAAGTGTCTTCCGGTAACCCCCGGCTGTTTGGGTGGTTTTATTGTTTTGTGCAGCGTTTACCGGGGCATCAGGGTCGTTGCCTTGTGTTGAATTTGCGGAGTTGGCAGTTATGTCCCCGCTCGACCGGCTACTTCTCCGCCAGTTGTCCTCGAGTTTGCGGGTACCCCATTTTTGCTTGAAATCAGTATACCCCCGGCCAACGGCTGTTGCATTATCAAAATAAAATGAGCCGCCACTAAACGAGCTTGACGGCCCGCCATTGCTACTACCGGCACTAAGCGAGGCATTTCCCGCTGCAGCATTCGCAGCGGCCTGCTGTTGCAAAATCTCATCGCTAACCATTTTGTCGATCACTGCTGCACGTGTTTTTTCGTCCATCCTTGCCAAAGCCTGCAAAGTATCTTCGCGGGTGACGATCTGCAGGCGGTCGGCAAGTAAAGCCAGGTTATTGCCTTTTTTTTGTATGGATACGTAACCGGGATAATTGGTGGGCAGCGTGGTTAATGTGCTGTCGTAATATTTTTTGGCGCGTACATAATCTGCCTTATTATTAAAATAGATCTCCGCCAGGCGTAAATACGACAACCCTTTTTGATTTTGGTTCCTGATAGTAGCCCGCAGTGACAGGTTGTAGTACTTTACAGCCTGATCAACATTTTTGTCGGCCAGATAAATTTGGGCCACCTGGTAGTAGATCTGGTCTTTAAACTCTTTATTGTTTGGGTTTTTCAATAAGCTGAGCAGTTCGTCGGTCCTGTTTATTTTTACGCCATTCCGTGTATCCTGTATACGTATCAGGTTTAAGCTGGCATTAAACGCCATTTCGAACAATGCGTCGCTTTTGGCGATCTGCCGGTAGTTTTTTGTGGCCTCGCCCGGTTTATTGTTAAGTTCCTGTAACTGGGCTAAAATAAATGTCCAGCGCAGCCGCTGGGGTTTATTTCTGCAATAATGCACCGCCTGTGTGGCCATCTCTTCGCCGTCAACATAGTCCTGTACATCAATATCATATTGTAATTTGGTGGCATAAATATCGGCATCCACCTTTTTTTTAGGATTGATAGCTGCAATTGCGCTGTCTATCACCGGCTTTGCTTCCGGTAACTTGTCCAGGTATATTAAAGTGCGTGTTTTCCACAGCAGGGCCTCGCATAGAAGATTTTTGTTTTGCGGGAAAGAACGGATCACATAACTGAAATACTCAACGGCGTTATAATAATTACCTTCCAGGTAATTGGCTTGTCCTAAAACCAGGTAGGCATCTCCCAGGTAATGGCTTTGTTCTTTAATGGTAATAATACTGTTGCCTTTGGCCATGGCTAATTCAAGGTCTTTATCAGGCGTGGTGCTTTGCGGAGTAGTGTCCTGGTAAACACTCAGTACTTCGTTATAGTTATCAACAAACGAGGTAGCGTAGCTTACCTGTTTCAGCCTTATGATTTCTTTGGCGTTAAAAAGGATATTATACTCCGCCGTAACATTTTGCATGAAGCGGTTAAAACCGTTCTTCTTTTCGAGCGAGCACCCTGTAGTGACAGCCATCAAAGCAAGCAGCAGGAGGGTAAATTGGTTATATACAGGAAATTTGTAGTGTCGCCTCAATTTAAAAATGTGGATTAAATGCCTTTGCTAATTTAATAACAATTATGCCAACAGGATTAATAAATTTGCACATGGCCAAAGATGATAAAAAAGAAGATAACGGCAATGAGCCGGGCAATATTGCAAAATTTAGCGGTATCGCTTTCCAAATGGCAGCAATAATCGGCATATTCACATTTGCCGGTTATAAGATAGATGAGGCAGCCCATCATAATACAAAGTGGGTAACGGCGGCGCTTTCACTTACAGGCGTTTTTATATCTTTGTACATTGTTATAAGATCAGTAAAAAGCTGACCAGGATTTAAAGATTTTCAGGATTTCTAAAATTCTGAAAATC
>Ga0206978_1017_pt1 | contig 24616 bp, 20 predicted proteins | sample Alteio_BWMinCont_21_FD_153477 | JGI IMG/M metagenome (GOLD analysis project Ga0206978, IMG submission 153477) | Enriched cells from forest soil in Barre Woods Harvard Forest LTER site, Petersham, Massachusetts, United States -... | ecosystem: Environmental > Terrestrial > Soil > Temperate forest >...
GGCGAAAAGGAACGCGGGCGGCCGAAGGGCGAGAAAATCTTCGAGCAGTGGGCGGTCGAATTTGAAGGTGGGCGGGAGTTGAATGAGGATCGGGCCCAGGTGGTCGCCGTCATTTAGGATGCTGGCGACTTCTAGGAAACGTTTTAGTGTGCTCTCACAGTCGCGCAGACGCTTTATGTGCGTGATTTGCTGATTGGCTTTCAATGCGAAACGAAAGCCCTCGGGGACGCTTTTCGCCCAATTCGAAAGGGCGGACTCGGTGGGCATGCGATAAAAACTGTGGTTGATTTCGACCGTGGAGAATTGCTGGGCGTAGAAGCTGAGCATCTCCTTGTCCGGGAGCTTTTCAGGGTAGAAACTGCCCTTCCACTCTTTGTAGGAGTAGCCCGAAGTTCCGACCAGTAGTTTGCCCGCGCCAGGAATGGTGCACCTCCGGCTATTAGGATTTAATCACAGGGACCGCGTAGGGAAAAGACAAACAGCGAGTGCGATTTGCCGACTGTTTGCCGCTTGTTCGATAGCCGTGTATCAATCAGGGAGCCTTCTTTGTTTTCGACGTCATGCGTTCGCTGAGAAGCTCGATGGCTTCTTCTAGCCTTTGACGTTTCTTCCAAAAATCGGCCCAGAGATCGCCTTTTTCTTTGAGTCGGGCAGGCATGGTCTTCATGTTCAACGTTTCTGGCCGTAGGTTTGTCTTCAGCTCTCGCGGCAGGACCGGCGCAGAAACGGGGGCTTTGGGGAAGGCGCGGACAGAATAGGCGGCGGCCAGTGGTCGGCCGTGAGCGTTCTGCTGCACGTCGATCAGGACGCGACCTGCGGGGCGCTTGGCGACGATGCGCTCGCTGGTTACAAGATTGGGGTGCTCCGCGGTTACGTTGCGGGCGATGATCTCGGCGAAAGTTCGTAGCTGCTCGTAGGTGTAGACGGGTTCGACGGGGACGTAGATGTGAAAGCCGGTGGCGCCGGATGTTTTCAGGAAATGAGCGACTTGCAATTCTTCGAGCGCTTTGTGGAGCGCTTGCGCAACGGTAACCACGACGGAAAATTCCGTGCCGTCGGATGGATCGAGATCGAAAAAGAAATAATCGGGATGATCGAAATCGTCGTACCGGTTGGACCATGGATTGTGGTCAATGCAGCCGAGACCGGTTAGGAAGAGAAGCGAGGCGCGGTCGTCGGCAGTGGCGTAGTGAATCTCTTTGCCTCGGCCTTCGGAGTCAATGGGGACGGTCTTGAACCACTCGGGCAAACCTTCGCGGACATCTTTCTGGAAAAAGGCCTGGCCTTTGATTCCATCGGGATAGCGGCGCAAGACCAGGGCCCGTCCGCGGAGAAAAGGCAGGATGTAGTCGGCGACTTGGTAGTAGTAGGCGAGCAGGTTGCGTTTCGTGTAGCCGGATTCCGGAAAATAAACTTTGTTCAGGTTGCTTAGACGGAGACGTTTGCCGTCGAGTTCGATGGTGACGCTTTCCGCGCGGCCTTCAAACAATTCTTCCTCGATTTGGGCTTTCTTGCTGATCACGCGGCCCACGACCGCGGGAGCGCGGACTACAGCGGGAGGAGCGTCAGCGGGGAGGGGATCAGGATTGGCGGCGACGACTTCGCTCTCCCATTGGCAATCGGCGGGGCGAACGTCCTCGCGAAGAGCGATGAAAACGGGGTGGCGGAGGGCGTGTTCTTGTGTCCATCCGCTGAACTTGACGCGCGCTACGAGAGTGGGAGAAACCCAGGAGGGTTTCTCGTTTGTTTCGGGCACCGCGTCGAACGGGCAAGGGGAAGATGCGAGTTTCTTTAATTTGCTGCTCAGTTCTTCCAACCTCTTGCCGTCAAAGCCGCTGCCAACGTGTCCTATAAAGCGAAGACGTTTCCCTTGATAGAGGCCCAGCAGGAGCGAGCCGAGCGGGATAGCCGTTGTCCGGGCGGCGGTCCAGCCACCAATGACGGCGTCGAGCGTTTGGGTCACTTTGAGTTTGACCCAACTTGTGCTGCGTTCGGAGATGTATGGACTGTCGATACGCTTGGCGACGATACCTTCGAGGCCGTTCTGTTTGGCTAACTCGAAGATTTCTTTTCCGCGTTCCAGTTGATGATCGGAGAAGCGAAATCTATCGGAAGTGTGGAGCAGGCGTTGGAGGAGTTGCTTGCGTTCGAGGAGAGGCGACCTACGAAGGTCGTATCCGTCGCAGTAGAGCAGATCGAAGGCGAAGAAAACGACGGGGACGCGCGAGATTAGATTTTCGGCGGGAGCGCGCACGTGCATACGTTCCTGCAGGAGCCCAAAGTCGCTGCGACCATGAGAATCGATAGCGGCAATTTCTCCATCAAGAATCACTTGGCGCGCGGAGATCGCTGCTGGGAGCGAGGCGAGCTCGGGATAGCGGGCGGTGATCTCGGCGCCGCTCCGCGCACGTATCGTCAGTGCTCCGCTATCGATCCAGGCAAGCGCGCGCACGCCGTCCCACTTAATTTCAAAGAGCCAGTTAGGGTCGGAGAATGGACGATCGCCGATGGTTGCGAGCATCGGTTCCAAACGGGACGGCATGGCCGCCTTGCGCGCTTCTTGGAGCTCGTCTGGGCGAAGCGGGTTCGGCGCACGCTTGGGTGGAAGCTCTTGCTTGATTTCTTCGATGGTCCTGCCGGTTAAGACGGAGCCATCATGTTCATCGACGTTCCAAGCGGGATCCTCGGAGGCGTCTTTGTGCTTGATCATCAGCCATTCGTTGCCCTTTTCGCTTTTCTTCAGCTTCACCAGCACAAAACTTCCGCGCAACTTTTCTCCGTTTAAGGTGAACTTGATTTCGCCTTTCTGGAGTTGTTGTGCTGCGTCCAAATTGCGTCCCGGCAGGTTTTCCACGGCGAAGGTTCCACGGTCCCACACCATAACCGTTCCCGCGCCGTAGCTGCCTTCGGGAATTTTGCCTTCGAAGCCGCCGTACTCGAGTGGGTGGTCTTCGGTCTGTACCGCGAGCCGCTTGTCCGCGGAATTCAGCGACGGGCCTTTCGGCACAGCCCAAGAGACCAACGCGCCGTTGATCGCCAGCCGAAAGTCATAGTGCAGCCGTGTTGCGCGGTGCTTCTGCACCACAAACGTGTCTCCGTGCCTGGCCTCTGCGGGGATTTCCAACAGAGACAGCTTCGGATTTGGCAAGCGCTTGCGCTTTGCGTCTGTCCCCGATTGCGGCGCCTGGTCAGAGCGTTCCGGCTCGCCGAATGGCTCGGGCGTCCGGTCGAAGCGGCGCTTCTTCCTATATTCTTCCAGTTTGGCCATGGAGCGCATTCTATCCCAGAGAGGTGCTGGGCAGTTTCCCGAGGATTCCTGAATCGCTGACTGATACGCAGAAACCGAAGAATTCGTCTTGCCTCTGGCCGCGGAGCGCGGCTAATCTGGAGTTGCACGCACATGCTTAGCCGTTGCTCAAGGAGTGCTTAAAATGGCCACGAGCGTATGGAAGGGCCACCTCACCTTTGGTTTGATTTCGATCCCGGTGCGGATATCTGCCGCGGCGCGCGGGGAACGCATCAGTTTCAACCAGCTCCATAAGGAGTGTCATTCACGGCTCAAGCAGCCGCTGTTTTGCCCGGTTTGCAACCGGAATGTGGAGCGGTCCGAGATCGTAAAAGGCTACGAGCACGAGAAGGATCAATACGTTTTGTTTAGCGAAGAAGAGTTGGACAAGATCGAGCCTCCTTCCGCGCACGTCATGGAGATTCTGGAATTCGTGAAGCTCGATGAGCTTGATCCACTGTACTTCGATTCCTCGTATTACGTCGCTCCGGAAGACGCCGGTGTAAAGGCCTATCAACTGCTGATGAAAGCCATGGAAGAGTCCGGCTATGCGGCCATCGCAAAGCTCACCATGCATCAGCGTGAACACATCGTGATCATTCGGCCTGGCAAGAAGGGGATGACGCTGCACACGATGTTCTATTCGAACGAGATTCGCGCGGCGGAGTCCGTTTCGACAGATAAGGTCGAGCTGAAAGATCAGGAAAAGAAGCTGGCGGAGCAACTCATTCAGAGCCTTGCGGCTCCCTTCGAGCCGCAGAAGTACCGCGATGAGTATATGGAAAATGTCCGGGGCATGATCGACGCCAAGCTCAAGGGACAGGAAGTGACCCAGGCGGCGCAGCCGCACATGGCTCCGGTGATCGACTTGATGGAGGCTCTCAAAAAGAGCTTGGCGGAAAAGCAGGCTCCGACTGCTACTTCGGCGTCGCCGGTGGGAAAAAAGCCGCCGACTCGCGCTCTGCAGCCAGTTGCAGTGGTTCAGAAGAAGGCGGGAAAAAAGGCCGCCGGCTAATTTCCAATGGGTGCAATGGACAGATTCAGCCCGGAAGACGTGCAGCGGATCGTGGGTCTGACCGGGAAGCAATTAGATTACTGGGACCGCTTGCGCCTCGTTTCTCCCCGAAAAGAAGAAGGAAGCCGCTTTTACGATTTCCGCGATTTGATTGGCCTGCGCACGGTCAAGCAATTGGTCGAAGAAGGAGTGCCTGCCAGCCGATTGCGACACGCTTTGGCGGCGCTTCGCGAAAAGCTCTCTCACGCGCAGGCGCCGCTCGCGGAGCTTCGGATTTTTTCCGATGGGAAAGATATCCTTGTGGAGCAGGGCGGCGCCCGCCTAGAGCCGCTCTCGGGGCAGTTTGCATTGAACTTTGAGACCAGCGAGCTGCGCGAGCGAGTGCGTGTGATCGCCAAGCCGGGGCCGAGTGCCGACGAGTGGCTTGCCTCCGCCCTCGAGTATGACTCGGCAGACGAGACCAGGGCCGAAGCGATCGATGCGTACGATCATGCTTTGTGCATTGATCCTCAGAAGCTCGACGCCTTACTCAACTGTGGCACACTCTTCTATGAAGAAGGAAACCTCAAGAGAGCGGGGGAATACTTTGAGCGCGCCCTGCAAGCGGATCCCGACAACGCTTTGGCGCACTTCAATCTAGGAAGCGTATTGGAAGAAGTGGGGAGGCTAGAAGCAGCGCGGCTGCACCTGCGCCACGCGGTTCGGCTCGATCCAAGCTATCCGGACGCACACTACAACCTGGCGTTTGTCTGCGAAAAGCTGGGCGCGCACAACGAAGCGCAACGACATTGGGAAACCTACATCAAGCTAGATCCCGCGAGCCCCTGGTGCGGTTACGCGCGTCAGCGCCTCGCATCCTCCAAGATAGGGAAGTCGGTCGGCAGATCGTGAGAGCGGACTGCGCTTGAACGCGATCAGCCGCTACCAGACGGCCTTAGCAAAACGATGAAAGGTGTCGGAAGCAATGTGCAGGAACATCAAACCCCTTTTCAACTTTGATCCTCCGGTTACGAAAGAAGAGGTGCAAGCTGCTTCGCTACAGTTCGTAAGAAAGATCACCGGTTTTAACAAGCCGTCGCAGGCAAACGAAGCCGCGTTTTTGGCGGCGGTGGATGAAATCGCCGGCGTGTCAGGTCGTTTGATTCGCTCGCTTGAAACAACTGCTCCGCCGAAGAATCGCGAGGAAGTCGCGGCAAAAGCCAAAGCCCGAGCGGCAGAGAGATTTGGCGATTGAGGTTGACGGGTCGCACCCAGTCGGTCGGAGACGACCTCAGGCAGCATTGCTAGGAAATTCGCTCAGCCTATTTTTTAACAAAGGTCTGAAATTCACTTACAACTCGCGCAGGTAATTCGCCGAGAGTCTTCTTGGTGACCAGGTCGTGGCCCGCGCCTTCGACTTCAAGGAGGACGTGCCCAGCCGGGATAATCTCGATAGCGGATTTCATTTCCAGAATCGTGCCGAAGGGATCGCGCGTACCGTGAACGAAGAACGAGGGCGTTTCTAGCTTCGGGAAATGACTGGTGCGGAGTTGCGCGGGCTTTCGCGGAGGATGCAGCGGATACGAGAGAAGCAGCAAGCCGTCGACTAACTGAGAATCCTCCGAGACGAGGATAGTAGATTGCCGTCCGCCGTACGAATGGCCGCCCAGAAATATGGGTCCGCGTGCTCTCTCTTTCATGAGGGCAACTGCTCGGCGCAAACCCTCGCGGTCCCTGGCGGCGCTTCCCGGCCGAGGTGGCCCGGTCGGGCGCTCGGAGCGGAACGGCAAATCAAAACGCAGCACGGTGAGACCAGCCGCGGCAAGAGCGTCCGACATCTCGATCAGCAATTTGGATCGGCAGTTTGCGCCCGCGCCATGTGTGAGCACAATTGCTCCGCGACTCGGCTGCGTAGGCACATGCATGAAGCCGCGAACGGGCGGGTCAGCGAGATCGACAAACGGCGTAGACATCGGTTGTAGGATCGAAGGCCCGGTCCGCAGCAGGCGGATTTAGGGGCGAAGAAGTCCCAAGCGATGACAAAGTTGTTGTTGGCGCTTCTAGTTTCCACCAAGTTACGGGCAGGTCGGTCCCGTCATGCCTTCGGGCCGCGATAGCCTCCGTCGAAACCGTGTCGCCCCCTGCCCTTAGTATACCACCCAGGAGGCCTGGGATTGGCAGGGCTCGGGCGATGATGACAGAAGGGGGTGGGCGCTCGGCTGGGCACCAAAGCAGGCACAGGCCTGGCTCTGGGTTGGGCCTAAGCAACGATTAGGCACATAGGTACTGCTGGGCGGTTGACTCCCGGCAGGTAGCCTTCCAAAATCACAAAACGGGGTATTGCGCCTGTCTTGAATAGGCGAAACGACCGGTCAAGAGCATTTGTTATAGGGCGGACACCCCAGAAACCAGGAATGCCACAAGAGCCAACTGCCGTGGAACAAGCCGTATCGCGCGCCTTGCGTGAGAACCTCGAACGGATTCAGCGAAACGCCGACGAGCTGCACCAGGCCGTGGGCGATATCGTGGCCGCTTGCGCGAGTACCAAGCCGACGAATGCGCTGCCGTCGATGTTGCGGGCGCAGACTTCGGCTGCGTCGTTGTCAGCGGCGCTGGAAGTATTGTCGCGGTTCGTGACGATGGCTGTTCAGCCGGGGCAGCAGCGATCTGGGCTGGAAGCGCAAATCACGCATCTAATCAGTACGGCTGCGGCCGAGCCTGCAGCGGAGCCGCTGCGTCCGCACCCGGCAGTGCCAACGCCGATGGCACAGGCTCCGGCACAAGCAACCGTGAAAGCGCCGCCGCGGGTGGCACCGCCTGTTGCTGCGCCCGCCGCCCCACATATCGAACCGGAACCCTTGATCGAGCTGGAAACCGAGGCAGAAGCGATCGAGTTAATCGAGCCCCAGGCGCCGCCAGTTTCTACGGAAGCCGAATTCGAGAGTGATTTTGACGTCAACCAGTTAGCGCCGGAAGAACAAGAATTGCACAGGCGGGCAAATCGGGTGGCGAAAGTTTCGATGCAAGATATTAAGATGCTTAGACCGGAGCAAGTGCGGCTCGGGCGCGAAAAAAAGGATCTTTGCATTCGATTGAAAGACGACATTGAAAAAGCTCATCGAGAATACGACCGGCGTTTCAAACCCATCATGGACCACCCAGTGGATTACTTTTATCGCTGGATGGTGGAAATTCTCGCGGAGGGCGATCCACACGCTCTCGGCGACTACCCGTACGCCACGCCCGCGCGGCATCGCTAAGACGGCGGCCTGGAATGCGACTACGGCACGTTCATGGGCCGCGGCGGCGCGAAGCGTTTGCGGAGTCGCGCTTATTTTGGCGCTAGTTGCGGGCGGTGCTTCGGAAACTTTTGCGTATTCTACGCAGAAGAAAAAGAAAAAAGTAAAAAAGCCGCCAGCGGTGCCTTGCCGCGTGGGTTGCAAACCCGATACAGCTGCTCAGGGGCTTGTGGCTGGCGACACTCCGGAAGATCAAGCGCTTCGAAAAGAACTCTCGGGACTGGCGCGCGAAGTTCATAACGCTACGCCGGGGGCCTACAACAGTCTTTCGGCGTTTGCGGCGAAAAATGCGGCGAACGTTTGGGGGGCGCGCGCGTCGCTGGCGCTCGGCTTCGAAGATCACTCGCAGAAGCACGACCAACAAGCCCTGGCGTGGTTTACGAAGGCGAGTGCCGACACGCTCTTGCGCGAGTATGTTCTCTACTGGATAGCGCAGGCGAAGCTCGGGCTGGGCCGCTCGAAAGAGGCGCTCGCCGATTTGGAGACCGAACAGCACGAATATCCGAATACGGCGATGAAGGAGCAATTGCTCGAGAGTCTTGCACCGCTGGCAGTCGAGCAGGGCCGGGCGCAAGACGCTATCGATGCCTTGAATTCTTATCCGGCCACGGGCAGCCGGCCCACGTTGCTACTCGAGAGGGCCCAGGCTTACCAGTCTTTGCATCAGCTGGACCGCGCCGCCAAGGATTACCAGGCGATTTACTACAAACATTCCCAGAGCGATGAGGCGAAAGTAGCCGATGGCGCGCTGAAGAAAATCCTGCACGAGATGGGCAAGGAATATCCGTACCCCGGCGTGGAATTGCAGCAGCAGCGGGCGCAGGCTTTCTATGACGCTCGTAAATGGAAAGAAGCCAGGGCGGAATTCGAAAAGCTTTTGGGAATGCTCAACGATCCGCTGAATCCCAATCGCCAACTGGCCGAACTTCGCGTCGCGCAAGCGAAGGTGCAACAAAAGGGCTCGGCGAAACTTGTTGCATCGTTGAAGACGCCGGATTTCGAAGTCGATGCGGAACGCCTTTATGTGCTCTCACAGTTCTATCGTACCGAGAAGAAGTTCGACGAAATGTTTGCGGCCCTCGGTGAACTCACGCAAAAATATCCCCTGAGCAAATGGAACGAAGAGGGCTTCATGGCGGCGGGGAATTATTATTGGGTGGGCCTCGACCGCACCAAGGCCGCTAGCTATTACCAGCGAGTTGTGGAGACTTTCCCGAGCGGAAGAAATGCGTTCAACGCGGAGTGGCGCGCCGCATGGGTCGCTTATCTCAACCGGCAGCCCGACGCGGAAGACAAGCTCAAGAGTTTCCTGGTGAAATATCCGGCATCGGCCGACACGTCCGATGCGGTCTATTGGCTCGGCCGCATTGCCGAGCGCAACGCAAAAGTCGCAGAGGCGCGCAGCTACTACCTGAAGGACGTTGATCGCTTCCCGCAAACCTACTTTGGGCATGCCGCCGCGGCGCGCTTGAGCAAGCTGGAACCCGCCGATGGAGATCCGCCGGAGATTCTGGACAAAATTCCGCCCCCGCCGGCGCTGCGGTCCTTCGATGAACCGATTCCCGCCGCTGCCGCGGACCGCTGGGCTCGTGCGCAGGCTTTGCGTACGATCGCGTTCGATGCCAGCGCCGAGCTTGAGCTGAAGAACGCGTATTTCGCCACTTCCTCGCCGCGATTTTTGTATGAAGCCGCGCAGGCTGCCTTCGACCAGGGGCATTTTGCCGCGGGCATGGCTTACGGGCGCATCATCGTTCCCAATTTCGATGCGCGCAAAATCGACGATTTGCCGATCAACGTCTGGAAAGTGCTCTATCCGCTGCCCTACGAAGCGGTCATCCGACGCGAAGCCGCCAAGAATAATTTCGATCCTTTACTCGCAGCCGGGCTGATGCGCCAGGAATCGACGTTCCAGGCCGATGCACTTTCTCCTACGAACGCGATCGGTCTTATGCAAGTGGAGCCTAAGACGGGGAAACTTCTTGCCAAACAGCTTCGTGTAAGCTTCTCGACCAAAAAACTTTTTGAACCCGACTACAACATCCGGCTTGGCATGCTGTATATCTCGAATTTGGTGCGTTTAACCGGAGCGCCCGAGTACGCGCTGGCGGCGTTTGACGCCGGCGAAGACCGCATCGCCGCATGGAAAGCCGAACGCAATTACGATGAGATCCCCGAACTAGTGGAATCCATTCCTTTCACCGAAACCCGCGATTATGTGCAAATCGTCTTGCGCAATTCCGAAGTCTACCGGATGATTTATGGTCAGTCGGGCGCGCCATCTTCATCGGCGGCCGGGCAGGCTGATAAGCTTTCGAGGGGCAATTCACGCGCGGCTCGATTGCACTGACGATCCAGATCATTTGGCAGGTTAAATGAATCCCTCTGAATCCGGCATGGCGCAGGCAGCGCGCCGCATGCTTTCTGCTAAAGCGGAACAATTCACCGAATCTGTGATTCGCGAGATGACGCGGCTGGCCATGAAGCATGGCGCCGTCAATCTCTCGCAGGGCTTCCCCGATTTTGCAGCGCCCGCGGAAATCAAGGAAGCGGCTCGGCAAGCCATCGCCGATGACATCAACCAATACGCGATAACCTGGGGTGCCAAACCGCTCCGCGACGCCATCGTCGAGAAATTTGAGCGGACGCAGGGCGTGCGCGTCGATCCCGAGCGCGAGATCACCATTTGCTGTGGCTCGACCGAAGCGATGATGTCCACGATGCTGGCCATCATTAATCCTGGCGACGAAATCGTCGTATTCGAGCCGTTCTACGAAAATTATGGCCCGGACGCGATTTTGAGCGGAGCCAAGCCCCGCTTCGTGAAGATGCGGCCTCCGGAAAGCGAGAAGTCTGTCTGGACTTTTGACGAGAAGGAGTTGGCTGCGGCGTTTGGCCCGCACACCAAGGCCATCATCCTGAACACGCCGAACAATCCTACCGGAAAAGTTTTCACGCGCGCCGAACTCGAATTTATCCGCGACCTCTGTGTCCGTTGGAACGCCTTCTGCATCACCGACGAAATCTACGAACATATTCTCTACGACGGCACCGAACATATCTCGATGGCGCGCATCGACGGTATGCGCGACCGCACCATCGTGATCAACGGCATGTCCAAGACGTACAGCGTCACCGGCTGGCGCGTGGGCTGGGCCATCGCCCCGCCGGAACCGACCGCGGCAATCCGTAAGGTGCACGACTTTCTTACGGTCGGTGCCGCAGCGCCGCTGCAACAAGCCGGCGCCATCGCGCTGAAATCGCCGCAGTCCTATTACGACAAACTCGCCACGGATTACACCGTACGCCGCGAGCGCTTGCTCAAAATTCTCAGCGCCGCTGGGTTTACGGTTTACAAGCCGCTCGGCGCGTATTACATCATGACGGACATCTCGCACTTTGATTTCCCGTCGGACCAATATCCGGCGGGCTCGCGAGACGTCTCGTTCGCCAAATTCCTAGTAGAGAAAATCGGCGTCGCCGTAGTGCCTGGGTCCAGTTTTTATAATGATGCCCGCGATGGTGCGTTGCAGGTTAGATTCACTTTTTGCAAGAAGGAAAGTACACTCTCAGCCGCCGAGGAACGGCTGTCCAAGTTGCGTGCGTAGGGGCCACTTCTCAAGAAAGTTGGCGAGGAGATCCTGGGGGAAATCGCTAGAGACCTTCAATAGCCATGCTCCGGAATCGAAACTCGATCCGTCAAAGTATCAAGGAATCTTATGCGCACCCTCGCTCCGCTTGCGTTCATTTTGCTGGCCAGTATGCTGTCAGCTCAGCAAATTCAGCCTTCCCACGCGTTTGACTACAACCAAAATGCGCCGCTCGATATTCAGGAAGTCCTAGTCGAACACCGCGGGGACATTTCCGTCCACGATATCTCCTATACTAGCCCTAAGGGTGGACGTGTTCCCGCGTATCTGGTTGTTCCGCCGGGGAAGGGGCCGTTCGCGGCCGTCCTTTGGGGGCATTGGTATTGGCCTAACTCAGAATTCTTCAACCGAAAGGAATTTCTCGATGAAGCGGTTGTGCTAGCACAAGCGGGCGTTGTTTCACTTCTGACTACGGGTCCCGGAGCTCGCCCAGGACACGTGCAGGACAGAACGCCCTTGAATGAGCAACAGGTCACAGACCTGATCCAGGCCATTGTGGACTTGAGGCGCGGCGCCGATCTCCTGCTCGCACGCAAGGATGCGGATCCACAACGGCTCGCCTATGTGGGCCACAGCTACAATGCCACGGCAGGCGCCTTTTTGAGCGGTGTTGACAAGCGTTTCAAAGCCTTTGTTCTCATGGCTGGCGGACTATCGGACGACGTCGACTCAAAGTCGGAGGAATACAAGCAATATCGGCAGAAAATAGGACCTGAAAAATTTGACGCCTTTGCGGCCAGGTATGCGTGGCTAGATCCCGGCAAGTTCGTTTCGCGCGCGGCACCGGCCACTGTCTTTCTTCAATATGCCACGAAGGAAGACTTCCTGACGCCTGCGCGTGCTCACGAATATGAGGCTATCGTAAGCGAGCCGAAGAAGTTCAAGCTCTACGATGCGCCGCACGCCCTCAACGCCGAAGCGCGTCGCGATCGGATCGCCTTTCTCACCGAACAACTCACACTCAAATCACTTTCGCCGGCTCTAATTGGCAGTATCCCAGAACTGCCTCAACCCCTAGCACCGAATCCCTGAAAAATTCGCGATATCCCAGATCGTTCAAGCCGTCAGAGCAAAAGTAAGAAATAGGGTAGTTCTCAAGACTAGTGCGGATTGCTGCTGCTCAAGGGCGAAGACCTGTCCCGCACTTGGGAATTTTCTGGCGGATTCCTAAGATGGGTCGCCGAATGTGTGGAGAGCTCTAAACTCTATCTAAATCGGTGATACCTTCAGGTTCTCAAGTTATTTAAGGGGTAGGAGACTGACGGTCGGTTGCCCTGTGGTGGTTAGCCCCCTACCCCGCGAGTGGTCTTGCCTATATAGACGAGGGCAGCGCGATTTTAGTTTCCTGAATCTCCAAAAATATTTCTAGAATCCATCAGCCTTACAAATCAACGGTATCCAGGTACCTAGCGACGGCGGCCTTCCATTTAAACTTTTCCTGAATGGCAGCCTGCAGGGCTTGAGCAGCTTGCGGCTCGCCGTGCGTCAAATAAGTCTGCTTCGGAGGGGCAGGCAGCCCGCTCAACCATCGCAAAAGTTCGCTTTTCCCAGCGTGAGCCGAGAATTGTCCCAGCTCCACGATTTCGGCGCTGACAGCCACCTGTTGGCCGAAGATGTTCAACATTTTTGCGCCTTCTTGCAGCGCGCGCCCGCGCGTCCCCTGGGCCTGGAAGCCTGCGAGGATCACGGCATTGCGTGCATCCGGTAGCCGGCGCGCCAGATGGTGCAAAACGCGGCCTCCCGAGGCCATTCCGCTCGCGGAGACGATAATGCATGGTGTCTGGACGTTATTGATGGCCTTCGATTCCTCCACCGAGCGCGTCAGATGAAATTGGTGGACGTCCAGCGGGTCACCTTTCCCGCCGGCATCGATGCGCGAATAGTCCAGGTCGTGGTCTTCCTTATATTTCAGGTACAGATCCGTGGCGCTCAGCGCCATGGGACTGTCCACGTACACAGGTAGGCGCGGGATGCGTTGTTGATCCTCGAGCTGGCGCAAGTAGTACATGAACGTTTGCGTCCGCCCAATAGCAAAAGCGGGAATCACAATCGATCCACCGCGCTTCGCAACGCGATTAACTATCCCCGCTAATAGTTCTGCTGCATCGCCCGTCGCATGCTCGCGGTCGCCGTAAGTCGATTCGCAAAGCAACACGTCCGCCGTCGATGACGGCGTCACGGGATCATTCAAAATCGGCTGATCGTATCGGCCGATGTCCCCCGAAAACACCACCACAATCTTCTTCCCGTTTTCAGTGATGATTAGTTCCAGACTGGTCGAGCCCAGGATGTGCCCGGCATCAAACGCAGTGACATGAAACTCCGGGCTGATATCGAAAGCCCCGGTGCGCGGCACGGGTTTCAGCAGCTTCAGCGCAGGATCCACGTCATCCGTCACGTAGAGTGGCTCGCGAACTTCGTGATTATTGTGCTTGTCCGGCTTTGCGTGCAGTGCATCTTCTTCCTGAAGATGCGCCGAGTCCTTGAGCAGAAGCCCGGTGAGATCAATCGTGGCAGGATTGGCGAATATGGGGCCCCGGTAGCCATCCTTTACGAGCACCGGCAGCCAACCGGTGTGATCCAGGTGCGCGTGCGTCAGCACCAGGTAGTCGATCGTCTTAGGATCAAGCGGGAGTGGCTTGAAGTTCCGGTCGCTGAGTTCCTGTGAACCCTGAAAAATTCCACAATCGACGAGCAGCCTCTTGCCCGCCGCCTCGACGAGATATTTCGAGCCCGTAACCGTTCCTGCCGCGCCAAGAAAAGTGAGCTTTGCCATAGGCCTCGCCGTTGTGTGTCGTGAATGCCGCGCTCCACCTTACCCCAAACCCCCGTCCTAAAACAAAACTCGTGGATTTGCCGGAGCGCCACAAACAACAGGGGCGAACCGAATCGGCTCGCCCCGTATTACTCGTATTCACTTTCCGCAGAAGCGGAAGCTTATGAAGGGAAACTGACGAGTAGCAGACGTTCAATCCGCCGCGCTGGCTTGTTTCTTGGCAATGATCGTGTCGATGTTTAGCCCCAGTCCCTTCGCGACGCCGCCACCGTAAGCGGGATCCGCTTTGTAGAAGTGCTGAATCTGCAGCTCCTGAATCCGCTGCGGCACGCCATTGCCGAGGCTTGAGACGATGTTGTCAATCAGCCGCTGCTTGGCATCCGCTGGCATCAGGCGGAACAGATTTCCCGGTTGAGAGTAGTAGTCAGCGTCGCTGCGGTGATCGTGCCTCGCCACCGTGCCGCTCACCATCTTCGGCCGCTCTGTGTATCTAGGGTCTTGAGTCGGCCCGCCGAAACTGTTCGGTTCGTAATTTGGTGCCGAGCCGCCATTGCCATCGAAACGCATCGCACCATCCTTGTTATAGGTGTGGAACGGGCATTGCGGCTTGTTCACCGGCAGGGAATCGTAATTCACGCCGAGGCGATATCGGTGCGCGTCCGGATAAGAAATCAATCGCGCTTGCAGCATCTTGTCGGGCGAAAAACCCATGCCGGGCACAACGTTTCTCGGTTCGAACGCCGCTTGCTCGACTTCCGCAAAATAATTCTCCGGATTTCGATTGAGCTCGAGTTCGCCAACTTCATGCAGCGGGTAGTCTTTGTGCGGCCAAACCTTTGTGAGATCGAACGGATTGAGGTGATACGTCTCCGCGTCTTTTTCCGGCATGATCTGTACGCTCACGCGCCATTTCGGAAAATTTCCATTCTTGATGGCGTGGAAGAGGTCGCGCTGCGAATAATCCGGGTCCGCGCCTTCCAGCGCGCCGGCTTGCTCACGGAAGAAATTCTTGATCCCTTGCTTCGTCTTGAAGTGCCATTTCACGTAGAAAAGTTCGTTCCTCGCGTTGATCAAGCTGAACGTGTGGCTGCTGAATCCGTCCATGTGACGGTAGCCGTCGGGAGTGCCGCGGTCGGAAAAGAGAATCGTCACCTGGTGCAGCGATTCCGGCGACAGCGACCAGAAATCCCACATCATGGTCGGCGATTTCAGGTTCGTCTCCGGATCGCGTTTCTGCGTGTGAATAAAATCACCGAATTTCAGCGGATCGCGAATGAAAAAGACCGGCGTGTTGTTACCTGTCATGTCCCAATTGCCTTCTTCGGTATAAAACTTCAATGCGAAGCCGCGCGGGTCGCGCGCCGTGTCCGCCGAACCTTTTTCTCCGCCCACAGTGGAGAAGCGGATAAACGTCGGCGTCTTTTTGCCCACAGTATTGAATAGCTTTGCTGTCGTGTACTTGGTGATCTCCGAACTCGTGCAGACAAAATGTCCGTGCGCGCCCGAACCTTTCGCGTGCACAACGCGCTCTGGAATGCGCTCGCGGTTGAAATGCGCCATCTTTTCGAAAAGCAGGAAATCTTCAAAAACGACCGGTCCGCGCGGCCCCACCGTGAGCGAATTCTGATTGTCCCCCACCGGCCGGCCTGCGTCCGTCGTCATTATCTTTTTTTCTTCCGCCATGATTCCTCCTCAGTTCGCCTGCAGCGCCCGGCCTCGTGAGGCGGAATTCTGCAGGACACCTACAAACTATGCGTCCTGCCGCTATACTTCCAATATATAGTTCGGATACGATGGATAGGCATAGCCTATGGAGCTTCATCAACTACGCTACTTCTGCGCCGTCGCCGAAGCCGGCTCTTTCAGCCGCGCCGCCGAGCAGTCTCACGTATCGCAGCCGTCGCTTTCGCAGCAGATCATGAAACTCGAGGATGAACTCGGCGCGCGCCTCTTCGATCGCCTCGGCCGTTCCGTGCGCCTCACGGAAACAGGGCAGACCTTTCTTCCCCGAGCGCGTGCCGTCCTCCGCGAACTCGAAGCAGCACGCGGCGATGTCGTCGAACAAAAGGATTCCATTGGCGGCTCTGTTACGATCGGCGTAATCCCAACGGTGGCGCCTTACTTTCTTCCGCAGCGCCTCACGCGATTCTCGCGAAAATATCCGCAAGTCCGGCTCACGGTGGTTGAAGAAATCACTCCAGCCCTCCTCGACCTCTTGCGCGCCAGCAAGGCCGATCTCGCGATCCTTGCTCTGCCCATCCGTGGCCACGAATTCGAAACATTTCCTCTGCTAACGGAGCGCCTTTTTGCCGCATTGCCCCGGGGGCACAAGCTAGCCACGCGCCGCGCCCTCTCTTTGAAAGACCTGCGCTCCCAGCCCTTTTTGCTGCTGCGCGATGGCCACTGCTTCCGCGATACGGCCGTCGCGGCGTGCGACCGAGCCCGTTTGCACCCGCAAATTATTTTCGAGAGTGGCCAGTTCAGCAGCCTTCTCAGCATGGTGGGCGCCGGCATGGGCGTCTCCATCGTTCCGGAAATGGCCATCGACAAAAAGTCGCGGTGCCGCTTCGTGCGCATTGACGATCCCGTTGCCACACGCACGATCGGCGCCGTCGTCCTCCGCGGCCGTTCTTTGTCCCGCGCGCATCACGCGTTTCTCTCTCACCTGCGCGCTTCGCTAGCTCCGCGCCCTTCCTGACGCACACCTCAACCGTTCCTCCGGTCAGTGCTCTTCCAGAAATGACAGATCAATTTTTGAAGGGGACCCGGCGCGCCGCATTTATGTTTTATAGGCTTTGTGCCCGGCTAGCGTTTTTCCACGGAAATCGTCATGTCGTGAAAGTTCAGCGTCAACGCCGCTTTATAAAACAATTCCAGCCCTACGGTAGCGTCGAACAATCCATCCGGCTCATGCACGTCCTGGGTAGGGAAGTAGACTAATGGCGCGGGGCCGCTCAAAGTCAAGCCGCTAAAGGTTTCCTTTTCCGCGGGAGCCTCTTTCATTTTCACTCCGCCGTCCGTGAAAGGAAAATCTCGTGATTTCGTCGTCTTTGCCGCCTCCGCAAGTTGCAACTTTTCTATCGAGGCCGTATAGACAAGCAGGGTCCCGCTGTACATCGTGTCAATCTGCGCCGACACTTTCTTTCCATTGATTTCAAATCCATCGGCCACCACGATAGGCGGTCCTTCTTTTCCGAATTTGACCAGCGAGATTTTGCCACACGCTCCCGTGCAATCGGCGGGCGCCGTCAGCACCTCCGAAATTCGCACTTTGCGTCCCACGAAATCGATTTGCAGGATGCGATCCTTAAAAGCGGTGTACGCCAGCGTCCCGTCGACGTGCGGCACCTGGTTCTGCGAGATCATGTCCGAGAGAACCATCGCCAGAGTCCCCACATTCGCAAGCTTTACGTTCCCAACGCTGATAGAGGGAATCACCGTCTGGTACATCCCCGGAGGCGCTCCCGCTGGCAACGGCGCTGTCGGTTTCAACCCGGCCGCTTCCGCGTAAGGCGTATCCAGAACAGAGTCCACGTTTCCGGTATCAATTCCCATCTTCAAGTTAGGACCGTTCCCTATCCGCGCTTCAACGCACGGCATGCCATCGCAATCCAGCAACGGTACCTCGGTCGCAAATTTCCGCCCTCCCGCGCTCTGTGCGTGCGCATGCGTTACGCACAATGCTGTAAGCACAGCGAAACAGAAGATGGACAACAATTTTCGGAGCATGAGCAGTCCTCGCGGGCAAGAATCTGGATTTGTAGCCATTTGAATTTCAGCTGTTTGCATGTGCAATTATAAGCTTACAAGGAAAACGGCCAGCGAACGAGTCAGCCGAAGGTTTTTGGTGGAGCCGATGGGATTCGAACCCACGACCTCCTCGATGCCATCGAGGCGCGCTCCCAACTGCGCCACGGCCCCACCGGGGGATACTTCAAAAGTTTATCACACCCCGCCGGGAACCTAACCGCCTCTTGTGCATCACAATATTCAGAAGTCGGACTACGCATCCTTCTGGACGAGAAGCAACCCCGGCGTTATTCTGAAGCTCCTAAGTCTCAGGCTACTGCACAGATGGAAAGGAATTGGGAAGAAATGCAGCAAATCATCCGGAAACCAAACAAGACATCCTTGAGGCCGGCCGCGTTTACGCTCGCGATTATTTCAGCCGCGCTGTTCCCGTCGCTTCCGCTTGCCGCCCAGCAGACCGGCCCATTGCCGCCCCCCCCGAGCTACTCCGCGCCTACTCCAACGCCCTTGCCGCAACCGCGCTCGAACCCAGCAACTGCGCCTCATCAGACGACCACGGAGTCTCCTCTTACAACCGATCCACCCAAGATTCCCACGGATCAGATCATTCAAAAGTTCGCCGAGCGCGAGCTCGAGTTCAAAAAAGAGCGCGATAATTACACCTACACACAAACTTTTGTGATTCAAACCATTGACGAATATTCGGGACGCCCCGACGGTGAGTATCGCATGACCAGCGACATCGTTTTCACTCCTGCCGGCAAGCGCACTGAGCATGTCACCGACGCCCCCGCCCCGTCGCTCCAGCGTATCCAGATGTCACAACAGGATTTCGACGACCTCGAGCATGTGCAACCTTTCGTCCTTACCAGCGACGAAGTGCAGAAATACGATGTCAAATACGCCGGTCAGCAGCAGCTTGACGAAATCAATGCCTACGTCTTCGATGTTGCGCCAAAGAAAATGGAAAAAAATCAGCGCTATTTTCAGGGCCGTATTTGGGTCGACGAAAAAGACTTCGGCATCGTCAAGACCGATGGCAAAGCCGTTCCCGACATCAAGAAGCATGGCCAGGAGAACGTCTTCCCGCGCTTTGAGACTTTCCGCGAAAACATCGAGGGCAATTACTGGTTTCCGACCTATACGCACTCCGAGGACACACTGCAATTCAGCAGCGGCGGTGTCCGCATTCGCATGACCGTCCGTTACGAGAATTACAAACGTTTCGGATCCACGATCAAGATCGGCCCGGCCACCGAGGTCCCCAAGGAAAAGCCGTAGCGCTTTCCTGCAAATGGGTTCCTGAAAATGGGGTGACGAAAGCCCCGCAGGTGTTGTCTACTTACTGGGAGGACCCGTCCGTTTGCTCCCAGCCCGCACAATCGCGAAGCGCATCCTAATCGGTCTCGTCTTGGTCGTTGCGATTGTTTACGCCTGCGACTTCGCATACGTTCGCGTGCGCATGATGCATGCGAAACCCGGCGACCCATTCGAAACAATCACGTCGCTTCGCATCCTCGCCATCGGCGAAAAGGGCGGCAAGACAGAATATGACGTCGATCCAGTGCAGCCCCAGCAAACCGGCGTGTGCGTCCACTCCTTGTTTCCGCACAACGGCGATCTTCCGTGCTGGTATCTCAAGAAAAAATTCGCGCAGCCCATTCCGATGGCCATTTTCCCTCTTATAAAGAGTGGAAGTTGACCAGCGAGTCTCGACACGCGGCAGTCTCTTCCCGCTATCGCGAGCTTCGGCTTGCAGTTAATCACGCTCCACAAAGCTGTCCTGCGGCTTGGCAGCATCCGCGGATTGCAATAACATAGTCCTCAGCTCCAGATAGGTTTTTTCTCGTTGTCGTTCAACGGAGGCTCGTCACGAGCCATTTCTTTCGTGCGAAGTGGAGAGCGATGCGCCCAGGTCACAGAGTTCGTCTTGCCTCGTATTTGTTTATCGGTGCCGCCGTATTCTTGATGGCCCGCTCGGTCGTCGCGCATGCCATCCTTTTGGAATCGAGTCCATCCATCAACACCACCGTCGCTGGCCCCGCCATCCCCGTCAAGCTGCGTTTCAATGTGCGCATCGACGCGACTCGTTCCCGCCTAACGCTCGTCAAGCCCGACGCCTCCACGCAATCCTTGGCCATCAGCAGAGACGCCCCCGCGGACACCCTGGCATCGCAAGCCCAAGGTTTGTCGTCAGGCGAATACCGCATCCGCTGGCAGGTCTTGGCTTCCGACGGCCACATCACCCGCGGCGAAATTCCATTTAAAGTTACGCAGCCCTGAGACTCATTCTTGGCCCGTCTTCTCCAAATCTTCGGTTTCCTCTCGGTCCTGTTCCGCGGCGGTACGCTGAGCTTTGGATCGCTCACGATCGGCGGCATCGTCTTTCTGAACTTCGTAGCGCGCGCCGCAAACTCGCAATCTGATGCCGTGAACCAAGCCTGCCTTCGCTGGATTCGCCGCGCAGCCGTAGCGTTGGCCTCCATGCAAATGGCGTACATTCTTGCGAGCACTTTGATCCTCATGCAGTCCGCGGACATGACCATCAGCGACGTCAGCGGCGCGAATTTCGTCCTCGCTGGCATTCTCGCCATTGCCTCGGCATTGACTATCGCCGTTCTCGCCAGCGTTCACCTTCCAAGAAATTCCGCTGTCCTGCTTCTTCCGGCCGCTCTCATCCTCGTCTCCTCGGTGATGACCAGCCACGCCGTGGCCCGCCTTGACTTTCGTTTTCCACTGGCCGTCGTTACGGCACTTCATCAAGGCGCCACGGCTACCTGGCTCGGCGGCCTCTTTTATCTTCTTATCGCCATTCCACGCTCCCCCGATAACCAGTTCGCGCGCCAACTCATCGCTCGTTTTTCAAAACTCGCATTGATAAGCGTGGCCGTCCTGGCCGCCGCAGGATTCACCCTGAGCCTCGCCTACGTCGGCTCCATCCCCGCCATCTACGGCACTTCCTACGGCATCATGGTCGCCACAAAAGTCGTGCTCTTCGCCACTCTCCTACTCCTTGGCGCCCTCAATTTTCAAATCGCCCGTTCACCTGCCGGCGGCTCGGTCATCGCCAGCCTAAAACGCTTCGGCGAAGCAGAACTCGGCATCGGTATCACCGTCATTCTCACCGCTGCCTCGCTAACCTCTCTTCCGCCTGCCATCGATCTGAAAAATGACCGCGTCTCCGCTCATGAAATTGCCGCTCGTTTGGCACCGGAAATCCCGCGCCTCGCAAGTCCCTCCATCCAGGACCTCCCCGAAGACATCTACGCCGCCGAAGTGAAAGCCTTCGACGCAGGCACGCTCTCGTCCGCCTCGTTCGTTCCCGGCCAAGCCGGAACGCGCCCCAACACGCCCGCGGAAAAATCCTGGTCGGAGTACAACCATCACTGGGCCGGCTTGATCGTTCTGGCCATCGGCCTCCTCACTTTTCTCGCACAGACAAAGCTCTTCCCGTGGGCCCGAAATTGGCCGCTCCTCTTTCTTGGGCTCTCCCTGTTTCTTTTCTTAAGAAGCGATCCCGAAACGTGGCCTCTTGGCCCCAATGGTTTTTGGGTCACTCTACAGGATCCGGAAGTCCTTCTTCACCGCATCTTCGCGCTGCTTGTCATCGGCCTTGCGATTTTTGAATGGCGTGTGCAAACCGGCCGCGTCGCCACGGAAGGCGCTCGCCTAATTTTCCCGGCGCTTGTTGCCGTTGCCAGCGCTTTGCTGCTCACTCACTCGCACAGTCTCGGCAACATAAAAGAAGAAGTTCTCGCCGAGCTGAGTCACGCTCCCCTCGCGGTTCTGGGAGTCGTGGCTGGCTGGTCCCGCTGGCTTGAGCTTCGTCTGCCTGCAGAAAACAAAGTGCGAGACAGAATGGCGTGGCTCTGGCCCACTTGCCTCGTTCTTATCGGTCTTCTTCTTTTGAATTATCGCGAGATGTAACCACCCGCGGCAAACATCCCGTAGGGGCACGGCACGCCGTGCCCTTCCTAGCCTAGCCTTCCTTCTCGAGACGGAGACTCACCGAATTCAATGCGCCGCTTCGCTTCGAAACTCACCTTCCCACCGCGCCACCACCACGCACGCCAGGCAATTGCCGAGCACGTTCACGGCGGTGCGCCCCATATCCATTAACTGATCGATCCCAAACAGCAAAAACAACGGCTCCGTTGGCAGGTGAAACGAAGTCGCCGTAGCCAGAACGATCACCAGCGATGCCCTCGCTACGCCTGCCGTGCCCTTACTGCTGATCAGCAAAGTCAGCATCATCACGGTCTGTTGCCCAATGGTCAGATGAATCCCCGCCGCCTGCGCCACAAAGATCAGCGCCAGTGCCTGATAGAGACTCGATCCTCCCAAATTGAAGCTGTAACCGGTAGGGAGCACAAATGCCACCGTTTCGCGCGGCACTCCAAACGCTTCCATCTCTTCCATCGCGCGCGGCAAAGCCGCTTCCGAACTTGCCGTCGCAAACGCAATCGTCACCGGCTCGGTAACCGCCCGCAAAAATTCCTTCAGCGGCGTCTTCACCAACAAAGCAATCGGCAACAAAACGCCTACAATAAAAACGATCAGCGCCACATACATCGTCGCCAGCAACTTCAAAAGCGGCAAAAGCACTCCCAGCCCCAAATGTCCCACGGTGTAAGCAATCGCCCCAAACACCCCTATCGGCGCCGCGTACATCACCAGATTCGTAAACTTGAACATCGTCTCCGAAAGGCTCTCCGCAAATGCCAGCATCGGTCGGCGCTTCGGCTCCGGCACTAACGCCAGCGCCATCGCAAACAAGATGCTGAACACCACTACTTGCAAAACCTGCCCCTCAGCCACGGACTTCGCAATGTTCTCCGGAAAAATATCTGTAATAAGTTGCGCAGCGGTGTGCGGCACAGCATTCAGCGGCGCCGCCTCCGCCACCGGCGGCAGATGCACACCCTCGCCCGCGCGGCTGATATTGATGGCCGCAAAACCAATCACCAGGGTAATCACCGAAACAATCTCAAAATAAACGAGCGACTTGATCCCCAGCCGCCCCACCTTCTTCAAATCCGCATGCCCCGCGATGCCCACCACCAGTGTCCCAAACAAAAGCGGCGCGATAATCACCTTGATCAGCCGCAGGAAAATCGTCCCCAGAAACTGTACTTTCTCCGCTGCCGCAGGCCAGTCGTGGCCCAACTCCGCCCCCGCCGCCAACCCCACCAAAATCCACGCCGTTAGCGATCGCTTCATCCCCGCATACCCGGCAAGAAACGAAATCGCCACCCACCGCAAAATCACTGGCACAAGCCCGGGCAGTGACACAACGTTCCAGCTCCCCAAAAGCGACGCGGCAATCGCCACCGTCGCAGCAACAATCAGCGCCCACAAAAGTTTGTTCTTCATCGTCCTCAATCTAACGCACTCATTGGCCGCGAACGGTATTCTGGATACGCCACGCTGTCAATCCCCATCGCCTTGAATCTGCCTGCAAACTCGCAGGATACTATCCCCATGTATAACCGCTCCGTTCCGACTTCTACGATTCTCGCGCATCTGATATACAGCGACGTAGCTGCTGCCTGTGACTGGCTCACGCGCGTCTTCGGCTTTACCGAGTATTACCGCTATGGTCAGCCGCTTAGTGGCATCCAGCTGTACCTCGGCGATGCACATATCATGTTGACCGGTCCTCGCGAGGGCAGCACCGAAACCCCAGCGAAGCTTGGATACGGAACGCAAATGCTCACGATCATCGTTCCCGATGTCCAGGCGCATTACGCCAACACCAAACGCCACGGCGCTACGATTTGGGAAGAGGTTCAAGAAACCGTCTACGGAGAAAAACAGTACGGCGTCGCGGACCTCGAAGGTCATCGGTGGCTGTTTTCGCAACATGCTCGCGACGTAGACCCTGAATCATGGGGAGCAACGGTAATCGCGCCCCCACGCGCGCCACTGAAATAGTTACGGAGTTAGGCAACCCGTCCGCGTTCCTTTGATTCTGAGTGCCATAACGGCTGTCCTTGGAGTTTGTTGCAAGCGAGCTTCGGGCCAGGGAATTGCGCGATCGGTGCGTCGCCACCTTTAGAACGCTTTGCGTGTGAGGTGTCCTTATGCGGCGCGACTTCACGGTCAAGCAGATGCCCACCCCAAACCGATCGCGTGACCAAATCTCATCTCTCATTGAGTTACAGATTCCATCCCGGCTGTAACCGGAAGTGGAATTTACTCGTCATAGCACTAAAGATAGACGAATTTGCGCGCGGTTTTTTCTGACGAGCACGCACACATGTCGTGCGTGACTCCGACGGAGCTGAGCTTGCAGCGCCTAACGGCATCGTACTGATCCCGGTTTGATGGGGGGAGCAGATGAACCCAAAAAAAATCCACGAGAGAAAAACTTGGGGCCGGCTTGCCGGACTTTCAGCGGTCGCGTCATGCTTATTTCTGTCGCAACTTGCTGGACAGACTCCGTCGGCGCAAGCGCCCGCAACAGACGCGGGCCAGCAACCTGGACCGTCGGTCAAAGTGGAGTCGCGCCTCGCTTTGGTCGATGCGGTTGTGACCGATAAGAAGGGGAATTACGTTCATGACCTGACTCAGAACGATTTCAAATTGTACGAGGACAACAAGGAACAGAAGGTGGCAAGTTTCTCCTTCGGCTCGGATACGACAATCCAGGCCCCGGGGCAGAAGAGGTATTTAATCCTTTTCTTCGACAATTCGACGATGTCTGTCGTGGACAACATGCAGGCGAGAGCCGCCGCGAGGAAGTTCATCGATGCCAACGCGGGGCCCGACCGGCTGATGGCCGTGGCAGATTTCAGCGTGAATTTGCGCGTTCTCCAGAGTTTTACTGCGAACGCGCAAATTCACGCTGAAATCTGCCACGGC
>Ga0206978_1067_pt1 | contig 24578 bp, 16 predicted proteins | sample Alteio_BWMinCont_21_FD_153477 | JGI IMG/M metagenome (GOLD analysis project Ga0206978, IMG submission 153477) | Enriched cells from forest soil in Barre Woods Harvard Forest LTER site, Petersham, Massachusetts, United States -... | ecosystem: Environmental > Terrestrial > Soil > Temperate forest >...
CGAAGCCGAAGAAATCTATAACACTGAATTGTCACATCTCGCCAGCCTCCTCTTTTCTCTGCTCAGCGCTGAGGATCAGGAAGAAGCGACGCATACCCGTGCCGAAAAGGATGAAGACGAAGGAAAAATCAATCCTGATATTTTAGTGCTTAGCAACGATTTTGAGTCCATTGAGAAAGGACGAGAAGGCAGGCTGGCCTTTCGTATTTGGAAACATGATAAAATCCTGTTTCGCTCCAAGGAGGCATCTGATTTCGGCGAGGAGCGTGTGATCGCGGGATTTTCCGATCAGATAATAAATGGCAAAGAGTGGCGCTTCTATGTCCTGCCAGATACGAAGAGCGGCTATACACTTGAGGTCGCGCAGAAATACAAAGTCAGAACCTTGCTTATCAACAAAGTATTGGCCACCATCTTTTCCCCGTTGATTTTGCTGCTACCTATTATTCTCATAGTCACGTGGGTTGGTTTGCGTGCCGGGCTTAAACCATTGCTTGCCGTATCGGAGGCAGTGCAGCACAGATCTTCACTGGATTTAACCCCCCTACCAACCTGCCAATCCCTTGCCGAAATCAAACCGCTGGTTACGTCCATCAACGGGCTGCTGTCCAATCTGGATTATGCGCTTAAAAAAGAACGCCGTTTTACGGATTTCGCCGCCCATGAATTACGTACACCAATCACCATTTTTAAAACACAGGCCCAGACGGCACTGAAAGCAACCGATGATTCCGAGCGGCGACTGATCTTGGAAGCGCAGGTACAAGCCGCCAATCGCGCCGCTAATATGGTCGATCAATTGCTCACGCTGGCGCGGCTCGAACATGCCGATATACCGATCGATAAATTGTCTTTAAGCCAGATAGCGCAAGATGTGGTGGAAGAAAGACTTCCCTTGGCTGAAGAAAAGCAAATTGCTTTGCGTTTCGAGCAAAAAGCATCCGCCTTTATTCACGGTAATAAAGAATTATTGACGATCATTTTATCCAACCTGATCGACAACGCGATCAAATATACGCCAGAGCACGGCGAGGTTACCGTTCGTGTGGCGACCCATGATCAAATCGCCATACTCTCCGTCGACGATACGGGGCCTGGTATTCCGGAGGAAAAACTACCATTCGTTACGGAGCGTTTTTACCGGGTATCCCGTCATAAGCAGCCCGGCGCAGGTTTGGGCCTTACCATCGTTAAGCGAGCCTCGGAAATTATGGGTGCTACATTAATCCTGCGGAACAAGAGCGGGGGCCATGGATTGGAATCTCTTTTGCAGTTTCCAGATACAACGGTTGCTTCTTAAGATTTGCCGCGTTTTGACAAAATAAATTTAAGACTGACTTAAGGTTGCCGGGATAGTGAGTGTTCCCGCACTCACTCATAGGCAGCATGATCATAAACATCCATAATCTACAGGCGTTCTTGGCCGATCATATTTCTTCCGCCCAAATCCTTCTGTTTGCCGTGATCGTAACGAGCCTATGGTTCGCCGAGAAAATGATCTTGGCCGAATCGGTGGGCGCGAAGTGGCGGCATACGTCGACCAATGCCTTTTTAATCCTTTTTGCACTACCTCTTCAGTTTATCGCCAATATGGTCTTCATGGCTTTTACGAGCTGGGAAATCCTGCATCACTGGGGATTGGTCTATTTTCTGCCCAATTTCTTTCGCCCCTGGATGATTTATGTCTTGATGTTTTTCGTTCTCGATTTTCTCGATTACGTTTATCACCGCTCCATGCATAATATTCCGTGGTTCTGGAAATTCCATCTGGTTCATCACACGGACAAGACCATCGACGTATCTTCGACCTTGCGCGAGCATCCCGGCGAAACGTTTTTACGAAACTGCTTCATGATGGGCATCGTGTTTGTCTTCGGCGCACCATTTGCTGCGCTACTCCTGCGGCAAACGGTTCAAACTCTGACCAATATTCTTTCCCATACGTCTTTTCGACTTCCTCCGATTTCGGCCCGTATTTTCGGCTGGATTTTCATCACGCCGAATCTCCATCACGTCCATCATCATTTTAAAAGGCCATACACGGACCGCAATTATGGGGATACATTCAGCATGTGGGACAGGCTATTCGGTACTTTTGCCGAGCTATCTGCCGAAGAAACTATCTTCGGATTGGATACGCATATGAAAGAAAATATGAACGCTTGTCAGCTGGTGGCATTACCCGTTTTGCCGCAAAAATTTCTACCGGCAAACGGCGCGCGCCGTAGCCCTGCCCGTGGATTTAAGATGGCGCCAGACGCCCTGGCACCTAACGATATGGCTTGGAACATATCGCCAGCAAAAGGGCCCTCCCGTACCAACATGGTGGGGAGTAAGCAAGGGTTGTTTCCACAAAAAAATGAATTTAAGGCTGGCTTAAGTCTAGAAAGATATCACTCCAACCCATCCACACGCACAACGCGTACGGAGCAGTTCCCTCCCTAACGATCAGACGACCCATCCAAGGTCGTCGCAAAACAGAAAAGGAGTTTTCATAATGAGCGTTTCATCCATCGGCCCCGTGTCCAACGCCGCCCAAGGTTCCGTTCTTACAGCCAAAGGCGGCACGGCGCCTGACGGTGATCCCGCCGCTGTCGAAGCGTCGGAGTCGTCCAAAACCAAACTAGCCGAAGCCGTTAATGGCGGGTTTGCGCCAGCCCAATCCGCTACGCCCGTCACCAGCGCACCAACAACTTCAAGCGCCGCCGTCAATAAAAAAGTCTAACCCGATAGCGGCTGGTTAGATCGTTGTCAGGGTGATACGTGGTCTTTCCTAAGAGGAGATCCTCGCGATGGCACCGGAACAAACAAAGGCGTGGATAACCGGTCGTCGAATGGGGATCGAGGATCGTGGGGTGCCGGAGCATGTCCTTATCCACACGGCACCACCGCCGCCTCAGAATAGGGGATGGATTATGCCGAAGGCCAGGAACAACGGAAAGCGGCAACGAAAGTATGTTTGAGCACGACGAAAAAAACAGGCACGTAATATCGAGATTCACGGTCTGGATGCCGTTCATCGTCCATGCGCTAACTTTCATGATGGGAGATGCCAGATGAGAGCCTTCTTTCTCGAATTGATCATGGCGGTAATGATCGTAGGGTTTTTGCCCGTCATGACGATGCGTTCCGTTTATGCCGAAACACCCCCTCCCTTGGAAGAAACGGCGGCTCATACCATCACCAACGATCCTTTTGAACCGGTCAATCGCTCCATTTTTGACGTTAATGATTTTCTCGATCGGTTGCTGCTAAGGCCACTCGCCGAACTTGACCGCGCACTCCTGCCGCCCGAAATCCGCGACCGGATAGTTGGCATCCTCCGTAATATGCGGGAGCCGGTAGTCTTGACCAACAACCTTTTGCAAGGTGAGTTTGATCGGGCCGGTATCACCGCCGAGCGTTTCGCCATTAATACGACACTCGGTGTCGGCGGTATGTTCGATTGGGCGAATGAGTGGGAGCTTTATCAGCAAAAAGGCGATTTTGGACAAACACTCTATGTTTGGGGCGTTGACTCTGGCCCTTATCTCGTACTTCCGCTGTTCGGACCGTCGAATGTTCGCGATGCTGTTGGTGTTGGCGTCGATACCCTCATGTCGCCGTGGCCGTATGCGGTGCGCACCGGCGGCACTTCTACCTATGACACTTTCGAGATAGTCAATTTCGGCATGGGCGGCATCACCAAACGTGAGCAAAACATCGACGTGATCGATGCCTTGCGCAGTGGTTCACTTGATTTCTATGCTCAGATGCGCAGCGCCTATAACCAGCATCGTAACCACGAGCTTGGCGTCGAGGGTATGCTCGTTTCGCCGGTCATGATTCCCTAAGAATGATGATGTGAGCACAGGCCAAGAGCATGGTGGGCAATGTGACCCGTCCTAGATCGGCGCTTGTCAGAAAATCGAGCTAACGTTGAGAGGGATGGCGGTGCGTTAAAAATCGCGCGGACCTCCCGCAACAAAATCCCATCCCTAATCAGCCGGGTCGCCCTTGGGTGACGAAGGACGTGGGGGCGGACCGTTCGGCAGGCCGTGACCGGAGGATGGGAGTCCTATCTTCAACCAATGTTTTCAAAGTCTTAGCTGTTTCTTAGCGGTCGTTTTTATGCATTTTTTATATTTTTGGGAGTGATTCCACTACGTTTATTTATGCCTCTTTTTATAGGTAATAATTCGTTCCCGATTTTCTCGTTTTTATTTCAAGATGACCCCTGCTAAATCCGCCCTCCAATTAGTTGAGGCGCCTGTCTCGAATGGCGGCGAAATGGCTGTGCTGTTGCACGCCCTTACCGCGCTCAAAAAAGGGCAGCCAATGGTCCGCTTGCCGGCGGAATGGACCGGCGTTGCCGGCAAAGTTGCCGATGCCTTTAATGAAGTCGTAGAGATCAATGAGCAGTTGGCGGCCGAACTTGCCCGTCTCCGTCGCTCGGTGGGCAAAGAAGGCAAATTGAGCCAGCGCCTGTCGCTCGGCAATGTCGGTGGCTTCTGGCAAGGATCGGTCGAAGCCGTCAACGATCTCATCGACAATCTCGTGCATCCCACCACGGAAACCGCGCGCGTGATTGGCGCCGTGGCGCAGGGCGACCTGTCGAAAACCATGGCGCTGGAAATTGATAACCGGCCGCTGCAAGGCGAATTTTTACGCACCGCCAAAACCATCAATACCATGGTGGATCAGCTGGCATCGTTTGCCGCCGAAGTGACTCGCGTGGCGCGCGAAGTCGGCACCGAAGGTAAACTTGGCGGGCAAGCCGATGTGAAAGGCGTGGCGGGCACGTGGAAAGATCTGACGGACTCCGTGAATATGATGGCCGGCAATCTCACCGGCCAGGTGCGCAACATCGCGGAAGTAGCCACCGCGGTCGCCGGTGGCGATTTGTCCAAAAAAGTGACGGTGGACGTCAAAGGCGAAATTCAGGAACTTAAAAACACCATCAACACGATGGTCGATCAGCTGCGCTCCTTCGCGTCGGAAGTGACGCGCGTGGCGCGCGAAGTCGGCACCGAAGGCAAACTCGGCGGGCAAGCCGAAGTGAAAGGCGTGGCGGGCACGTGGAAAGACCTTACGGACTCCGTGAATATGATGGCCGGCAATCTCACCAGTCAGGTGCGTAACATCGCGCAAGTGACCACGGCGGTCGCCAATGGTGACCTGTCGCGCAAAATCACGGTCGATGTGAAAGGCGAAATTCTCGAACTCAAAGACACCGTCAATACGATGGTGGATCAGCTGAATTCCTTCGCCGCCGAAGTGACCCGCGTGGCGCGCGAAGTCGGCACCGAAGGCAAACTCGGCGGGCAAGCCGAAGTGAAAGGCGTTTCGGGTACCTGGAAAGATCTAACGGATTCCGTGAATTCGATGGCTGGCAATCTCACCGGGCAAGTGCGTAACATCGCGCAAGTGACGACGGCGGTCGCCAACGGCGATCTGTCACGCAAAATTACGGTCGACGTCAAAGGCGAAATCCTCGAGCTGAAAGACACCATCAACGCCATGGTGGATCAGCTGAATTCCTTCGCTGCCGAAGTGACGCGCGTCGCGCGCGAAGTCGGCACCGAAGGCAAACTCGGCGGTCAGGCGGATGTCAAAGACGTCGCCGGCACCTGGAAGGATCTGACCGATTCGGTGAACTCGATGGCCGGTAATCTGACCGGGCAAGTTCGCAACATCGCTGACGTGACGAAGGCTGTGGCCGCCGGCGACTTATCCAAAAAGATTACGGTCGATGTGAAAGGTGAAATTCTTGAACTCAAAAACACTGTCAATACGATGGTGGATCAGCTTTCATCTTTCGCTTCGGAAGTGACGCGCGTGGCGCGCGAAGTCGGCACCGAAGGCAAACTCGGCGGCCAAGCGGACGTGAAAGGCGTGTCAGGCACCTGGAAAGATCTCACCGACTCGGTGAACTCGATGGCCGGCAATCTCACGGGGCAAGTGCGTAATATTGCCGACGTGACCAAGGCTGTGGCTTCCGGCGACTTGTCAAAAAAGATCACGGTCGATGTCAAAGGCGAAATTCTCGAACTGAAAGACACCATCAACGCCATGGTGGATCAGCTGAACTCCTTCGCTGCCGAGGTGACGCGCGTCGCGCGCGAAGTCGGCACGGAAGGCAAGTTGGGCGGACAAGCCGACGTGCCCGGCGTTGCCGGCACCTGGAAAGATTTGACCGATTCCGTGAATTTCATGGCTTCGAACCTCACCGCGCAAGTGCGCAACATCGCCGACGTCACCACCGCCATTGCCAACGGCGAATTGAAACGCAAGATCACGGTCGATGTCGCCGGCGAAATTCTTGAACTGAAAGATACCATCAACACGATGGTCGATCAGCTTTCATCCTTCGCCTCGGAAGTCACACGTGTCGCGCGCGAAGTCGGCACCGAAGGCAAACTTGGCGGCCAAGCCGATGTGCAAGGTGTTGCCGGCACGTGGAAAGATCTCACGGACTCCGTGAATTCGATGGCCGGCAATCTCACGGGGCAAGTGCGTAACATCGCCGACGTGACCAAGGCCGTCGCCGCCGGCGATTTGTCGAAAAAGATCACGGTTGACGTCAAAGGTGAAATTCTCGAGCTTAAAAACACCGTCAACACGATGGTGGATCAGCTACGTTCCTTTGCCTCGGAAGTGACCCGCGTCGCACGCGAAGTCGGCACCGAAGGCGAACTTGGCGGTCAGGCCGACGTGCCGGGCGTGTCTGGTACGTGGAAAGATCTCACCGACTCCGTCAACATGATGGCGAACAATCTTACCAGCCAGGTGCGTGGTATTGCCAAAGTCGTGACCTCGGTTGCCAATGGCGAACTCAAGCGTAAACTGACGGTCGAAGCCAAAGGCGAAATCGCCGAACTGGCCGATACGATCAACAGCATGATCGACACGCTTGCCACCTTCGCCGACCAAGTCACGACCGTGGCACGCGAAGTGGGCGTCGAAGGTCAGCTTGGCGGCCAGGCCAAGGTACCGGGCGCCTCCGGCACCTGGAAAGGCCTGACCGAAAACGTCAATCAGCTCGCCGCCAATCTTACCACCCAAGTGCGCGCCATCGCCGAAGTGGCGACCGCCGTCACCAAAGGCGATCTCACGCGTTCCATCACCGTCGATACGCAAGGCGAAGTAGCGGTACTTAAGGACAACATCAACGAAATGATCCGCAATCTGCGCGATACCACGCAGAAAAATACCGAACAGGATTGGCTGAAAACCAACCTCGCCAAATTTAGCCGCATGTTGCAGGGCCAACGCGATCTCACAAACGTCGGCCGTATGGTGCTGTCTGAATTGTGTCCCGTGGTGGCGGCTCAGCAGGCTGAGTTTTACGTGCTCGACAATAAAGAAGATAACCCGCGTCTAACGTTGCTCGCCAGTTTTGCTTCGGAGGGAACGGGGCAGATCGGCAAGCAGATTAGTCTGGGCGAAGGGGTTGTGGGACAATGTGCGTTAGAAAAACGTAAGATCATGCTCGACAATCTGCCATCGGAATATATCCGGATTTCCTCGGGTCTCGGCGAAGCCTCGCCGCGCAGCGTGTTGGTGCTCCCGCTTATTTTCGAAGGGGAGGCCAAAGGCGTTCTTGAGCTGGCCTCGTTCGATGGATTTAACCCATCGCACCAGGCCCTTCTGGATCAGCTCACGGAATCGATCGGCATCGTGCTTAACACCATCGAAGCCAACATGCGTACCGAAGATCTGCTGACGCAGTCGCAATCGCTCGCACAACAGCTACAAACCCGGCAAGAACAGCTGGAGCAGACCAACGAAGCGCTGCAGGAAAAAGCCCGCCTGCTCGCCGATCAAAACCACGAAGTGGAACGCAAAAACCAGGAAGTGGAACAAGCGCGTCAGGAACTGGAAGACAAAGCCAAACAGCTGGCCCTCACCTCCAAATACAAATCCGAATTCCTGGCGAATATGAGCCACGAATTACGCACGCCGCTTAACAGCCTGCTCATTCTGTCCGATCAGCTGACCAAGAATCCGGATGGTAACCTGACGCTTAAACAAACGGATTCCGCCAAGACCATCCATAGTTCGGGCAACGATCTACTCATGCTGATCAATGACATTCTCGATCTATCCAAAATTGAATCGGGCACGGTGGTGGTGGAAAGCAGCGAATTGCGGCTCGATGATCTTAATGGCTATGTGTTGCGCACCTTTAAGCACGTTGCCGAAGCCAAGAATGTCGATTTCATTCTTCGCTTTAATCCGCAGTTACCGAAATCGATACTCACGGATGCCAAACGCCTGCAGCAAATCATCAAGAATTTGCTCTCCAACGCATTCAAATTTACCCATAACGGCCAAGTCACACTGACCGTCGAACGGGCGCAGGCCGGCTGGAGTCCGGATAACGAAGACCTTAATCGCGCGCCGGAAGTTCTTGCCTTTTCGGTCGACGATACAGGTATCGGCATTGCGGCCGACAAACAGATGATCATTTTTGAAGCGTTTCAGCAGGCCGATGGTTCGACCAGCCGTAAATATGGCGGCACGGGCCTAGGTCTGGCCATTAGCCGCGAATTGGCGCGGTTGCTGGGCGGTGAAATCCGCCTTATGTCGAGCCCGGGCCGGGGCAGTACCTTTACGCTTTATCTGCCCGCCACGTATACCCCGCGCGTGCGCAAACAGCAGGGCAGTGGCGATGGCATTCCCCTAGGCTTGCCGTTTCAGCCAAAACCAACGCCCACCATCACCCCGGATGCCGACCTTCACCAGATTCCGGCCGGGTCAACAGCGAAGATGGAGATTGGCCTTATCAACGAAGTTGGCGACGACCGCGAAAATATCCAGCCCGGCGATCAGGTTTTGCTGATCGTAGAAAACGATCTCGGCTTTGCGCGCTTTTTGCTCGATACGGCGCATGAGAAAGGTTTCAAGGGCCTGGTAACCTCGCTCGGCGCGGCGGCGCTCGCGTTCGGCCGTGATCATAAACCGGCGGCTATTTTGCTCGATATTCATTTGCCCGATATGCAGGGCTGGCGCGTGATGGAACGGCTGAAAAATGATATGGCCACCCGGCATATCCCCATCTGCATCATTTCCACCGACGAAGCGCAAGAGCGTGCGCTGACATCGGGTGGCTTTACCTTTGTCACCAAACCGATCCAGCGGCGCGATGTCGTCGACCAGCTGCTGGATTTGGTCGGCGATTTCACGCGCCGCAAACAAAAGAACGTGCTGGTGGTGGAGCCGGACGCGAAGCGGCGTGAGCAGATTGTCGGTTGTCTTACCATCGCCGGCATTAATCCCATCACCGCCAACAACACCGCGGCCGCGCAGAAGAAACTACAGAAACACGCGATTGATTGCGTTGTGCTTAGCCCGGCGGTACCGGACATCATCACCAGTCTTGCCCGCGGCGAAAGTGATTCCGAAATCATGCCAAGCTGGATGCCGGTCATCGTCTACGGAAAAGGAAAATTTGATGAAACAAGCTGGAAACGGCTGAACGATACGTGCCTCGCGCGTTCGGTTCATTCCCTCGATCGCTTGCTTGATCAGGTAACGTTCTATCTGCATTACAACACAGAAACTTTACCGGACGATCGCCGCAACGAGTTGGCCAGCCTCTATCATTCGAACAAGCCGCTCATCGGCAAGAAAGTGCTGATTGTAGACGATGATGCGCGCAATATTTTCGCATTGACCAGTGTTTTGGAAGAACATCAAATGGTTATTCTCTCCGCCGACAGCGGGCAAGAGGCCATTGATATCCTCAAGGAAAATGCCGAGGTCGACCTTGTGCTGATGGACATCATGATGCCAGAGATGGACGGTATGGAAACCATTCAGGAAATTCGCAAAATTTCACGCTTGAAAAATTTGCCGATCGTTGCCGTGACGGCAAAAGCAATGAAAGGCGATCGCGAGAAATGCATCGAAGCCGGCGCCTGGGATTATTTGTCCAAGCCAGTGGACACAGAGCAGATGATGACCGTGCTGCGCGCCTGGCTGCACCGTTAGTCGATTGTGGGTGATGGAGGTCACGTGAGCACCGTTGAGGCCAAACAATCTGCCAACCGTTGGGAACAAGCCAGCAGGCCGCTTCAGGCCGATGCCAGCGCGGAAGATATCCTGCTGATTGACGATCTGCCGGAGAATTTGCTGGTCTATCAAACGATATTGGAAGAGTTGGGCCAAAACTTGATCGTTGCCCATTCGGGGGAGGAAGCGCTCAAATTGGTGCTTAAACATGATTTTGCGGTCATTCTCCTCGATGTCAATATGCCGACCATGGATGGTTTTGAAACGGCTTCCCTGATCCGTCAACGCAAGAAATCATCGCGTACGCCCATCATTTTTCTTACCGCTTTCACCGATGAAGTCGGTATGATTCAGAGCTATGCGAGCGGCGCCGTCGATTATCTGCCCACGCCGGTCATACCCGAGGTCTTAAAGGCCAAGGTGCGCTTTTTCATCGAATTGTCGCAAATGCGCCGCCAGGCCGCTCTTCAAACGGAAGAACGCGTGCGCCGGCAAGCGGCGGAGGAATCCGCGCGCAACGCTGCTTTTCTCGTCAAGGTCACCGAGAACCTTACGCGCACGCGAAGCCAGTCCGAGTTGCTGCGTGCTTTGGTTCAATTGCCGGTGCCTTATATTGCCGATGTCAGCATCACCTGGCTAAAAGAGAATGAAAGTTACGCCGACCAAATCGAATGCAATTTTCCGTTGGGCACCGAAACCGAAGACAGGCCTTCCACAATAAAATTATTTGAGCTTCCCTGGCTGAAAGAGGCTGCCGAAGAAGTTATGGAGACGGGGGAAATTCATTTCATGGATAAAACGCCGCCCTCATCCCTGCCTCATTCCAATATCCTGTCATTTCTCGGGTCGGTGATTGTTCTGCCTCTGCTCGTGCAAGGGCACGTTCGGGGCTGCCTCGTGCTGGCGCGTCAGCGCTCAAGTGTTCCGTACCGATTCGATGACATTTCCCTCGCCAACGATCTCGCCTACCGTGTCGGCGCGGTCCTTGAGAACGTTATGCTGATGGAGAAAATCCGTGAAGCTGACCGGCGCAAGGACGAGTTTCTCGGCATGCTGGCTCATGAATTACGCAATCCACTCGGCCCCATTTACAATGCCGTCCATTTGCAGAAACTGCTTAAGCCAGAAGATCCGCGCCTGGCCGATCTCAGGGATATCATCGATCGGCAAGCTAAGCATATGTGCCGCCTCATCGACGATTTGCTGGATGCGACGCGCTTGGCCCACGGTAAAATCCTGCTTCGTAAAGAGCGCTGTGATCTTAATCAGATTCTGCATGAGACCATTGGAGACCATCGTACGGCCATCGAAGCGAGTGGGTTACAACTCAAGGTCATTAGCCCAAACAGTCCCGTATGGGTTAATGGAGATCCGACGCGGCTGGTGCAGACCATAGGCAATCTGTTGCACAACGCTCATAAATTTACCAAGGCGGGTGGCGTCATCACGGTTCGTCTGGAGGCGAAAAAGAATGAGCGTTTAGCCACCCTTACCATTGCCGATACCGGCATCGGTATTGAACCCAAAATGCTCTCATGCATTTTTGATGTGTTCCGTCAGGCTGATCAAGGATTGGACCGCAGCCGTGGCGGGCTTGGATTAGGACTTGCCTTGGTAAAGGGCCTTGTTGAACTCCATGACGGAAAAGTGGAAGCCGTCAGTCATGGGCTGGACAGGGGTGCCGAGTTCATGATCCAGCTGCCGCTCGAATCTTTGGGAAATGCAAAAATGAATGACGTTCCCGCCGCGCCCCTTTCCAGCGATAGAAAATACCGCGTCCTTGTCATCGAAGATAATCAGGATGCGGCCCAAAGCGCTCAAATGCTTTTGCATCTCGAAGGGCATGAGGTCCGCATGGCTTCGGCCGCTTTGTCCGGTTTGGACGTTGCGCGCGACTTTCACCCGCAGATCGTCATTTGCGACATCGGTTTGCCGGAAATAGATGGCTATCAAGTCGTTCGCATGATGCGCCAGGACGTTACGCTAGCATCCGCATATATAATCGCCTTGACGGGCTATGGCCGGCAGAAAGACCAACAGCAAGCTTTGAAGGCCGGGTTCGATCTGCATTTAACCAAACCGATCGACTATACCAACCTGCGCCATGCCCTTATTCTGGCTGACTCGAAATATGATAAAATGGAGGCAACTTCCCCATGACTAACGATCCGTCTCCGGCTGCACGTATTCTGGTCGTGGATGACAACGAGTCCATCACGACGACCTTCGGATGGATGATTGAAGCGCTTGGCCACGAAGCGCATGTCGTGCGCGACGGCGTGAGCGCACTTACCGAAGCCCGCTCGTATCTGCCCGACGTTATTTTGTTGGATATTAATATGCCAGGAATGAATGGTTATGAAGTCTGCCAGATTTTGCGCACCGAGCCGAAACTGGCAAACTGCATATTTATCGCTCAGACCGGCTGGACGGAGTCGGAGCATGTGGAACACGCGATGCAGGCAGGCTTCGATTACCACTGGGCCAAACCAATACCCATGGATCGTTTGGAAAAACTGCTTAATTCAGTGAACCGCAGGAGCGCAGTTTGAATGGCGCATGGGCTCATTTTTTATGACGTTACCACGATTAGAGACGTTTTCTTATTTGAATTCCCGAAATAAAAATTCGATATCGTCCGCCGTAAACGCGGCCGTCATTTCCGGAGAGTCGTTGAGTAAGGCGGCGGCAAGATCGCGTTTGCGATGTTGCATTTCAAGGATGCGTTCCTCGACGGTGCCTTTGGCAAGGAGCGGAATTAGGATCGACGACGACGCCATCATACTCAAAGTGGAGAAGTGCCACCGTGTGCGGCATTTCAACATAGCCCAAGCCCCTTTCCCCACTGACTTTCACTGCGTAGGAAGTTAACCTTAAGCAAGGGACGGGTGTCACGTAATCATCGCGCTCCAACGGTACAGGACGCTTTTTTACGCTTGCCCGGTGCAGGCGAGGAAATCTGCTCTTCATGCTGGAAGCACTCATAGGTTAATGGCGGAATGGTGGACTATACAGCAAGGCCACGCCGAGCCGTATGACCGTATTGCCCTTATTCCCTTGGGATCAATCGCAAATCTGCTTTTCTGAAGTCTTTCTATCACAGTATGTTTGAATTTGGATAAAGCGCCGCGGCTTACCAACGGTAAGGGAAAGAACACTAATCCTCTTTCCTTCCTTTTTTCTGAGCTTCCGCTTTAGCTTTGCTTTCTCTTTTCAGCGGGCGGGAAATGGGGCAAACTTCTTGAACAAATCCGTTGAGGGTATTGGCAAGGTTATGCGGAACGAGCCGATAATGAATGAACTGTCCTTTTTTCTCTCCTTCGATTAATCCCGCATTTTCTAAGATGCTCAAATGCTTGGAAAGCGACGGTTTTGTCATATCAAAGCGTTCCGCTATTTCCCCTGCCGTCATACTGGTGGCAGAAAGATAGGCGAGGATTTTACGCCTGACCGTTGATGAAAGGGCTGCAAATATCTTTTCCATGTTGATTTTCCTTTCTTTTTTCCATTAATATTTAGCCTATTGACTAAATAGCTAAATGTATGTACTATGATTAGCTAAGTAGCTAATTATAGCTTGAATGATATGAACAAATCAAGGAGATAGCCATGTTAGTGCAAACTTATGCCATTTATCTGCTGTTAAGCACCGCCATTACGGTTTGGGTCGGAAGAGCCCTCAACAAAAATGGCCGTGTATTTTTAATTGAAAACTTTAGAGGTAACAAAGAGCTAGCTGATTCCATCAACCACCTTCTGCTCGTGGGGTTTTATTTAATCAATTTCGGTTTTATTAGTTTGACGTTAAAATACGGTGATAAGCCAGCCACTCTCGAGGAAGGTATAGAATTTCTCAGCTCGAAAGTGGGTTTTGTTATTATGCTATTGGGCACGATGCATTTTTTTAACATGCGCGCACTCATGACATTGCGTCACTTCAAGTTATTTCAACCTATCCAAGATGCACCCAAAGCCAAAGCTCCAGAGACAGAAGAATGGTAAAAAAAGTCGACGCTATATGGTTTGTTTATGATGGGGAGTGTCCTATCTGCCAGATAGGCGCTTCCTTTTATCAAGTCAGGCAATCGATTGGTCAGCTTCACACAGTCAATGCGCGTGAAGAGAAGCAACATCCCATCATGCTTGAAGTTAATCGAGCGAAGCTGAATCTGGACGAAGGTATGGTCATAAAATATCAAGACAAGCTTTATCAGGGGCAAGATGCCCTACACTTAATGGCTAAGCTTGGTGCAGATTCTGGATTACTCAACAGGATGAATAATCTCCTTTTCCAATCCAAATCACTTGCTGTTCTTTGTTATCCAGCCATGAAAGCCGCTCGCAATCTGGCCTTGAAAATCAAGGGCGTTGGGAGAATAGGCAATTTGGAAGAGACGGAGAAATAAATTACGCCGCAAAGGCACAAGGATCGCTTAAAGTATGCATTTACAGAGGTTCAATAATGCGCCCTAAGCTTACCGTTTGGTACAACACCAAATGTCCGGTCTGTAACAGCGGCATCAAGTGGCAAAACGATCGTCTTGTACGAGCCGCTCAAGCCGGTGCAATTGAGTTTCGGGATATCAATCTTGAGCCCACGGCTCTTGCCAACTTCGGAGCGGGGATCGAGGACATACGTCGCAGGCTACACGGCGTTGACGCCGAGGGGCGGCTTTTTATCGGTGCTGATTGTGCAATTGAAATTTGGCTTCGAACTCCTGGGGATCAATGGCTTGCACAATTATTTGGATTGGCCGTCATGCGTCCGATAGCTCGTATCGGATATGACCGTTTTGCCGGCCTTCTCTATGCCTGGAATCGCCATAACGGCAATTGGGTATGATGTTGCTTAAGCAAAGGAACAAAACAAATGTTGCGTAAAGATCTCAGAAAAGATTTTCCGATTGCGAAAGGCACAGCTGACCCGCAGGAAATAGTACGTTTTAATACATGGGCTGAAGAATGGTGGAACCCAGACGGAGCTTTCAAGACCGTCCATGATTTCAATCGCGCGCGGGTGGAAGTAATTTCAGAGAGGCTACCCATCTTATTTTCAAAAGATCCTAAAGCGGAAAAGCCCTTAGCAGGATTAAAGATCATTGATGTCGGATGCGGCGCTGGCCTTGTGACTGAAGCTTTGTCAAAATTAGGTGCCGATATCATTGGTATTGACGCAGCCGAGCGTAATGTGGCGGTCGCAGAACGACATGCGCGCATGACTGGGGCGCCAGCTAAATACAGACAAGCTCTTCCAGAAGATCTTGCGGATCAGGCCGGTATTTTTGATGCTGTTATATCGCTTGAGGTGGTGGAACATGTTGCTGATCGGCGAGCGTTTGTGGATTCGTTGGCACGTTTGGTTGCTCCTCATGGCGTTCTGCTGATCGGTACGCTCAATCGTACTATACGCTCCTATATCACGGCTATAGTCGGAGCCGAATATATACTGAAGTGGTTACCACGTGGAACGCATGATTGGCGTAGGTTTGTTACTCCCGCAGAACTCGACACAGATCTAAGCCCTCATGGTATTCACGGTATAGAATGTTGGGGGGTGACCTTCGATCTTCTAACGATGCGCTGGCGTATCAGCAAGAATCTCGGTACTAATTACCTCCGCTTTCATCGCAAGAACTAGTCGATTTGCCCCATACATGCCATGACTTATCGCATTGCCGCTTTTTACCGTTTCGTTGCCCTGAAAGATTTGCCGGAATTGCGGCAAATGTTGCGGGCCGAATTTCTGTCGCTTGGTTTATGCGGCACTTTGCTGATGGCGCCGGAGGGTATTAACGGAACGCTGGCCGGCGAAGACAGCGCCATTGAAAAAATGCTGCTGCTTTTGCATCAACAGACCAGCTTGCCGCGCGAAGACGTAAAATTTTCTACGGCCACAGACCGGCCCTTCAAGCGGCTCAAGCTTCGTCTGAAGCGGGAGATTATTACCTTCCGGCAACCGTCGGCCGATCCAGCCCAACGAGCGGGCACGTATGTTTCTGCACAAGAATGGAATGCGTTGCTCGATGATCCGGATGTGTATGTGCTGGACACGCGCAATCGCTATGAAACCGAGCGGGGTGTTTTTGAAGGCGCTCTTGTTCCGCCCATAGATACCTTTACTCAATTTTCGAATTTTGTGCGCACGCAATTGGATCCCGTCCAACATAAGAAAATTGCGATGTATTGCACAGGCGGCATTCGTTGCGAGAAAGCCTCGGCCTTCATGTTGGCCGAAGGTTTTTCTCAGGTATACCATCTCAGGGGCGGTATTCTTCGCTATCTCGAGCAGGTGCGGCCCGAAGACAGCAAGTGGCGGGGAGATTGTTTTGTCTTCGACGATCGCGAGACGATAAGCACGCCACCTCCTATCGAGCGATAGGGTTTCAGGCCTCAATTCCCCTGCCATCAGTCCTTGAGCCACTGCTAAAGCATTGGCATTGCAGTACTTATGACCAAATTCTTAAGCCCATCTTTTACTGATTATCAACAGATCGTTGCTAGGGTGAAACCTTCGTCACGACGTCACCAATAAATACTGAAATTCCAATCACCTATCCCCTGTCTGCCGCCAACAAATCCTAGCACGTACTGGCCCCATGAGCGCGCGTCACGATCATTCTCATAAATCAACAACAGGATTGGACCGTACGGTTCCCATCCCGCAGCCGTTTCATGAGCTGGATTTGGAAAAAACCAAGTTTGAGCTGGATGTGGTGAATGAAGCCCGCAAGCGCGGCGAAAATAATCTTCCTCCTCAGGACCGCAAGACCTTCGACGATATCGAACAAAGAATTGTTACCACCATCGAAACGCAGCTGCATCGCGATCAGCAATATTTCACCGATCAGCTGAATGCCTATCATCAATCCATGGCCGGCCTCGATCTTGAGAACGAAGCCGTCAATATCAGCAGCGCCGCTCAACGCGCCTCGACCGAATTTATCGTGAAGGTGGATGAAGGCAAAGCCAAACTGTTCACCTTGTGGCGCAACGTCTGCATGATCGAAAATCAATGGAATGATTTCCGCAAGAAACACGGCTTGCTGTATCCAGCCGATTATCCGCTTTCCCGCCTATGGAATGTTGCCGTGATCATTGCCATTTTGGGAATCGAATCCATTCTGAACGGTAATTTTTTGGCACGAGGACTAGAGACCGGCCTTGTCGGCGGCGTGGTTCAGGCATTCGTTATCGCCGCTATCAACGTTGCCTTCGGGGTTTTCCTTGGCGATTCCGTGGTGCGGTATCTGTTTCATCGCAATATTTTCCTGCGCGCACTCGCGATGGTTGAGCTTCCCATATCCTGCGTGCTGGCCGTTATATTTAACCTTCTCGTTGGTCATTACCGCAATGCTTTGGGTGGCCCCGATCCCGCCAATGCATCGGCCATTGCCTGGAACAGTTTTACTATGCAGCCGTTTGCCTTGGGCGTTTTTCAATCCTGGCTGTTGTTCGGCATGGGCCTGTTTTTTTATGCGGTCGCAGCCTGCGATGGGTTCAAAATGGACGACCCCTATCCGGGCTACGGCAAGATCAATCGCAAACACGAAGAAATCATTCAGGATTATACGAATGAAAAGGCCAACATCATCGACGGCCTCAGCCACACGCGGGATAGCGCTCTTAATTACATGCGCGACGCGCGCCAGAAACTGGCCGAACGCAGGGCGGAACTTTCAAGCCTGCGGGATTTGCGCGGACGGCTTATCCATCTTTTTGAATCGCATCAAAACTATCTGAATAGCGCCGCCAATGATCTTTTATCGGCGTATCGCAACGCCAATATACAGGCGCGCAGCGCCCCGGCTCCGGCGCATTTTAATGCTGTCTATACGCTGCCAAAACTTCCGCCCCCAGCACCACCACCTTCTGTGACCAATGACCAGCAACTCGATACGCGTATCGAGAAGACCAACGCCGCCCTTATCGAGGCCATCAGCCAGGTCAATGCCCAGTTTGAAGGCGCTGTGGGGGAATTCCGCCAGATCGGCAAATTCGTGAATGATGGGGATCATGCAGCAGCACGAACCGCAACACCGGCCTAGCCGCAAAGACAAGAAAGCCGTGCAGGTGCGCCGGGCCATCGGCTTGCTTGCCGTTCTATGCGTGATTATGGCCGGTATCGGCTATGCTTATTTTTACCTGCAGGCGAATGTGCGCCCGATCGATAGCGCCACCTTCTGCCCCAGGGACGAAAAAGGGCCGCACAGCATTACGGCCATACTTATCGACCTGACCGACCCCTTCAACATCACGCAACAGGCTGCCCTCAAGGATCGCCTCAACGATCTGAAAGACCGCGCCTCGCAATATGATCTTCTGGAAATTTATTCCGTCGAGCCAACGCAAACGCAGCTTCTGAAGCCGAAATTTTCGATGTGCAATCCCGGCCGCGGCGAAGAAACAAATAGCTGGATCGGCAATCCACGCCTTATCGAGGAACGCTGGCAGAAACTGTTCGACGCGCCGTTGCAGAACCTATTCAATTCGATAGCCGCCGGCAATACGGCGGCCGTTTCGCCGATTATGGAATCGATCCAGTCGATTGTGGTGACAAAGCTGGGTGCTCAGAAAGCCGTGGAGGAAAAAATTCCGAGACGTTTAATTATCATTTCCGATCTCCTTCAATATGTGAAAGACTACTCGCAATACAAGCATCTCGGCAGCTTCGCCCAGTTTAGGGATACGCCCTATTATCAAAATGTTCGCTCGGATTTATCGGGCATCGATGTCGAGATTTGGTATGTGCGCCGGCAAAATACCCTTGCGCTGCAGGGCGAAAAACATATCGACTTCTGGCGCGATTATCTCGCCGATCAGGGCGGCCATGTCGATAAAGTTTGGTATGTTCCCGGCACCTGATTAAAAGTCGCGGAGTCGAATTCTCGCGCTGTCCAGCATTCGTTTCATAAAATAACTGCTAGAGCCCTTCATGGTTGGACTTTTTCGACCCCACGGGTCTGTTTAAATTCGCTTGGAAATAGTGAGCCCAAAGAGAATTTTTCGCTGGCGCAAAGATAGCCGCAAAAAACGACGCTAAATACGTATTTAACACAGCCAACCAATTTATCGTTTCACAATCAAAACTATTCTTGCGTTTCCGGAAACAGTTGGTTAGCAGTTTATAAAGATTAACCTTCCATCCTTCCTCTCCACAGATTCCCATCGAAGGAGTCGAATCGGGCGTTCGCCCGAAGGGGACTATAATCGTATGCATTTTCGCCGCTCTCTCTTACTCGGCACTTCGGCGCTTGCCGTCAACGCAGCGCTTGCAGGTGCGGTTATGCTGGCGCCGAAGCCGGCGCTGGCCTCATGTCAGGTGGTGAGCGGCAGCGATGCGACGATCAGCAGTTCCATTTCCTGTATTACGTGGAATGATCATAGCGTTGTCGTTAATGGCAGCGGGACCGTCTCGGGAACGGGAACTGCCGTTTTCTCGGGAAGTGCCGTCGGAAATTTGACGAACAGCGGCTTACTCCACGGGTTCGCCAATGCTATTCTTAACAACACGAGCGGCTCAATTGGCACCATCACAAATAATGCCGGGGGATCGATCACCGGCGGTAGTTTCGGCATTCACAACCAGCTCAGCATAAGCAGCGTTATCAATAACGGATATATATTCGGAACCAATTATGGAATTTATGATGACGCGGCGGGGCCAACATCCACAATAAATGTTTTGAACAACACAGGTACAATTTCCGGAAATAATTTTGCGTTTCAGAATTACGGCGAAAACGACACGCTTACGAATACGGGGACACTTGTCGGGAACTCGGTTGCAATCGTTAATCACGGTTCAATCGGAACGATTACCAATACCGGCACCATTACAACAACCTTAACCGGCAACGCCGGCATAAGAAATTCGGCCCTTATTTCATCGATCGTCAATAATGTCGGCGGCACGATCACCGGCGGCACCATCGGGATTCTTAATTTTACCAGCCCCTTCAATGGGGGCAGCGGAACGATCAGCTCGCTTGTCAATCACGGCGTCATAAGTGGCGCTCAAACCGGCATTTCCAATATCAGCGGCTCGACGATTACGTCGATTACGAATAGCGGCACGATTAGCGGCGCTACGGTCGGCATCAACAACCAAAGCACGATCGGTGGCGGCGCGACAGCCATCACTAGCTCAGGTTCCATTTTAGGAGGCATTTCAAACAGCGGCGTAATCAGCGGCAATATCATCGCCAATCAGAATTTAAGCATTGCAGGCAGCGTCGGCACGCTGACCGGCGGAACGATCACAGCGAATAATTTAGCTTTTCTAAGTGGCGCTGATCAATCGCTGCAAGATAATATTAATGTTGGCGCCGGTGCCGGCACGGTAACCAACAGCGGCACTCTGGAGATTACCGGAACGCAGACCATTACAGGCAACTACGCGCAAGGTTCATCGGCGGTGCTGGTTACCGGGGGTAAAACCGGGGGAACCAGCTTCGGCGATCTCATCATTTCCGGCAATGCTACAATCGCGGGCCATATCAGCATAACTACTGGCAGCGGTGCGTTCTCCAACGGCGAGGTGTTCACGATTGCCGAAGATTCCGGCACCGCGAATTACGCGGGTGCGACGGCTACGATTGCGTCAGGCTTTGGCTTTACCGGCGCCGTATCGTCGATTTCAAACAGCGGGGTCGAAGATTTGCTGGTCACGCTGAATGCCTGCGATCAGACGATTAGCTCCACCAGCACCGTTAACAGTTCCCATTGCCGGTTGGTGTGGACGGGCGGCAATCTTTCGATTGGCAGCAGCGGTATCATTTCCGGTTCTCCGACCGGTCTCATCAATAGCGGCAATATCGTCGGCGCCTTAACGAACAGCGGCTCCATCAGCGGAAGCACTTATGGAATTCTCAATTCAGGTACGATCACGACGATAACCAATAATATTAGCAGCGGTATTAATGGTGGAGGTCTCTATGGCATAAATAACAGTGGTGTCATTGGAACGATATCCAATTCCGGAACCATAGCTGGGGTAAATGCCGGCATTTTTGATACCGGCAGCATCGGTTTAATTTCGAACGCGGCCGGCGGCACTATTTCGATTGGTGCCGGCACAAGCACGGCCGCAGCGCTTTATATACAAGGCGGCTCGGTCGGTACGATTACCAACACCGGCCTGATTACATCGGGGCAGCTCGGCATTCTCGATCACGGTACAATCACTCTTCTTACGAACGACGGCACCATCAGCTCCGAATGGCGTCCTATTGTGGTGAACTCGGGCGGAAGCGCTGGAACGATTGTTAATAACGGCTACATCACCGGCTGGTCCGGCTTTTATATCCATAACGGCAATGTTGGCACGATCACCAACACCGGCACGATCAACGCGACCGGACAAGCCGGTGGTGGATCAACCTTTATGGGCCAAGGCATTTGGGTCGATAACGCTGTTACTGTCCTCACCAATAGCGGCACCATCACCGGCAATAATCGAGGCATTCTTGTCGATGGTGGCGGCAATCTCGGCACGCTCAACAATAGCGGCACGATCAATAGCCCAAACATAGGCTTACAAGTCGTCAATACCTTAAGCACGATTATTAACACCGGTACCATTACAGGAACCAATTTCGCCATCAACAACCAAGGACTCATCGGCGGCGGCGTAACAGCCATTGATAGCTCGGCCGGCACGATTATTGGAACTTTTGCAAACTCCGGCGTGATTAGCGGCAACATCAAAGTCAATCAGAATTTTACGATCTCCGGCGGCGGCGGTACACTGACCGGCGGCACGATCACGGCGAACAATCTTGTTTTCGATAGTGGCGCCAATCAGTTTTTGCTTGACGATGTTAATGCCGGTGCTGGCGCAGGTTCGGTAACTAACAGTGGCGTTTTGCAACTTACGCAAACGCAAACCATTACCGGGAATTACGCTCAAGGCGCAGGCGGCTCGATTATCACCGGCGGTCTCACGGGCGGAACGAGCTTTGGCGATTTGATCGTTACCGGCAATGCTACGGTTGCCGGGCATTTCAGCATTACGACGGCCAGCGGTGCGTTTTCCAACGGCGAGATATTTACGATTCTTCAGGATTCCGGAACCGCGAATTATACCGGTGTTACGGCGACCGTCGCGCCGGGCAACGGCTATCTGGGAACATTATCGTCGATCTCGAACGGCGGATTTGAGGATTTGATCGTTACGCTGCAATCGTGCCGGCAAACGATTGCCGGAAACACCACCCTAAGCACCGCTGCGTGCCAGTTGATATGGAATGCCGGTAATATCTCAATCACGAACACCGGCTCGCTTGCTGGTTCAACGACGGCCATTATCAATAACGGTACTAGTGTTGGAACGTTGACGAATAACGGGACGATTAGTGGCGTTTCTGACGGTCTTTTCAATAATGGCGGTACGATTGTAGCCATCAACAATAGTGGCACTATAAATGCCAATTTTGATGGTATTCTCAACAGGGGAACGATTGGTACCATCACAAATAATGGCATTATCAAAGTTAGCGGTTCCACAGCTATCATCAATCAAAATACCATCGGCACGATTATCAATAACGGGAGCATAACAGCGGGAAGCTTTGATGGTATTAACGCTGATTTCAGCGGCATTGGAACGATCCTCAACAATAACGGAGCGCTCATAAGCGGCGGCGAACGCGGCATCTACGTCACGCAATTTTTGGGTTCGATTGGCACGATTGCCATCATTAACAATAGCGGTACGATCAGTGTTAGCGGCACATCGGGAGCCGGCATCTATAATAATACGGGAAATATTGGTACCATAATCAATAGCGGCACGATTACCGAAGGGTCTTTGGCAAGCTTCGGCGATGGCATTCTCAATAGAGGCAACATAGCTTTACTTAACAACAGCGGCACCATTAACGGCAAAAGTTCCGGGATTGCAAATATCGGCGGCACCATCGGCACGATTACCAACAGCGGCACCATCAGTGGTGGTATTGGTAACCAAGGTCTCATCGGCGGCGGTGCGACGGCGATTGATAGTACCGGCACGATTATTGGCGCTCTTTCGAACAGCGGCACCATTAGCGGCAACATTATCGCTAATCAAGATTTAAGCATCGCAAGCGGCACCGGCACGCTGACGGCCGGGACGATCACCGCGAATAACCTCTTCTTTTTAAGCGGCGCCAATCAGGTGCTACAAGATAATATCAATGTGGGATCCGGCACCGGGACCGTCACCAACAACGGCACAGTTCAAATCAACAGTGCGGCTCAGACGATCACGGGCAACTATGCACAAGGTAGCGGAGGTTTCTTAAATATCGGCGTTACCGATTCATCCACCTACGGCGAGTTGGTTGTTTCCGGCGCCGCGACGATGGCCGGTGATCACATAAGCATCGTCAATCTCGGCAGCGGGTTAACAAACGGCGAGATATTTACAATTGTCCAAGCCTCTTCCACCGGCACCGATTATGCCGGCGTTCTACCTTTGGCGAGCGGCTTTTTTGCCACGCCTTCGTCGATTGTCGGCAGCGGATTGGATTCTCTTATCATTACGCTCTCGGCTTGCTCCAACCAGACGATTAGCTCTAACACCACCATAAGCAGCGGTGTTTGCGGTCTGACATGGAACAGCAGCAACATTTCGATCACCAGTAGCGGCGTTGTCGCGGGATCGGCTACAGCTGTTCTTAATTCCGCCCACAGCGTCGGTACGCTAACCAATGATGGCATTATTAACGGTAGCACTGCTGGTATTTTCAGCAGCGGAACCATAGCCGCCATTATAAACAATAATGGCGGCACGATTGTCGGAAGTGGCAGCGCAGGAATCTACAATTCTTCCGGCAGCGTTGGCACCATCAGCAACAGCGGTACAATTACTGGCGGAAGCGAAGGCATTAACAACAACTCCAGTATCGGCACCATTAACAATGCAAGTGGCGGGGTTATCAACGGACGCCTTGAGGGCATTTATAACCAGAGTACCATCGTGGCCGCCAACAACAGTGGCACGATTGAAAATTCGGCTGGCAACAATACGACGGCGGCCTATGAAAATCTTGGAACCACGGGCACTCTCACAAACAGTGGATTAATCACCGGACCGCATGTCGGCGTATTCAATTTTGGCAGTATCGGCACAATTAGCAACAGCGGGACAATCAGGACATCGATCAGTAATAGCGCTAGCTCAGCGGCATTGGCTAATTGGTCGACGATAGGCACGCTTAGCAACAGCGGACTCATAACAGGTCCGAATGCCTTATTCGAGAATTCGGGGGATACCATCTTATCTCCCATCACGAACACCGGCACGATCGCCGGCAACATGAACATCGCTCAAAATCTTGTATTCACCGGCGGCAACGCGAGTACGATTGGGACGCTGACGGGGTATAACGGTACCATTGGTACGATCACGGCGACCAATCTGACATTCGATAGCAGTGCGTATCAGCTGCTGGATGACAATGTGAATGTCGGGTCGGGGTCGGGGCTTGTGACCAACAGCGGCACGCTGATGATAAAGGCGACGCACACCATCACCGGCAATTATCTGCAGAGCCCATCGGCCCTTTTGGTGATCGGCGTCATCGACCCGACGCATTACG
>Ga0206978_1069_pt1 | contig 24097 bp, 16 predicted proteins | sample Alteio_BWMinCont_21_FD_153477 | JGI IMG/M metagenome (GOLD analysis project Ga0206978, IMG submission 153477) | Enriched cells from forest soil in Barre Woods Harvard Forest LTER site, Petersham, Massachusetts, United States -... | ecosystem: Environmental > Terrestrial > Soil > Temperate forest >...
AAAAATCATTCACGTAATAATGTGACAGCACATTCCCAAACAAGTAGCAAATCCCCTGGCAAGGCGGAATATCCCCATATTTTTTCTTCCCGCGCGCAAAAATCCTCTTCAACGATCTATCTTTCAACAAATTCCCCGCCACCTTCCGCAGTGGCTCGCACGGATAAAACACATCCCCGTTCGGATACACCCGCGGAAACATAGTCGGATAACACTGAAAATCCCGAAACCGCAGCAAAGTCTCTATGGTCCGCGGCGTCCCGTTGATCGGCTGCGACCCGCTGCGCCGCCGCTCGATAATCGTATCCACCAGCGCCTGATACTTCGGATTCTGCAGCAGCTTCAAATTCGGCATTTTCTCCATCTGCGCCGATTGCGCCGCAAACACAAACCCTTCCGCCCCGCACCAATCCAGCAATTTCTCCACTTCCCCGATGTTCCATTCCTCAATGACGGTACTGATCGTGATCCGCTGCGGACTTCCCAAAACCTCCTTCGCCATCGCCAAATTCTGCAAAACCTTCGGCAGCGCCGCCGGCTTCGAAAGCGCATTCGACGGGTCCGCCGCCAAAGCGTCCAGGCTCACCACCAACCCCGTCACCGCCCTCAGAATCCCCGGCTTGCGATCCAGCAAAGTCCCATTCGTAATCAAAAGCACCGACCGAAACTTGCAATAAAACCGCGCCGCCTCGACCAACTCCTCGATGTCCGCCCGCAAAGTCGGCTCGCCACCGGTAATCACAATCGAGTCCGTCTCCTTGCGAATCTTCCGTAGCAAACGAATCGTCTCTCCCGTCGACAACTCGTCGCTGAAAACGTCCGGCTCTTTCTGCGTGCAATACGAGCAAGCCAAATTGCACTTGTGCGTCACATAAAACGTCACCGCATACGGCGCCACAACATTCGTATGCAAAACGTGCCGCCGCCACCCATTTCGAAAATAAAGCCCAAAGTTTTTCGCCACAAACGGCGCCTGCCGCACCAACCCGCGAATCAGCGCCACCTTCGACGGCCGTCTCTTATCTAAAACACTTGCGGGAACAAAATTGGGAGTCCGCGAACCAGAGCTAGACATGAGGCCAAGATTGTAGCGCACTGCGGCGCGTCCGGCTTCCTTCCACTCCCAAAGCGTTCAGGGGAGCTGAATAGGATCTACTGAATTTGCGACGACGTGCCAGGTGGGCCCACCGCCCGCAAAAAAACACACTTGAAATGAGAAAGGGATAGCGAGATACTCCCCTAAGAACCTTATGGGCAGGGATCCCATGCGATGACCCAGAAAAAGAGCGAAACCGGCAACTTGTTGCGCGACACACTCGACATGCTGATCCTGAAAACACTGACCCAGGGAGAAATGCACGGCTACGACATCGCGGAATATATCCATGAGAAGAGCGACCAGGTCGTGGGCGTCGAAGAAGGTGCGCTTTATCCGGCGCTTCATCGCCTGGAAGTTCGCGGACTGCTCGCGGCAGAGTGGGGCGCATCCGACAACAACCGGCGGGCGAAATTTTACAGGCTGACGGCGGCGGGCCGGAAACAGCTCGCGGAAGAAACTGCGCACTGGAAGCGCATGTCTTCCGCGATTGCGCGGATTCTGGAGCCTGCCTGAGGAGGACCTATGGCTCGCGAGTGGTTGACGGAAGCGTGGCTGAGAGTAAAGGCGCTGGCGAAGCGGAGAAGGCTGGAGCGCGACCTCGAGGAAGAGCTGGAGTTTCATCTTGCGAAGCGCGCAGAAAGGAACCGCGCCTTGGGCCTTGGAGCAGAGGCCGCGCGGGTAGCGGCGCGGCGGCGATTTGGGAACGTCACGCTGGTAAAAGAAGATTGCCGCGAATCATGGACTTTCACGTGGTTTGAGACGCTGTGGCAGGACGTTCGATACGCGGCCCGAATCCTCGCAAAGAGCCCGGGCTTCGCCGCCGTCGTGATTTTCTCTCTTGCGCTCGGCATAGGAGCGAACACCGCGGTCTTCAGCGTGATGAACGCGGTGTTGCTGCATGGTCTGCCTTACGAGCATCCGGAGGAGCTGGCGACGATATTCTCCACACATAAATCGGATCCCGGCTCAGACAGAGATGTCGTGCCACTTGCAGACGTAGCGACCTGGAAAAAAGCCAATCACGTTTTTGCGGACATGGGCGCCGTGGGTTTTATCGACTCGGCCACCCTGGCCGGGCTCGGCGAGCCGGTGCAGGTGCCTGTCCAAACCGTGACTCCCAACTTCTTCTCTTTGGTTGGAGTACAACCCGTCTTAGGGAGAATCTTCCGCGCTGAGGAGAGTCACGAAGACTCTCAGACGGTGGTTATCAGTGACACGCTATGGAAAACAGAGTTCCATGGCGACGCAGCAGTACTTGGGAAGACGTTCCGCCTTGACGACGTTATCTCAACGGTTGTTGGAGTGATGCCAGCGGGCTTCAAAACACTCGGGCCGTGGTTCACGGGAAAACGGGCAGACATTTGGCAGCCCGTCAATCCAGAAGACCCAAGATACGCAAACCGTGGGGGCTTCTGGATTGTGCCGCTGGCGCGGCTCAAACGGGGAGTAGCCGTGCCGCAAGCACAGCTCGAGATGGACGTGATAGCACAAGCGATGGAGAAAGCCTACCCCGAGCAAAACAAGGGAGTCGGCGCAGTAGTCGTTTCGCTGCATGAAACGCTATACAAAAAATCACAGGATAGCTTGTATCCACTCCTGGGAGCCGTGGGATTTATTCTGCTCATCGGATGCGTCAATGTAGCAAACCTCATGCTTTCGCGGACGGAGAGCCGTCGAAAGGAATATTCGGTACGCGCGTCGCTGGGCGCGGGTCGGCGACGGCTCATGCAGCAGTTGCTGGTGGAGAGCGGTTTGTTGACTCTGCTCGGTGGCTTGCTGGGTGTTCTGCTTTCTTTCTGGGGAATTCATCTGCTGGGCGCAATGTCGCAGGATCTGCCAGACGCGGAGAATATTCGCATCAACGGCCGCGTTTTGCTCTTCGCGGGCGGGCTCAGCCTCTTAACCGCGCTGCTCTTCGGGATGGCTCCAGCTTTCCGAGCTTCGCGCCCGGATCTGCAGGACGCACTCCGCGAGGGAGCAAGCAGGACGGCGACCGGAAGACATAGAGGGACGCGGTATTTGCTGGTGATTTCGGAAGTAGCCCTCGCAATGGTGCTTTTGGTGGGCGCCGGCCTCATGATCAACAGCGAGCTTCGCATGCTGCTCCCCTCTCCAGGCTTCGATCCGGTAAATGTCTTAACGATGACCGTGCTTTTCCCATCCACGGGAGGGAAGTACCTCGAGAAGAATCCAGGGAAGCCGATCGAGAGAATATCTCCCAAAGTAACCGTCTATCATCAACAATTGATGGAAGGAGTTTCGGCGCTGCCCGGCGTCGAGTCCGTAGGCATGATCACGATGCTTCCACCGTTGGGATCGGGGGGCAGGACTTTTTCGGTCGTAGGGCATCCCGTACGGGCCGAAAGGCCTTTCGTAGGCTTCAACGAAGTGAGCCCCAGCTACTTTCGCACCATGAGAATCCCGCTCAAGAAAGGCCGCTACTTTGATGAACGCGACACGACCAATGCGCCCTGGGTTGTAATCATTAGCGAGACCACGGCAAACCGCTATTTCCCGAAGGAAGATCCCATCGGGCAACAGATCCTGCTTCACTATACGTTCAACGAAGTGGACGAAGAGCAGCCCCGCCAGATCGTAGGTGTTGTGGGCGAGGTCAAGCAAGCCGGGATGGGCGGGCTCCACCCAGAGATTTATGAATCATACCTTCAGCAACCGGAAGTGTATCCTGGCGGCAGTGATGACTTCCATTTGGGTGGGACGTTGGTCATCCGCACGGTATCAGACGTACACGCTCGCGAAGCCGACATCATCGCGGCAGCAAAGCAGATGATGAAACAGATGGATCCGGATCAGCCCGTGACTGACATCAGTACGATGAATGAGGTGATGGGCGACTCCATGAAGAATTATAAAAACTACGTCGTCGTGCTCGCGTTTTTGGCTGGCATAGCCGTGATTCTGGCAGCGATTGGCATATATGGCGTCCTTTCGTACTTCGTTAACCAGCGCACGCGCGAATTGGGCATCCGTTTCGCTCTAGGAGCTCAGCGCGGTGATGTGCTCGTGTTGGTCGCCAAGCTGGGACTCACCCTTGCCGGTACTGGACTGGCTATTGGCATTGCGCTAGCGCTGGGACTCAATCGGTTTCTGGCGGATCATCTCTGGCTTTTTCACATCAAGGCAACCGATCCCGCGACCTTCGCCGCCGTAGGAATCCTGCTGCTGTGTATCGCCTTGCTCGCTTGCTATATCCCAGCTCGCCGTGCGACAAATGTGGATCCCATGACGGCGCTGCGGCATGAGTAATTGGAGGTCAGTATGGAAATGTACAGCAATAACAGAGAGCCCTCGGAACTCTTTAAATGGCGGTCGTTTGGGAGGCCTTCGGCGTGTTCATCGGCTATCGCGTTTCTCACGCTTGCGCTTGGCGCCGCCGTGCGATCTCAAGAACCACCGCGTCCCGCGGAATCAGTAGCGGATGCCGCGCGCAACGTTCGCGAACAAAAATCAAATTCCACGAAGCCTTCCAAGGTCATCACCAACGACGACTTCCGCGGACAGTATTCGGTACCGAGCGCCCCAGCTTCTCCTCCAGAATCTTCATCGGCGAACGGAGCCGAAGCACCAAAGCCACCGGCAGCAGATTGCGATAGTCCTGACGCCGAGAGAGTCAAAACGGAGCTGCAGGCCGCTGAGGGCGAGAAGGACCAGATTCGCAGCGATATTTCCAATAAGCTCACGGTCCCCTCCAACAGTAGTGTCGATATGAAGAATTTCAAACCCGGCTCCTCGGGAGTGGATGTCGGCAGTCCAGTGCTTATAGAAACGAAGCCACCCATCCCTGAGCGAGTGGAGGAGGTTACTCTCGACGAGAAGGTTGCGTCTCTGAAGAGGGCCTTGGGCATTGCTTGCGTCCCTCCCGAAGACGCGGGAATCCAGACGAAGCTGGATCAGGCCGAGCAAGAGCTGAGCGTTTTGCAGCGCCAGCTCGTTCTGGACCAGGACGCCTACTATTCCAAGACCAATTACGCCGCAGACACCGCGGGCAAAGCCCGCCTCGATGCCGAGCTACAGCAAACTCAGGACCTTCAGTCAGAGATTGAGCGCCTGAAAAGCGAGCTAGCCGCCTCGCGTACAAAACAACCCGCAAAGTAAGCAGCTTAGGGGCGGCCAACCCGTAACGCGGCGGGTAGAACATCCTTCGCGCATCGAGAAGACTTTGACTTTGTCTTTTTCCGAGGGTGAGCGGGAGCCCCGGGGACCTGGGGCTCCGCCACCAAACGGGAATCCTTTGGTCACCGACAAATCAAAACAACACGGAGGGCGCCCCAGGTTCGTTTTTTGAACCTGGGTCTTGGGGCTAACGCTTCTTGTTTCAAAGTTGGCGAGTGGGAGATCTATTTCTAATGAAAGAAACCTAGTCCGTAAAAACCACGCACACTGCGATTTGCCCCTTCTCCGCACCCGCATCGATCCTCACCAAGTACCGAAAATCACGCATCAAGCTATCCCTTCAAGCCCTCAGCAACCTTCACTCGTATCGCAAAGCAACGAGCGGATCAACACTCGCCGCTCGCCGCGCTGGCAGCAGACAAGCCGCGAGCCCAGTTATCACCACCAGAGCCACCACCGCCCCAAACGTCCACGGATCCGTCGCCGATACTCCCCAAATCTGGCTCTTCAGAAAACGCGTCAGCCCAAAACTCGCAAACAAGCCAATCGCAATCCCCGCCGCCAGCAGCACAAATCCCTTCTGCAGCACCATCCGCAAAATTTCACTCTGCTGCGCTCCGAGCGCCATCCGCACGCCAATCTCCTGCGTCCGCAGCGAAACCATATACGCCATCACGCTAAACACTCCGATCACCACCAGTACCAGGGCAATCCCCGCCAGCGGCCCCGACAATGTCGCGCCGAATTCCGGCGTCGCGTACGTATGCTCCTCCAGAAATTCCGCCAGCGGGTCGAACACCCAAAACACTTCATTACGGTTCACCGCCCACACCCGCTCCTGCACTGCATGCATCATTGAGCCGGGCTCTACTTTTGTCTTCACCTGCAGAATGAAATCTCCCATTACCATCGGCGGAATGAACGCCATCGGTACGGCTGGCTGCTGCGGTCCAAAATTCTTTACATCGCTCACAACTCCGACGATCCGGAAATCGGCATCCCCTAGCATCGGCGCATATGTTATTCCAATCGCTCGACCAAAGTTGGTTCTCCATTTGTCAAAATCATTCGCTCGGAGCTGTTTGCCTATCGGGTCCTCATCCCCAAACATATCGTGCGCCAAGCACTGATTGAGCACCGCTGCAAGTTGTCTCGTCTGTACCTCCTCTCTCGAAAGCCAGCGGCCCGCGATCATCCGCATCTCCAGCGTACCGGCGCAATTCTCATCGCACTCATCCAACCCAGCCATCTCAACGCGCGTTCCTCCAGGCACAGTCACTTGTGGCCCGCGCGACGGTCCGTACCCCGGAATCGTGTTGTTGACCGCTATAGCCTCCACTCCCGGTAGCGTCTTCAAGCTTTCCACAACCTTTTGAAATTCGGCCTCACCCTCAGGTGATGCAATCCTTGCTCTATCCGGAGTCTGACCGGCTCCGCGTGCTGGTGCAAATGCAACCACCAATATATTTTTCGGATTGAAGCCCATATCAATATGCGTGAGCATGTAGAGGCTCCGCATCATCAAGCCTGCTCCAATCAACAGGACAATCGAAAGCGCTACCTGTATTACCACCAACCCTGCACGAATCTTTCCGTGTCGGAATCCGCCGCCACCCTTTCCGCTACCAACAAGTTGTGGTTGCACATCGCGTTTCGTCGCGCGCAACGCCGGCACGAGCCCGCAAATCAGCGTCGTCAACAAGGTAATTCCCGCCGCAAAAAACAATACCGGAGCATTCAGCCCGATCACTGCCTCACCGCTCATCCTCTGCCAGGCCTTCTGATGAATCGTAGCGTCTACTGCCTTCATCGCGATCCACGCCATCGCGCTGCCTGCCGCGCACGCCGTCGCTGCCAGAACCAGGCTCTCCATCAGAAGCTGCCGAATGATCTGCCAGCGCGAAGCGCCTAGCGCCGACCGCACGGCTATCTCTTTCTCTCGCGTCGTCGCCCTGGCGAGCAACAAATTCGCTACGTTACTGCACGCAATTAGTAGCAGTACCAACACCGCTGCCAGTAAATCGTACAGAATGCTCTTCAAATCGATCTTCGAATTAAATACCGCGCCCACTCCGGAAGCCCCCAATAAATAATTGCTAGCCGACATCACTCGCGCACTGAACTTCTTCGGATAATCGCCACTATCCGGATGCAACGCCGCCAGCCGCCTCACCAGCACATCCAGCTCCGCCGACGCGGCCGCATACGTCATGCCGCGCTTCACTCGCGCCAGTACCTCAAACTTCCGTCCGTTTTCCTCCTCGGCCGCACTTGGCATCCACTTAACTGGCGTCCAAATTTCCCTTCCGACTCCAAAACCATGGAACCGCTCCGGCATCACGCCTACCAGCGTTCGCGGCTCACCATCAATGACGAAGCTCCTTCCCATGATCCCTGCGTCTTCGGCAAACTCGCTCTTCCATGTCCTGTGACTCATCACAAAAACTGGTGGCGCTCCTGGCTTTCCGTCTTCCGAAACAATCGTGCGCCCCGCTGCCGCTGGTACGCCGTAAAAATCAAACGCATTCGCCGTCACGCGGCCATTGTTAAGCTGAAACGTCCGGGCGCCGTACTGCACCAGCGAAGTTGCGCCGTAGTACCCGACCACGTCCTCAAAAACTTGATTGTGCTCCCGCAAATATTCCAGATCCACCCAATGAACATACAAAGAACCAGTGTCGTCCGGCGTCGCCGCGTCCTGCACCACCGGCACCACCATCCTCCCTGCATCTTTCGCCGAAAACGCGTTGAACAACAAATTGTAGAAGACGCTGAAAACTACCGTGCTCGCACCGATCCCCAGCGCCAGAGCAAACACCGCCACAAACGCAAATCGCCGGTCTTTGCGAAGGCTCCTTAACGCGTATCGAAAATCTCGAAACAGATTCTCCAGGTGATTCTCCCATCTCGTTTCACGGACCTCTTCCTTGAAACGCTCGACGCCACCGAATTCAATTCGCGCGCGCCGCCCTGCTTCAACGCCTGAGAGGCCAGATCGTTCCAAATCGTCTGCGCGGTTCTGGATATGCAGACGCATCTCCTCCTCCATCTCAGCATCGATATGCTTGCTGTGAAAAAGGGCAGAACAGAAAGAACGAAGCGAGGCCAGAAATTTCATACTTCCTCCGGCTGAGCCCCGAGGGCGGAGGTCATTGCAGCGACCAGGCGTTTCCAGTCGCCCGCTTCTTGGCGCAGACGCTTCCGGCCCGCCGCAGTCAACTCATAGAATTTGGCGCGCCGATTGTTGTCTGACGTTCCCCAATTTGCCGTCAGCAGTCGCTGGCGCACAAGTCGAAACAAAGCAGGATAAAGCGCGCCCTGTTCGACGAGAAGAGCGCGGCCAGAAATCTGTTCGATGCGCAAAAGTACGCCGTAGCCATGGAGCGGCCCGAGAGAGACAGCCTTAAGAATGAGGAGATCGAGAGTACCCGGAAGAAGTTGGGCTTGAACAGTCACGTTCTCTCCTAACGTGATTAGGAGTCTAAAACCGCCTCTCCTAAGTTGTCAAGGAGAGCGACTCTCGCATGTTCTTTTCTAGCACTGTCAACGGCGGGTGATCCGATGCTCCGCTACCAAACGGGAATCCTTTGGTCACCGACAAATCAAAACAACACGGAGGGTGCCCCAGGTTCGTTTTTTGAACCTGGGTCTTGGGGTTAAGGCTTCTTGTTTTAGAGTTGCCGGGTGGGGAGTCTATTTCTAATGTATGAAACCTAGTCCGTAAAAACCACGCCAACCGCGATCTGGCCCTTCTCCGCGCCTGCATCAATCCGCACCACATAACCCTTCAAGCGCATCGACGATTGCAAACCATCCTCGCCGGGCGTCTCCATCGTCACTTGTAACTCAGACTGCAGTTGCGGCATGTTCTGTAGCGAAATCAATGCGCCTTGCAAAGAAATGTCGCGCACCACGGTTTCTTCCTGGAACTCTTTCCCGTCTTCTGTCACTCCCGTAACCTTCGCGCGGAACTGTGCCTCTCGCCGCAAGGACGTTCGCGCCCCTGGCATGTGCGCCTGCACATTGTCTCCCGTCGCGCCCAACGTAATCACCATGCCTTCGCTCGCCGCGAACACGGAATCAAACTCTTCGCGCGCCTGCCGCAGAATCGAATCCACCATGCGGTCCGTCGAGTCCGGATCGTGATGAAACAGCACCAACGTCTTCGCGCCAACTTCGCGCGCCAGCTTCACGCCTTCCTTCCACGACGAATGTCCCCAGCCCTTGCGCGTTGTCTTTAATTGGTCTGGCGTGAACTGCGCATCGTTTATAAATATGTCCGCGCCCGCCGCCAGTTCCCGCAAATTCTCATCCAGTTTCGGATCGCCTGGCTCGTTGTCCGTGGCGTAAACCACCGTTCCCGCCGGCGTCTCAAGTCGAAACCCCAGGCATCCCTGTGGATGGTTCAGCCATCGCGCCGTGATCTTGTTTTCGCCAATCGTGAACGAATCTCCGCCTTCCACTTCCTTGAACTTCCGCTTCGCATTCATCGCGGACATATCCACGGGAAAATACGGCAGCGCCATCTGCGCTTCGAACACCTGCTTCAAACTGTCTCGCCCCAAAAATTTCGAACGAAAGCTATAAAAATGAAACTCATTATTCTCCGCATAGAGAGGCGCAAAAAACGGAATTCCTTGAATATGATCCCAATGATAGTGCGTCACAAAGATGTGCGTCTCGGGATTTCCGCCGCCGTTCGGCGTTCCCCACCGGCTGCCGAGCATGCGCAGCCCGGTCCCGCAATCCAAAATGAATTGCGTGCCGTCCGGCGCGGTCAGTTCGAGGCAAGGCGTGTTTCCGCCGAAACGCCAAGTGGCGGGATCCACCGTCGGCGTCGACCCGCGAACACCCCAGAAACTTAGTTTTGCTATGGGAGCCGTCATGTCCCTCAGCACACACCCTGCGCGTAGGCCATTCCTGCCGCTTTTTAAGCGGAAGGGGGAAGCTAGTTCGATGTTGGCAGCCACAGGGAAATGCGTCAATGAATTCGCGCCGGGGACGTGTCAAACTTCCCACTGGTAGCACAGGCACTCCTGCCTGTGCGCCTTTGCTGTTTCTCACAGTTAGCGCGTCCTACCTGGAGGCGCCTGTGAGCCTTTGCTGTTTCTGTTATGCAGCGCAAAACAGGGAGTAGCTCTCGCGGCGCTACTCTGCATCATCACGGAGGCAGCTCGAGAAGCCTGCGCGGCTCGCCTCAGTCGCGTAAAATGGAGCGGATGGACCGGATGGACGACCACTCCCACGATCATAACCACGACCCCGAGCACGGCCACCACGATGGCCACGTGCACCATCCGCATTCGCACGACCACCACGGCCACGCCCACCCGCCATTGCGCCCGTCGGTCCTAGGCTGGGCCATGGTCGCCACTCTTGGATTAGTTGTCGCGGAAATTTTTGGCGGCGTCCTCGGCAGGTCAGTAGCTCTATTAAATGACGCCGTCCACAATCTCTCCGACGTGCCCGCGCTCGGCATTTCCTGGCTCGCTATGCGCTGGGCGGAGCGCCCCGCGGATAGCGAGAAGACCTATGGCTACCACCGCGCAGGCATTCTCGCCGCCTTCACCAACTCCCTGCTACTTGTCCTGCTCTCTCTTTGGCTGGGCTACGAAGCCGTCGAACGCTTCCGCTCCCCCGTTCGCGTAGTCGAAGGCTGGATGATCTGGACGTCGCTCGCCGCGCTCGCTGTGAACGGCGGCATCACCCTCGCCCTCGTTCGCGGCCACAAGGACCTAAACCTGCGGAGCATACTGGTCCACAACTTCGGCGACGCCCTCTCCAATATCGCCATCATCGTCGGCGCTATCGCCATTCACATGACCGGGGCGCTGTGGATCGACCCGCTCCTCGGCATCGCCATCGGCTTGCTGGTGCTATGGTCGAGCATTGGGATTCTGCGAGAGTCGTCGCACATACTGCTGGAAGGGCGGCCGAGGGAGATGCGCGTGGAGGAAGTCGCGCGCGCCATCTTAACCGTGGATGGAGTGCAGGAGGTTCATGACGTGCACATCTGGTCGCTGGGCGGAGGACATAACGCGCTGAGCTTGCACGCGCGCATTCCGGACATGCACCTGGATCAGTGCGAGCGATTGCTGCGGGCGATTCAGGAGAAGGCGGCGAAGGAATTTAAGATTGATCACACCACAGTTCAGCTTGAGCGAGCTGGACTTCCTGCGGTTTCGGGTTACGTCATGCCTGAACCAGTGAAAAAATAAAGTTCCCAAAAAAGCATGAAGAAAATTAGACGACAGGCGAATGGAAATTCAGGCCGCGCTGTTCATTGAACTGTTGCGTGGCATCCAAGTCGAGCTTGTCGGCGGTAACAGTGCGGCGCAATCCCTCGGTGGTAATGTAGCGAAGCGTGCCGTTTTCCCACGCGTAGGCGGACGCGAAAAAGACCGTTCCATCGCGGCGCACGAAGACATACTGTTCCGCTTCTTGTTCGGAAGCTGTCTCCGGCGCTGGGACATAGTCGCGCGACGGCTTCGCCGGGCGCTCGTTGTAAGCCGTTTGCGGTGCTTGCTGCTGTCCTGAATCCGCCTGTTGCGCGTCGGCCGGCGGCGCTTCGTCCGCATACTCATCGGAAGAGAACGGCATGTAGTATCCGCCGCCGTAGAAAAACGGGACATACGTTCCCACAAACTGGCGATTTCGGTTCCGGTCGTGAAATCCATTTGGATGGACTGCGGCGACGTGTGCGTAATCAAACCCCAAACCGGGCACCGTGTCCTGTGAAAGCAGCTGACGGCCGGAGCCAGCGCGCTGCACTGAAGCGGTCGAGCGCTGAATCGGACGAGCCACAATCGCACCGGAACGGGTCCGCACGTACTTCATTCCCCAAGTGGAGTGGGCTCCAGAATTTACTGGAGAGGTTACGCGGGTGACGGCGGAGGGTGCGGCGTGCATCGCGACATGGGGGGCAGGGGCAGCCATCGCCGGGCGAGCCATTCCGGCACCCATTCCTCCGCGTTGTGCCGCAGCGATCGCGGGGAGAGCCACGAGGGAAACGATAGCAATCAGGAAGCGGCGCATGGTCAGTACCTGGGTTCCCGGGCCGCCGGGCCTTTCTTGCATGTACATGTATAAGGATGCGCCATTTGGAGTGGGGGTTTCAAGAGGTTGATAGTGAGTAGAGAGTAGTGAGTGGTGAGTAGGGTCCCCACCCCGCGGTGTCCGCGAGTTATGGAGTAAACCCATGACAATATTGGAGTTGTTAGCACTCCTGCGTGTCGCGCAAAGACATGAGGCCCGTCGCGCACTGCTCGGGACAAGGGGACCCCTCCCCCCTGTTTTTTGCAAGAATATGATTCGGTGGGAGTTAAGGGGTGGGGGTGTGCGAAGAATATGATTTTATGGGAGTTAGAGACAAAACAGTGATTAAAATCGGAAAGCGGGTCGAAGAGCGGGGTCGGCACCCCCTCCCCCTGTTTTTTGCAAAGATTTGATTCGATTGGAGTTAAGGGGTGGGGGTATGCGAAAGATGTGATTCTATGGGAGTTAGGAACATAGTTGACTGTCGACAGTTTAAAGTTGAAAGGGCAAAGATCGGGAGAGCTGGACACAGAGGCACAGAGTCCGCAGAGGTCAGAGGAAGAAGGAACGGGGAGGGGCTTGGCGGAAAGGGTGGCGCGTGCCCTTCGCGGATCGCTTCGGGGCTCAGCGTAAACAGGGTAAAGGGAACGGGTGAGACTGGCCCTTCGAGGCTCAGGGTAAACGCGAAACATGGGGAATGGTAGCAGGGGTAGTTACCGATTGTCAATAGTTTTGTGAGTTACTGAGTTGGTATTCGAACGCGGCTGGAGGAAGTTGAAGGATTTTAAGGAGTTGGCGAGGGCTAACTAACCTGATATGAGCGGCCACCCGCCTGGTTTTGCTTCAAAAGCCAATTTCTTCACACGTTCCCGTCCCTGGTTTCCCTAGGTTCCCCAAGAATGTCTTCGATAAACGACAGCAGTGAGTCGGCCGAGGTCTTGACCATCTGAAGGTATTCGGTTTGCTCTGTGGTCAACTCCGTGTCGAGCAGAAGGTCGGTCATCCCAATAATGCCATTCGTAGACGTTCGGATTTCGTGACTCATGTTGTATAGGAATTCGCTCTTTGCCCGGTTTGCAGCTTCTGCGGCTGCTCCGGCGGCTTGTATTTGTTCGAACGCTCCTTTGCGGTCGGTAATGTCGTCGGCAATACCCACAATGCGCCCCAACTTGCCCTGTGAGTTTTGAACAGGAAAGGTGCGTGAGTGGATCCAACGAATCGATCCATCGGGTCGCTTCAACCTGTACTCCATGGCGGTTGCAACGCCTCGGACGGACTGTTCAAAAACGCTTATTACGCGACTGCGATCTTCCGGATGAACCGAATCTATCCAGGCACCAGCACGTGTGTAAAGTTCGTGACCGGGCCTTCCAAAAACGTCCTCGTAAGCTGGGCTGATATAAACCATTCTCGGGGGATCTGGAGTTAAAATGAAAAAGACTTGCCGGATGTTTTCCACCAACTGGCGAAACATTTCCTCGCTTTGCCGTAGCGCGGCCTCTGTTCTTCTGCGCGCTGTGATGTCGAGGAAAGTTACTACGGCACCGATCAAGAGGTCGTTCTCGTGTATTGGATAGGACCAATACTCAGCCGGGAAGCTCGTTCCGTCAGCGCGCCAGAGGACTTCGTCGTCGACGTGGGTGCCCTTGCCGCCGCGAAAAGCCGAGTAAATACGGCATTCCCCGCCAGGGTAGGGCATTCCATCCAGGCGAGTGTGATGCATCATAGCGTGCATGTTCTTACCGATGAGCTCGACCTGGTTCTTGTATCCTAGAAGGCGCAGACACGCAGAATTGCAAAACGTACAGTCACCCAGCATGTCTATCCCATAGATCGCCTCCGCTGTGGAGTCCAACAAGATCCTTGCCAGTTGTTCGCTTTCCATGGCGGGCTTTGCAACGGCGCGTCTACTAGAGTTCTGTCCCATTGTGAGTGATGCTCCTATCCTGTATCCAGGTCCATTGGCTTGGGAGCTGTGGTGTACTCCTTGAGCCTGCGGTAAAGGGTGGTCTTGCCAATGCCCAAAAGGCGCGCGGCGGCGAGCTTATCCCCTCCGGTTTCCCGCAGTGCATGCAAAAGGGCGCGACGCATAACTTCCGCCAAAGGGAGGAGCTCGTTGCTATCGAAGACATGCGGGGCCGACGCAGGATAGAGGATCGTAACCAGGTCGTCTGCTGTCAGAACCGTGTGAGAACTCAAAGCCACTGCGCACTCGATAGCGTTTTCCAATTCGCGGACATTGCCTGGCCAGTCGTAGGCCACTAATCGACGCAATGCATCGTCCGAGATCGTACGACTTAGTTGGGGGGCTCCAGAGAATTTACCCAGAAAATAAGAGACCAATAGGGGAATGTCGACCTTGTGCTCGCGCAGCGCCGGCAGCTTAATCTGTATCACATTCAATCGGAAGTACAGGTCCTGGCGAAATGTTCCTGCCCGAACTCCTGCTTCGAGGTCTCGGTGTGTAGCGGCGATGACCCGAACGTTAATGGGAATTCTCTCCGTGGACCCGACAGGCCTTATCTCTTTTTCCTGCAAAGCGCGTAACAACTTGGCTTGCAAAAATATTGGGAGCTCGCCTATTTCGTCCAGAAAGACGGTCCCCTCGCTGGCGGTTTGGAGAAGACCCCGTTTCAAGTGATCCGCGCCTGTAAAGGCACCCTTGACATGCCCGAAGAGCTCGGACTCAACCAATGAGGGAGTCAGTGCCGAACAGTCAATCGGAACGAGCGCCCTATTACCGCGCAACCCCATGAAGTGAATGCAACGCGCTACCAGTTCTTTTCCAGTCCCGGTCTCACCCAAGAGAAGAACGGGGGAGGTGCCGAGGCTAATCTTTGCGATCAGCTCATAGAGACGATGCATCGCAGCGGATTCACCAATAAGTCCGCCAAAACCAGGCTGCCTGTTGAACGCCGCGCGAGAGGGGTCCGCGAGTTCTTCCATTCGTTCGAGCTTTCTTTACCGGGGTAGAGGCAACTAAACTATAGTCACTAAATCAGCAATATGATGTCAATACCGTTAAATACGTAGCGTGATTCACTACGCCACCAGGTAAGTCTGATGGCCTAGTAGGTTTTATAACGGTGCAGACAACTACGTACATAGATTAGGGTATATTAACGGTTGCTAATATAGGTTATTCTGGTAGTTGCTGAAGCTGTTGCCATGTCCCCATCGCGGTAATCTTATTGATGTGTACTCGCCGTGCATCCCATTTGCAGGGGGGGCACCATGAGCCAGATCGGGACTCCTCTCGTAGGTTCCTACGATTACGGCGAGCTCGCTCGCTCGATATTAATCGCCTTCGCCGCTTCCTACGCCGCACTCGATCTTGGCGGACGGGTAACCGCCGCGCGCGGCCGGGCTCGCGCTGCCTGGCTAACCGGTGGCGCCATTGCGATGGGCATCGGAATCTGGGCGATGCACTTCAAGGGGATGTTGGCGTTCCTCTTGCCGATCAAAGTGGTCTACCACTGGCCCACAGTTCTGTCGTCTCTCGTGATAGCTGTCCTTGCGTCGGCAATAGCACTCTATATAGCGACTCGACAAAAAATGGGGCCGGCTGAGGCGTGGACTGGCAGCCTCATCATGGGCGGCGGTATCTCAGCTATGCATTACCTTGGCATGACTGCCATGCGAATGGCAGCGGTAACCCGCTTTGACCCCCTACGCGTGGCCCTGTCCGTTGTGCTTGCGATCTTGGGTTCCCGTATTGCGCTGATGTTCACTTTCGACTACCGCGAAGATTTCAGAGGAACCAGTTTGGCTAAGATCGTCAGCACAGCTCTGATGGGTGCTGCCATTTCCCTGATGCATTACACCGGAATGGCCGCAGTCAGCTTCATGCCCGCTGCTGCGGTCCCGAACCTGTCGCACACGGTGGGCATCTCCCCGCTCGGGGGCTATGGAATTTTTATTGTTTCCATTCTTTTTCTCTGCACAGCTATCTTGACGTCATCTGTGGACAGACAGACGCAGGTGGAAGTCCGACGACACAGCGAAAGACTCGAGCAACGTGTGGTCGAACGCACCAGGGAACTTACAGCCGCCAACGAGGATCTGCGCAGGGAAATTGCCGAACGTCAGCGCGCCCAAGATGCCCTGCGGCAGAGCGAAGATCACCTTCGTCTGGTGATCGATACCATCCCGCAACAGATAATGAGCGGTCCAAACGATGGCACATTGGATTTTGCAAATGCGCAATGGCGCTCCTACACGGGTCTGACGCTAGAAGAGCTGCAAGGCGGAGGTTGGCAGCGCATTATTCATCCCGATGATCGGGAGGCGTTACTGAAAGCCGTGGAGGAGTCGAGGGCGCGGGGCAAGCCTTACGAGCAGGAAGTTCGTCGCCGTGGCGCGGACGGGCAATATCGTTGGTTTCTCGCGCGTGGGGTGCCGCTGAAGGACTCCGAAGGATGCATCGTCAGATGGTATGGTACGAGTACCGATATCCAAGATCGCAAAGAGGCCGAAAATCGCATCCGGCTCGTGATCGATACGGCTCCCGCGATGCTCCACAGCGCCCGTCCCGACGGCCATGTCGATTTCTTCAACAAGCGCTGGCTGGAATATGTGGGCGCTCCCTTGGAAGTCGTTCGTGGCTGGGGATGGACTAAGGTATTTCACCCTGACGACGTTGAGGGCGTCGTGGAGAAATGGCGAGCGAGCTTGGCCAGTGGGAATCCCTTTGTGTATGAGGCACGCGTGCGCCGGGCGGATGGGGAGTACCGCTGGCAATTCCTGCGCATGGTGCCCTTGCGCGACGTACAGAGGAACATCGTCAAATGGTACGGATCGGCTATCGATATTGAGGACCGCAAGCGGGCGGAAGAAGACCGCGGGCGCGGGGAGACCTATCTGGCCATGGCTCAGAGGATGGCGAGAATGGGGGTCTGGTCGTGGAACCCTTCGTCTGGTGACATGTTTGGCTCGGAGGAGTTTTACCGCATCTTCGGGATCGATGCGGACAAGGTCAAGCTGACTCGCGAGTTCTTTCTACAAAGAATTCACCCGGAGGACCTGCTAAGGTACGAATCGGAAATCAATACAGCATTCGCCGAAAGGAGGAATTGGGAACTGGATTATCGAATTGTCTTACCGGACGCTTCCGTTAAATACCTTCATGCCATAGGTAAGCCGGTTTTTGACAAATCCGGGGACATCCGCGAGTTCGTTGGCACCACGTTGGACATCACGGAGCGCAAGCGCGCCGAGCAGGAATTGAGGCAAGCTGAGGAGCGCATTCACGCGATCTTAGAGAACAGCTCCAATTTGATCTTCTTGAAGGACACGGAAGGCCGGTACCTGCTCGTGAACAGAGAATTCGAGAGGGCCCTTCGCGCAAGTCAGGAGCAAATCAAAGGCAAAACGGACGAGGAGATGTTTCCCCCTGAACATGCAGCTGTGTTTCGTGCGAATGACCTTGAGGTGCTGCGCGCAGGCGTCCCTATGGAATTTGAGGAAATATCCACCCTCGAGGACGGACCACATACGAGCATCGTCCACAAATTTCCTCTGTTCGATACTCGCGGAAACATATACGCAACTGGCGGTGTTGCCACTGACATTACCGAGCGCAAGAGGGCTGAAGAGGCGCGGCGGCATAGCGAGGAACAATACCGTACAGTTGTCGAGACAGCGCACGATGGCGTCGTCAGCATCGACGAGGACAGCCAAATCCTTTTTGTAAATCCCGCGGCAATCAGAATTTTCGGCTACGAAGCGTCCGAGTTAATCGGACGGCCACTCACAATGCTCATGCCGGAGTTCCTGCGCGAAGTGCACAAGGTAGGATTGCAGCGCTATCTCGCGACCGGGCAACGGCACATCAACTGGCAGGGAGTGGAGCTTATCGGCCTAAGAAAAAACGGAGAGGAGTTCCCCGTGGAGGTCTCCTTTGGAGAACTCACGAGCGAGGGCCGCCATATCTTCACGGGCTTCATTCGGGACATCACGGAGCGCAAGAGGGTGGACGAAGCCCTCAGATCGAGCGAGCGGGAACAGCGCCAGATGGTCGCCCTACTGGAAAGAGAGCGCGCTCGCCTGGTCGAGGCTCAGGAAGTGGCGAAAATGGGAAGTTGGGAAATGGAGCTGCGAAACTTGGACGTGATTTGGTCAGAGCAGACCCACCGCATGTTTGAGACTGATCCGTCTCGTTTCCACCCCACGCGCCCAAACTTCCTCGAGTTCGTTCATCCGGACGACCGCGCAAAAGTGGAAGCAGCATTTGCAGCGTCCCTCGACAAGCGCTCGCCTTCCACGGTCGAATATCGGATCCTCATGCCGGATGGCCGCGTCAAAATCATCGAGGAGCGTTGGCAAGCATTTCATGATGAAGAAGGAAAGCCCGTTCGTCTCGCGGGCACTTGCCGTGACAAGACCGAGAGTGTACGAGCCGAGGAGGAACTCCAGCGCCTTTCTGGGCATCTTCTGCGGTTGCAGGACGAAGAGCGACGGAGGATTGGGCGGGAGTTACATGACTCGACGGGCCAAGACCTCGTGGCATTGGCAACGATGTTTGGTCAACTCCGCAGTTCAATTCCTCCGGGCGATCGCAAATCAGACAGGCTTCTCTCCAAGTGTAAGGCGTTGGCAGAGCGGTGCATTCGTGAAGTTCGCACGCTTTCTTACCTGTTGCACCCGCCCGTGTTGGATCGGGCCGGACTAGAAGACGCAATTCGTGACTACGTGAAGGGCTTCATCGATCGAACTGGAATCCAGGTGGAATTGGAGATGTCACCGCGTGTCGGACGAATGGCACGAGATATCGAGCTGGCAGTATTCCGTGTGGTGCAGGAAAGCCTCACCAACATCCAGCGCCATTCGGGAAGTAAGCAAGCCAAAATACGAATTCATCGCGGCTCGGATCTCACGCTGGAAATTAGCGACTTCGGGCGGGGAGTCTCTGCCAGTGTGCAAAAAGAGAAAGGGGAACCGGGGTTCGAAGTTGGTGTCGGCATCCCCAGCATGCAAGAGCGAGTGAAGCTGATCGGCGGGTGTCTTGAGATTGATTCCACCAGTCACGGCACGTCTGTGAGGGTGACGATACCGCTTGGAGAGAACGAACGTGAAAAACCTTCGCATTCTGATAGCTGACGACCACGGGTTGGTGAGGCGTGGTGCGCGGTCGGTCCTCAGTTCCCAACGCGGCTGGCGGGTTGTCGGCGAGGCAACGAATGGCCGAGAGGCGGTACAAAAAGCTATCGAGCTGAAACCGGATGTGGCCGTAGTCGATATCGGCATGCCGGAACTGGATGGAGTGGCGGCCGTAAGTCGAATCCGAGAGGCGGTTCCAGACACCAAAGTTCTTGTACTCACGATGCACGAGTCAGACCAAATGGTGCAGCGTGCATTGGATGCAGGGGCTCACGGATACATTTTGAAATCCGATCTCACGGACACTCTTCCGAAAGCCGTGAAAGCCGTCGTAGAGGGTAAGCGCTTCCTAACGCCCAGAGTATCCGAAATCGTTCTCGATGGTTTTCTCAAAACGAGAAGCCGACACCGACAAGGGGAGCGGGTAGCCTCCCGAACAACTCCGCGCGAGGTAGAAATCATCCGTCTCCTGGCCGAGGGGAAAGCGAATAAAGAGATTGCTGCATTGCTGGGAATCGCCGTCAGGACTGTCGAGACACACCGATCAAAGATAATGCTCAAGCTTGGCTGCCATTCCCTCGCCGAACTCATTCACTATGCGATCCGGCACAAGATGGTCTCACTGCCAAGCCCCTCAGAATAGCTAGCGTGATTCAGGTAAGCCGGGGTATCCCTCCGCCGCGCGATGCCGCAAGCGCGGCGTGTTGCCGTGACGGTGGTGTTCTTTGTGGCCATGATGGACAGGTTTACCCGAAAGGAAGTGGAATGGCGCATCCGCGCCACCTGCGGTATCACAGCTTCCACCTAAGACACCGTAGAACAGAACCATCACACTATTCGTGCCATCGTCGCTAACGCCGGTGACGCCGGCGGCCGGATTATCTTCGCCAATGGCGGCGGCTGCAGCCCACTCGGTAGTCGTAATCTGATTCGCAGTTGGGTCGGTGTTGGTATCCGTGGTGTACAAATTGGCCGAATAGCCGTCGAGGACCAGGATAGTTGGAACGCCCTGTGGGTCCAAACCCTCCGCGTATATTTCTTCGAAGATGCCTGACTGAGCCGACAAACTTTGGTTGATGGTCAATGTGTTGACAGTGGTGCCTGTAGTGGCAAAGCATGCGTTTCCGCCAAACGTTGGGTTGGAATCGAGGGTCACCGTACCGTTCATCTCACCGGGGGATGACGGCGAACTGAACGTGACGGTAGCATTCACGGTCGAGTCGAACGGTGAACCACCACCCGTTGTGAAACCATCCAGTGAGCCAGAGGCTGAACCTGATGAAATTGTCGGCAGGAAGGTTGCAACGAAATTGCCGGGACTGCTTTCAGTAGCACTACTGCAAGCAGAAGCATCGCCCACAGGGACGTAAGTTCCTGTAATCGCGGGAATGGACAGAAATGGATCGCCGGGAATTGGGATAAGGGCATATGTGCCGGTGTAAATAAATGAGAAGTTTGGCGCGGCACCTAGATTATCGACCGTTATGGAGATCTGATAGTCATTTCCGCCCAATGCAACCCAACTAGGAACAACGTTGTAGCCTGCGTCGTCAATCACGCAGATGGAATTGGCTGACGTTCCGTACGTGTAGCCTGTACCGCCGGAAAGAAGAAAAGTGGAAAATCCGCCAGGAAAAAGGGCCGTTTGAGCAGAGCTGTCTCCGCTTGTGTGCACTATTTCCCAGCGGCCAGTAGGAACCTGAGCGCGAATCATCTGGGGAAAAAGAAACGCAGCCCACAGGACGACTATTCCGAGTTTGAATGTCATGATCGTTGTTTCTCCAGGTTTGATCTCGGTCTTACTTCTAGAACTTTTTCTCGTTTCAATGTCGCTTCCAGCAGGTTCTGAGCATCGTTAGTGAATCGACCTCCCAAGTGTTTCGAGCGGGCGCTCTCGACTGCCAATAGCGATCGGACGGGGGTGGAGTCCGCACCAAAAGAGGGGAAGTGCAATCCGGAAGCCACATTGAGAGTTTGTAAATTAGTGAAAACAGGCAAGTTCGAATTACTACCAAGGTTGATGATGTTCTGAACTGAAACACTAGTCCGCGCATGAACAGCGTAAGCTTCGCAGCTCTCACAAACTTTTAATATTCCATCGCGGAATAAGGGACTGCCCTGAGTGGTCCTAACATTATTGTAAGAGCCTTTCCGCCTCTGTCTCCGGGACGTGGATTGAGGAGAAAGCTTAATCCTGTCTTGGAGGTGGTGTATATGAGGTCGCATAAATGGCTTTCTGTTGCCGTGTTACTCGCGGGTGTAATGGCCGTCGGTCTTGCCGGTGTTGCGCAGCAGGGTCCAACCGAAGCGCCAGCCGGATTTGACACGCCGACGCTTGCTCAAAATCCTGGATCACAAAGCATCAGCAACGGCATCGCACAGCCGCCGGGCGATACCTACGCGCTGGACCAAACCCGTTTCGAGCAGGACCACGACGCCAGCACCGGGCTGGGCCCGGTATTCAATGCCAGAGCGTGCGCGGATTGCCATCAGAATCCCGTCAGCGGAGGATCGAGCCAGTTCACGGAGATTCGCGCGGGCCACAACGATGCGAACGGCAATTTCGTGGCCGCAACGGTGCCCATAAACGACGGCGCAAACACGATCGCTAACCGCTCGATCATCAATGACCGCGCCCTGATCCCGCAAGCGCAGGAGCACATACCCGATGCAGAAAACATTCGAGCCTTGCGAGCCGCTCTCAACACTCTGGGGGATGGATTTGTCGAGGCCATCGACGACAGCACCCTACAGGCAATCGCTCAACACCAGATCGAAGCGAGCGAAGGCCGGATTCATGGCGAAGCCGTGGAAGTTCCCGTGCTGGAATCGCCTGGACAAACGCGAATCGGCCGCTTTGGCTGGAAGGATCAGCACAGCAGCTTGCTGTCGTTCATCGGCGACGCCTATTTGAATGAGATGGGAGTCACGAACCGTCTGCGCCCGAAGGATGTCACGACCGTCGGGAAAATCACCACGGATCCGGAGGATACTCCAGACAATCTCGGACTAGCGGACATCGACCACTTCGCGCAGTTCGTCCGCGGAACGAAGGTTCCGCCGCGCGACGCGGTTCTTTCTGCGATGGCGGCCGCGCAAGAAGGGCAAAACTTGTTCGAGAGGATTGGCTGCGCCACTTGCCATGTCAGCACCATCGTTACTGCACCGGCGGGAACTGTCATCGACGGCGGAGCATTCACGGTGCCAGAGGCTTTAGGGAACAAGATCATTCACCCTTATGGCGACTTCCTGCTGCACGACATCGAAACCGGCGACGGCATCGTCCAGAATCCGCCGCAAGATACGGCCAACAAATTGCGAACTGTGCCGCTGTGGGGACTCCGCATGCACCCTCGGCACATGCATGATCTCGCGTCCTTGACGTTAGAAAGCGCCATCGAACGTCACGGCGGCGAGGCCGAACACGAGAGGAAGCGCTTCCGCGAACTGAGCCCGAAAGAGAAGCAGGCACTTTTTGCGTTCTTGAATTCGTTGTAAAGGCATCCATCCCATCCGCTAAATTTCAGGGAGAGAAACGTCAATCGCAAGACCCAGGTTCTAACAACGAACCTGGGTCACCCTCCGAGCTGCGTTTGGGCTGCTCACCACTTTCCTCGTTGACGGCGAGTGGGGTTAAGATGGGCGGCATGAAATATCCACCTGATCGTCGAAGCTTTTTGATTGCGGGCGGGTTGACTGCGCTGGCGTCAACGCGCGTGCTTGGGGCGAACGACACTTTGCGGATTGGAGTTCTGGGAGCGGGCGGGCGCATGGGCGATTTGCTCAATGCGGCTGACAAGGCCGGCGGCTATCAGATCGTGGCGGTGAGCGATGTGTATGGGCCGCGGCGCGACGCTATGAAGCTACGCTCCAACGGCGTCGCGACCACGCATGTGGATTATCGCGAAGTGCTGCAGAAGGAGATTGACGCGGTGCTGATTGCTTCGCCGGATCATTGGCATGTGCGCATGGCGGTAGATGCGCTGGCGGCGGGGAAAGACGTCTATTTGGAAAAGCCGGTGACGCACACTTTGGAGGAGGGCGCGACGCTGACGCATGCGGTGCGCTCGGGCAAACGGATTTTGCAATGCGGCATGCAGCAGCGGAGCTGGAGCCACTTTCGAGATGCCGTGGAGCTGATTCAGGGAGGGAGCCTGGGGCGCGTGCCGCAAGTGCGGACGTATTGGTGGCAGAATTATTTGGCAGGCGGGCCGGCAAAACTTATCGATACGCAGGCGCTGGATTGGAAGCAGTGGCTTGGAGGCGCGCCCGAGCAGGCATTCAGCGAAGAAAAGTTTTACAGGTGGCGGTGGTTCTGGAACTTTGGCGGCGGGGCGATGACCGATCTCTTCACGCACTGGATCGACGTGGTGCACTGGGCGATGAAATCGGACCAGCCGCGCGACGCACAGATGCTTGGCGACAAATATATTTTTGAGCAATGGGATTGTCCCGACACCGTGCAGGCGGCGCTGCGCTATCCAGGATTTGATGTGGCGTACGAGGGCATGATGGCCTCTTCGATCGACGACGGCGGGCTGGAATTCCGCGGCACGGAAGCGACTATGAAGCTCACCCGGAATGGGTTTGGCGTGTATCACGAAGGCTTGTTGGGAAGAGAAAATCCGGTTATGAGAGCTGAGAGCTTTCGCGACGGGACGATCGACCACATGCAGAATTTCTTCGAGTGCATCAAGAGCCGCAAGGAGCCGAACGCGCCCGTCGAAACCG
>Ga0206978_1072_pt1 | contig 23864 bp, 24 predicted proteins | sample Alteio_BWMinCont_21_FD_153477 | JGI IMG/M metagenome (GOLD analysis project Ga0206978, IMG submission 153477) | Enriched cells from forest soil in Barre Woods Harvard Forest LTER site, Petersham, Massachusetts, United States -... | ecosystem: Environmental > Terrestrial > Soil > Temperate forest >...
AGCATATTTGCTGCATCCACTGATGGCAACACAGAGTAGTCCTAAAATTAAATAACGCATGGTTTATAATATCCTCACTTTCAGAATGTCCGTTACAACGTGCAACAATACCTCAATCACAATCAACCATATAATCGTCCATTCCAGACGAGAAGAATGCTGGTGATTCAGTTCTGCTGCCAACATGTCAAACAACTCCTGCACAATACGCAGGCGCTGGTTTAAAACATTTACACGACGCTCGCGATCTAAGTAATGTGCAACGAGCGCATAATAAGATTCGAGATCAGAATGTTCCCAAAAAAACTCCGGTGTATCTAGAAGTTCTTGATGTAAATTAATAGAACTTCTATCGATAAATAATCGCCCCATCATTCGGCGAATATCCTGACGCGATAGCTTAATACTGCCTTGCGTTGCAAGCAGTTCTGGCAATTCTTTGGTTAAATGAATAGTCTTTTGAATCGTTTGTTCAAACACACCCAATTTTACCGACTGTGCTAATCCATGCGAAAATGCAAGCTTAGTTAAACTGTCGTGATTGGGTAAAATAATTTCATCATCTTCAATTTTAGCCTGTTCACCATAGATATAATAAAAAACATCTTCTTCACGCAAATCGATACGTTGTTGCTCAAAGGGTCGAATCTCGTCCAAAATCTGCTGTTCTTGATCTTCCGATAATCCCCAGCAAACCAACGCGCCAAAGGGAAAGAAAAAAACATCACCACCCTTATCTTCGCTTTCTGCTTTATCTGCCGTCTGTTGTTTAAATCGGATGTGCGTGTGCAAGACTTCTCGGATCCGAGTGGCACCGTAAGTTGACTTAAGATAAGCGGCCAACTTATTTGTACTAAACCCTGTTGACGTGCAATATGCAACAACACGCATAAACCAGCCCTGTTTCCCTATTGAATGTGATACAATCCTAACACAGTTATCAGTCTTCAGATACTTTTTAAATACCTAACTTAAGTGAGTACGTCAATGGCACAATATATTTTTTCGATGCACCGTGTGGGTAAGGTTGTAGCCCCTAACCGCAAAATTTTAGAAAATATTTCACTGTCTTTTTTCCATGGCGCCAAAATCGGTATCCTGGGCCTAAACGGTTCGGGTAAATCTACCCTCCTTCGCATTATGGCGGGTATCGAAAAAGAGATCCTGGGAGAAGCTACACCTCAAAAAGGCATCAAAATTGGTTATTTACATCAAGAACCACCTTTAGACAATACCAAAGATGTTCGAGGCAATGTTGAAGAAGGTGTCAAAGAAATCAAAGCCCTGCTCGATCGTTTCAATGAAATTAGCTCGAAATTTGCAGAACCCATGAGCGATGACGAAATGAATACGCTCTTACATGAACAAGGTGAGTTACAAAATAAAATTGATGCAGCACATGGTTGGGAACTCGATAGAACACTCGAAATTGCAGCAGAAGCCTTACGCTTGCCGCCTTGGAATGCCAATGTTGCGCAATTATCGGGCGGTGAGCGTAGACGCGTCGCGCTGTGTCAATTATTATTGTCTACACCCGATTTACTGTTGTTGGATGAACCCACAAATCATCTAGATGCAGAAAGCGTTGCTTGGCTAGAGCGATATTTACATGATTTTACAGGCACTGTGGTTGCAGTTACCCACGATCGATATTTCTTAGACAATGTTGCAGGCTGGATACTCGAACTCGATCGCGGACAAGGCATCCCCTTCGAAGGAAACTATTCCTCCTGGCTTGATCAAAAAGACAAGCGTCTAAAAATGGAAGAGCGACAAGAATCTGCCTTTCAACGAACCATTAAAGCAGAATTAGAATGGGTGCGATCGAACCCTAAAGGACGCCATGCCAAAAGCAAGGCGCGTCTCGCACGATTTGAAGAATTAAATTCTAAAGAATTCCAAAAACGTGCAGAAACCACGGAGCTTTATATCCCACCCGGACAACGCCTTGGCGATTTGGTGATTGAAATTAACGATGTTTCTAAAGGATTTAACGATAAAATCTTATTTGAACATTTAAATATACGCATTCCAAAAGGTGCGATTGTTGGCATCATCGGACCTAACGGTGCAGGAAAATCAACTTTCTTCAAACTCTTAACAGGTCAAGAAAAACCCGATGCGGGATCCATCCGATTTGGTGAGACGGTTCAATTAGCCTATGTTGATCAATCACGTGATGCTTTAAATGCAGAAAAAACGGTTTGGGAAGAAATCTCCGATGGCCAAGATATTATGATGGTTGGCCAAACGGAGATGCCTTCACGCGCTTACGTAGGACGCTTTAATTTTAAAGGATCTGATCAACAAAAGCGGGTAGGTGATCTCTCCGGCGGTGAGCGTAATCGCGTTCATCTTTCCAAATTGCTAAAAAGTGGCGGCAATGTTTTATTATTGGATGAACCTACAAATGATTTAGATGTTGAAACATTACGTGCACTTGAAGAAGCTTTATTAGCATTTCCCGGATGTGTGCTGGTTATTTCGCATGATCGCTGGTTTCTAGATAGAATTGCCACGCATATTTTAGCTTTTGAAGATGAAGGGCGTGTCACATGGTTTGAGGGTAACTATAATGATTACGAACAAGATCGACAATTGCGATTGGGTTCGGAAGCGCTCACTCCACATCGCATTAAATATAAGAAATTGAAGACGGTCGCATAGGGTTCAGTACTTTCTTTGTTAACTTTCAAGTTTTTGCAGTGTAACGTAATGAAACAAAGTTGACTTCCCAAGTTTTTGTGGCGTAACCTAATAGAATAAACAGGCTTAATAAATAGGAGGCACTATGAAAATGGGAACCACTATGAAAAAAGTAAGTTTAGTTCAAATCGGTTTAACAATCCTGAGTACTCTAGTCGTTTGTTCATCGCTAAGCGGTTGTGTTAGAACTGAGCGTACAACGATAGAAGAAGTAACCACCAGTGGTAAAAATTGGGTCGAAAGTTGCACTCGGCAAGCAACCAAAGGAAAAGATGGAAAAGTGCGCATTGAAGAACAATGCTTTTACGAAAAAGTAAAATGTATTGGGAAAAATGGCAAAAAAATTGATGTGAATAGCCCTGATGAATGCATAAAAAAGGGTGGCAAAATTATTGATAAAATTGTCACGACAGAAACTTCAGAGAAGCACTCTCATTAAAAAATCAATGCAGGACTTTAGCGACAACTTAGGGGCAAGGATGCCCCTTTCAATTGCAAATAAAAAAATAGTACCATCAACAACTACAACGCTTCTTGTAACCGTTTAACCGCCATAATTTCCATGCCTTCAATGGGTATTTTAGGCGCATTGCCATACGGAATAATCGCGCGTTTAAATCCGTGTTTAAAGGCTTCTTTTAATCGCTCTTGTCCGCTTTGTACAGGTCGAATTTCACCCGATAAACCCACTTCGCCAAATACAATCAGATCATTTGGCAAGGGTCTATTTCTTAGGCTAGAAACAACCGCTAATAACATCGCGAGATCAGAGGCTGTTTCGGTAACGCGGACACCACCAACAATATTAACAAAGACATCTTGATTATACGTTACGATGCCACAATGCCTGTGCAATACCGCTAATGCCAATGCCAAGCGATTTTGTTCTAAACCAACGGTTACGCGCCGGGGATTCGCTAAATGGGTTTCGTCTACTAGCGCTTGTACTTCAACAAGCAGCGGACGCGTACCTTCCTGGGTTACCATCACAACACTACCCGCAACCGATTCATTATATCGCGATAAAAAAATGGCTGAAGGATTATTCACTTCTTTTAAACCGCGATCGGTCATGGCAAAAATACCGAGTTCATTAACGGCACCAAAACGATTTTTAACCGCACGGATCACGCGAAAACGGCTGTCGCTATCACCTTCAAAATACAACACCGTATCGACCATATGTTCTAATACACGAGGCCCTGCTAATGTGCCTTCTTTGGTAACATGTCCAACAAGAAACAAAGCGGTTCCTGTTTGTTTGGCATATCGCACCAATTGTGCAGCACTCTCGCGTACTTGGCCTACCGAACCCGGTGCAGATTGTAATAACTCGGTATAGAGTGTTTGCACAGAATCAATGACTAACATCTGCGGTTTTTCACGTATCGCAATTTCTAAAATGCGTTCAACTTGTGTCTCCGCTAGCAGCTGTAAACCAAAATCGCCGACACCCAATCTTTCTGCACGCAATTTGATTTGTTGTAATGATTCCTCACCTGTAACGTATAATGCTCTATGCTGCTTACCCAAATGCGCTAGCATTTGTAATAAAACAGTCGACTTGCCAATGCCCGGATCTCCGCCAATTAAAATGACAGAACCTGAAACTAAGCCCCCCCCTAAAACGCGATCTAGTTCAGATAACCCTGAAGAGATGCGGTTCTCGTGTTGGGTTGGCACTGCCGCTAATTCAATCACCTGAGTTTCATCTAGCCCCGCATAGCCTTTAAAACGCGGGTTTTGATTTGTAGTAGGCGATTTAGCCGTCATAGCGATTTCCGTTAAGCTATTCCAAGCCTCGCAATCACCGCATTGACCGCTCCATTTGGGGCTAAACGCACCACATTCCGTACAGGTATAAGACACTTTTAATTTTTGCATGAGTCATTATATCAATTTCTGTACCACTTTTAAGATGTTTTTACCAAGTCAATTACATTATAATTAAGTAACTCAGATAAAATGAAGTCGGTTGTCTATTACAATCAACTCTCTTACAATCAACTCTCTTAATTAATTTTATAGGGGGTTTTTGAAATGAGTGAAGATTCAAAAAAAATGCAGGAATTGATTGAAACAGCGAAAACTGTAACTGAAAACTTGAATGCTTTGAATAATTATAAAAATTGTGTCCCTTCTGAAAGAGCTGAACAACTTCAGTTGCAAGGTGCTGCTGCTTTAGGTGCGCTTGAAGGTGGCGCTGTTGGCGGTGCTGTTACACTACCATTACGGTTTATCCCAGTGGTTGGTAATCCAGTTGCTAATATTTTTACCGCTACTGCCGCTATTGTCCAAGCGGATAACGCTGTTAAGGCGGCTAGAGAAGATATCGCTGCTCATAATATGGCATGTGCTGAAGCTGCTGCTAATACCGCCACTTCGATAGCTACGACAACAAAGGCCAACGATACAAGTGTAACTGTTTCACCAAACACTTCTAGCACAAAAGATACGACACCCGCTGCTCCATTGTTACAAAATACCAGCATACCAACACAAAGGCCAGAAGCACCACCAGCATTTTTGACTGCGCCACCGCAGCAGCCGCCAGCACCTGCTGCGCCAGCGCCAGCTGTAACCGGGGTAGCTCGAGTAACACATAATAGTGTTTATGTTGGCGTTAATATACCAATTGGAGGAAGTTCACGTAGCATTAGCACAGCTAATCAGCGTGGTACAAATTTTGCGACGAGTGGTGGTCGTCGTTGGTAGAAAATATTATGGCTCATCTCCAATAGATGAGCCATTTTGAAGGACTAGATGAATATACTAAAAAACAAAAGATTTTTATTATCACTGCTGGGTTCAGTCTTTGGGCTTATTATGTTCTATTTCTCTTCACATATCTATGAATTTTTTGACCGCGAAGATGTCTCGTATTTTTATGGCATGGTCGGAATAGGCGTAAGCTTTGTAGTGGATGTACTTAGGATAATCTTTAGCCCATAAATAACTTCTATATCTAAATTTTTTAAGATGTTTTTTTTCATATTAACTTTTAAGGGGTATATGCCGATAAAAAGGCATGCAAGCCATTTCTGAGAATTTATTGATCCGTTCTACTCAGCTAACACAGAGCGAGAGGGGCAATGAATATGAATTTATTTTAGATAATCAGCTGAGTGTCCTACAATGGGTAAAACTGAAGGTTGATCGTCCCAGGGTCTTTTACCCCATAGACACTGGTAACATGGCATTGGAAGGGATGTTATTTGAACTGAATCATGTGAGGGTAGATCCGATGCTCGATAACACAAGCATGATTGCTAAGCTGACGGATGCACTGACTGAAATCGGAGTGACTATTTGTAACCAACCCCATAAAACTTCAATGGCAATTTGCTTTAAGCCGATGGGGGAGATCAGAGATAACGTCCGGTTCTATCTCAACAAGGAGGGAAAACTGGTCTTCCTCTCCCCCATCACACGACCGCGATTGGTTTATTCAAAACCAAAAGCTTAACGATTGGTCAGTTCTGTTTCTTGATCTATCTTTTTCTCAGCAGGCGTTTCTGTTGCAGACATGCGTTTTGCACGGTGTTTACGGTGATGTTTTTTACCGTGGTGCTTTTTAACCGCGTGTTTTTCAACACGATGTTTGCGATGATGCTTCTTCTTAGCATGATGTTTTCTATGGTGTTTGCCTTTATGCTTTGCAGGCGCCTGTGCAGGCTCCATTGCTTGCTGTGTTTGCTCGGCTGTTTGTTCCGTTGCTCCAAAAGCAACAGGACAGGCCACCAAAGAACCTATCACTAACCCACTGATCAACAAATTTTTCATGGTCAACTCCCCTTGTCTACATTAAAAGAAATTTACAAACATATACAGTTAAACGTAGCTCAAAAAAATATTTCTTCAACTCCATAAAGACTTTCCTTGCGCTAAGCTCGTATACAATAAATTTCTTTAAACATTTCTTTTATGCTTATGTTTATGCTTATGCTTATGCTTACCGTGATGTTTCTTACCATAGTGTTTTTTGTGATGTTTACCCTTATGCTTTGCTGGCGATTGTGCAGGCTCCGTTGCATGCTGTGTTTGTTTGGCTGTTTGCTCCGCTGCTCCAAAAGCAACAGGACAGGCCACCAAAGAACCTATCACTAACCCACTGATCAACAAATTTTTCATGGTCAACCCCCTTTTATATAATTAAATAAACTGACAAACATATACAACTAAACGTAGCTCAAAAAAAATATTTATTCAACTATGTAACTTTAAGTTAAGGTTAAGCGACTGTGTAATGACCCACAAGCCGATTTGTAAGATTCGTCAGGCGTTTGGTCGAACGTATGGTTCGAACCGCCATCCCCACGGCTTTTAATTGACCTACAATAACAACCAAAGACTTCCCTCTCGTTAAACCTGTATACAATAGATTTCTCTGCAATAACATATAATGTTGCGTCGCAATGGGGATTACAACGGCAGGATATTCTGATCCCTGTGCCTTATGGATGGTTGTCGCATAAGCCAGAGAGAGTTCATCGAGTTCATCAAATTCATAATCAACCAAACGTCCCTCAAATAAAACCGTGATTAAACTGGTTTCTAGATTGATAGTGGTAATAAATCCAATATCGCCATTAAACACTTCTTTATTGTAATTATTAATCGTTTGGATAACCTTATCGCCTTCAGCATAGGAATACCCAAAGCGTGTAATGGCATTTTTTCCATTTGGATTAAGGCGCTTTTGTAAATCAATATTCAAGGCTCTTGCACCCAAACCACCGCGATTCATCGGAACCAATACTTGAATATGGCGGATCGGATCAAAACCAAAACGCAGTGGAATACGTTCGGTCACCACTTGCATTAATTTTTCGTGAATCAGTTCTGGGGTATCTGCAGGGATTAAATAAAAATCTGTTAACTCGGTAGAAACAGAAGGGATTTTAGGCATATGCCCTTGATTCACACGATGGGCATTCACCACAATTTGTGAGGCTTTGGCTTGTCTAAATATTTCAGTTAATCGAACCGTTGGCATTTGCTCTGAATCAATTAAATTCGCTAATACAGCGCCAGGGCCAACGGAGGGTAATTGATCCACATCGCCCACTAACAAAAGACCTGCATGATCAGGGATCGCTTTTAAGAGATGGTTCATCATTGTAATATCTACCATCGACATTTCGTCTATCACAACCAAATCTGCTTCCAATGGGTTATGTTCATCTCGTCTAAATCCATGCCCTTGTGGATCAAACTCTAACATTCTATGTAAGGTCTTGGCTTCTAGTCCTGTAGAATCGCCCAACCGTTTTGCAGCTCTACCCGTCGGCGCACCTAATAATACTTTACTCGTTTTGGCGCAAATAATTTTTAAAATACTGTTTACTAAGGTGGTTTTACCCACCCCCGGCCCTCCTGTAATAATCACAATTTTATTTTGCAATGCCATACGGATAGCCTCTTTTTGTGTCGTTGAAAGTTCTAAACCTGTTTTACCTTCAACCCACGGAATGGCTTTTTCAATATCAATTCCTTTCATCCAGGCAGTTTTATACAGTGATAATCGTTTTAAGTTTTGAACGACGTTGACTTCAGCTCTATAAAAAGGCGCTAAAAATATAAGAATGTCATCTTCCACGCTTTCTGAAACCAAGCGACCTGCTTTGAGCTCACCTTGAATGGCTTCTCGAATAATTTCTTCTGGGATTTCTAATAAAGCAACTGCGCTATCCACCAGTTTATTTAAGATCAACGCACAATGTCCATCATTGCTACCCTCTTGTAAAACATGACGAACACCGGCTTCAGCACGCACTAACGATTGTCTCGGAATACCCAAACGTTCTGCCAAAACATCCGCCGTTTTAAAACCGATCCCCCGTATATCTAAGGCTAATCGATACGGGTTTTCTTGTACTTTGGCAATCGATTGTTGCCCATAGGTTTTGTAAATTCTAACCGCCCGAGCGGTACCTATCCCATGCGATTGTAAAAAGACAACAATCTCGCGGATCATTTTTTGATCTTGCCAGGACTTTACAACACTATCTCGACGAGAAATGCCTATACCAGACAATTCCATTAAGCGATCAGGCGTGTTTTCAATGATATCAAAAACTTGCATAGCAAATGCTTGGATTAACTGTTTTGCAAAGTGCGGCCCAATACCTTTCACTAAACCCGAGCCTAAATATTTTTCCATACCCTCTAGTGTTGAAGGCAAAACAATACGTAAATGATCCGCCTTAAATTGCAAACCATACTCACGATTGGTCACCCAAGTTCCGCTACAGTCAATATATTCACCGGGGCCCACCGTACCGGAACTACCGATAACCGTGACTAAATCTCGTTGACCTTTGGCCTTTACTTTTAAAACGCAAAAACCCGAATCTTCGTTATGAAACGTTACTCGCTCTACCGAACCACTTAAATGTTCTACAGGTGCTTCTAACATCATTTTTCCTTAGGCGGCGTACAGTAGTTTTTTTGCATTTTTTGAGCATGCACGAGTTGTTTTTTAAGCGTATTACATCGTCTAACCTTACAGCCTGCACGTAACTCTGCCTCTATCTGTTTTATTTTTTCATTGGTTTTTTCACAGCGCATCAAACGACGTTCGGCTAAAGCCGCGGCTTTTTCTGCTGCTTTTTTTTGACGCGCTTCTAATCGATTCTTTTTTTCCTGCAGAAGTAGTTCTTTTTGCGTTGCTTTTTCTGTGTTATGCCGTTCTCCCGTTTTTTCAAGTACAACATTCGGATCGGTTGGCTTGTATGTATAAGGCAAAAAATCATCGCTCTCTGAAGCGAGTTCACAGCCCCGGTCGCGAAATTCAACAACACCATTTTCGTCAACACAACGATAAACACCCGCCAATACCATATCAAACATTAAAATGCCAAAAATTAAAACAAACCATTTTAAGAACATCACGCTAACCGCCAATCAACAGGCGTTTTTTGCACGCTTTGTAAATACTGATTTGCTTTAGAAAAATGCTTGCACCCTAAAAAACCTTGGTGTGCGGAAAACGGCGAAGGATGTGTGGTTTTTAAAACACAATGCCGATCCGTATGAATAAATTGTCCTTTTCTGTGTGCATAAGCACCCCACAACAAAAAAACAATCCCTTCCATTGTTTCATTTAAGGTTTCTATAACCCGATCGGTAAATTGCTCCCATCCGTGACCTTGATGTGAAGCGGCACGACCTCGTTCAACAGTTAATACACTGTTTAATAACAATACACCTTGTTTCGCCCAGTTGACCAAACAACCGTGTTGTGCTGGTGGAATACCTAAATCTGCTTGCAATTCTTTATAAATATTCACTAAGGAAGGTGGGGGACGCACACCCGGTTGCACCGAGAAACACAGGCCATGTGCTTGACCCGGCCCATGATAGGGATCTTGTCCCAAAATAACCACTTTGACTTGCGCTAAAGGTGTCAATGCAAAGGCATGAAAAACATCACTCGTTTTAGGGTAAATAATTTTCTTTTGATCTTTTTCCTGACGCAAAAACAAACGCAATTGCTGCATGTAAGGCTTATCAAACTCTGCGCCCAAAGCGTACCGCCAACTTTCCTCTAACATCAAACGCCCTATATAATCTTGACTCATTCGTATATTATCACAACCATGATTAAATTAACGCCTCCAAAAACAGAAGCAGAACTCTTATCCCGCTGCTATCCACTCTGCGGCATAACGTTTTCTGCCTTAGCTCTGCGTTATCACCAAACATTGCCGTCCTCTCTCACACAGGCAAAAGGCCTGATTGGACAGCTGCTTGAAGTCGCGCTCGGCGCAAGTGCAGGCAACCAACCTGAACCCGACTTCCCTAATCTAGGCATTGAACTTAAAACAATTCCTATTGATGCGCATGGCCATCCACGCGAAACAACTTATGTCTGTACCGCACCAATCAACTTAAAAGCAGAAATCGAATCTTGGGAAAATTCCCGGGTTCGAAAAAAGCTCGCACGCGTTTTATGGGTGCCTGTTGAGGCAGATCCAGAGATTCCTCTACCCGACCGCTGTATTGGCAACGCACAGCTTTGGAGCCCTGATCACCACACCGAAGCCACCTTACGCCAAGACTGGATCGAGCTCACACACATGTTACACCTGGGTCAAACAGATAATCTATCCGCTAAAATAGGGACGTATTTACAAATTCGACCCAAAGCCGCCCATAGTCGCATTTTAAATCCGGGTATTAATGAACACGGTGAAGAAATCTTGATAAACCCTAAGGGTTTTTACTTAAGAACCACGCTAACACAAAAAATATTAGAGTATTGTTATTGCAGGGCTTAGTGCAATGTGCAATGGGGTCAAATCTAGAGTGCGTACAGGTTATGTATACAGTACGGGGTCTAGATTTGACCCCATTGCCTAAAGTCGTCATACTGGATTCTTTTTTTAGTTTTAAGCAAGTGGAATTACAATATGCCAATCGAAACAAATACAAAAAACGTCAAGCTTACTGCTGCTGGCAACCCCAGCGAAACCAAGATTGTGATTACCACGGGTCTCGCCTTATTTGCGATGTTTTTTGGTGCGGGGAATATCCTATTTCCCCTGTACTTAGGCGCTAACGCGGGACAAAACATTGGGATCACCACGCTCGGATTTTTAATTGCCGGTGTCGGCGTACCTTTTTTAGGGCTTATCGCAACCAGTTTATTTAACGGGAGTTATCACGCTTTTTTTGCCCGTTTAGGAAAAATGCCTGGGTTTTGGTTGATTACTTTTTTAATTATTATTATAGGCCCGCTCGGCGCTATACCGCGTACGGAGGTAACGACCTTTCATGCCTTACAACCTTATTTACCACATTTTCTTAACAAAAATGCTATTTTTAGTCTTTTTTATTGTGGTCTCGTTTTTTTACTGGCTTATCGAGAAGCCAAAGTTGTAGAAATTCTCGGTTTATATTTAAGCCCTGTTAAAATTGTTTCATTTACCGCATTAATTATTTTGGGCTTTATTTCTGTAGAAGCGACGACGCATAGCCCATCCAGTACATTTGAAGCTTTTAATAAAGCCATTATGAATGGCTATAACACCATGGATCTCTTAGGCGCCTTTTTTTATTGCGCTGTTGCCTTTAAATCCATAAAACAGGCGATACACCATAATCCTGCACTCAACCCAACCGCCCTAACCTTAAAGTCTAGTATTATTGGCGCGGGCATTACCGGTGCTGTTTATATCGGATTTATGTGGATTGCGCATAATCATGCCGCAAGCTTACAAGGAATTCCCGAAGAAAAAATGATCAGCGCTATCTCTATGCTGGTTCTTGGAAAATTTGGAGCGATATTTGTTTGCGTATCCGTCTCTTTTGCCTGTGTTGCAACAGCACTTGCACTGGCTGACGTATGCACTATCTATCTTTATGAAGAGGTTTTTCATAAGCGGGTTTCTAAAATTGCCTGCCTGAGTACAGTGATGATCCTAACGTATTTGATGACGAATATTGGTTTTCAAGGCATTCTGAGCTTTACAGTGCCTATTTTGAATATCGTCTATCCGGCTTTAATTGTTTTGTGCATTTTCAACATCCTATATAAATGGAAAGGCATAAAAATGGTGAAGCTGCCGGTTTTGCTGACCGGCCTGGCTTTTGCGATGATACTGTATTCTTGATATTTATTCTCGAGTTTTCAAAGATGGTTTTGGCGTAAGCTCAAGGTATTCGGAAACCCCAGCTCGCGCTTCCTTGAATTTTTCAAGATTTGTTGAAACCTTAGAAAGCGCTTTTTCTAATTTTTTTGCGCCCTCATCGCTAGCCTGTCGTATCATACCGGCAGAGGAGTGAAGCTTTCGCTCGGCTATGCCTGCCAAATATTTAAGCGTTTCTGCTTGTTGTTCAATTTTTCGCCATTGAATGTATACATCGTGAGAATTGTCTAGCATCTCGTGCTGTAAAGTTTTTATCTCCCGTTCCATCGCTTTATTTACCTCTTCAATCTTGCGATAAAGCTTTGCTGTATATATTACATTTTTTACTGAAGATCCAGATATTTCCGTATAATCCAGTTTTGCCTTATCCAAAGGGGCTTTGATACCTGGTTCCATTGTACGGGCATACTGAGCTTCAAGTGCCTGTAACTTTTCCCTATTATTTGCATCATCAATCAACGGCGGTATGCTCCCAATTTCTTTAAATACCTTATCTGCCATTTGGTATGCGCTACTTTCTTCTTTTTTTGCTCGTTTAAAACTTGAAAATCCGGGGAGTGAACGTCTTTTGTTTTCTTGCGGGGGCTTGGGGGTGGGGCTCATCGTTTTCTCCTTTTATTAGGTTATCTTTATTACTAAAGTATAGTGCAAATATTTCAAAAAAAGTTGTTTTTATATCCAGCATTTTTCGATTAGGATTATATTGATTTGTTTTGTAGAACGTTCTACAATTGATAAATGAATAACGTTTGGAGCTAACAATGCAACAGCAAATATCCATCAGAGAAGCAAATCAACACTTTACTCATTATGTTAAGCTCGTTGAAAATGGTGATGAGGTAATTATCACTCGACATAACATACCTATTGCCCGCTTAACGCGTATTCCGCTACAGAAATCCCTGGCTCCTAAGCAATTAGAAGCTCGTGCACGTATTCTGATCTTAATGCAAGAAGGACTATCCTTAGGTGGACAACCTATCGATAGGGATTCTCTGCATGAGCGATAAACGTTTCACCCTAGATACTAATATTTTAGTTTATGCAATTGATCGTGACGCAGGAGAAAAGCATTCAATTGCAATGCGCCTTATCGATCATGCCATGCTAAAAAATTGCGTTCTCACTGTTCAAGCTTTAGCAGAATTCTATTCTGCAACCACACGAAAAAAATCTGCAAAACATGAATACATTACCTCTCTGATAGAAGCATGGACTGAGGTGTTTCCCGTCATTGGAACCAATGGCCATGTTTTATCACGCGCTTTAAAAGCTGTTCATGAACACATGCTGTCTTTTTGGGATGCAATGATTTGGGCCGCAGCAAAAGAAGGGGGTTGTACGCATTTATATAGCGAAGATTTTCAAGACGGTCAAAAAATTGGTGGCATTCTTATTTTAAACCCATTTACAAACGCGCACGCTGTCGAAGTTGATGATTAATACCTATTAGAATCACATAAGTCGTACCTCTCCTAACGCTTTGGCCATATCCATGGTCATGCACTTCTTTTTATGGGGATATACATAACCCTAGACGGGACAATTGATGTGTTCTTAACACAAATATAACAACTATCTTGACAACGAGTTGTTAATTAGCTAACATTGCCAATTAAAACTTTTAAAGGCAAAGCTTATGCAAACCCCTGACAGAATAGGCAACGAGTTAATATTGGCTACCGATGCTGATAAACTTATCATTCAACCTATTCTTGAACACATTAGAGCGGGTGAAACAAAGCATGCACTCGAAAGGATAGAAAAACTCGACAACCCTATCTTAGATAGGGTTATTGTAACACAACCAGTGCCTCTTCGCTGCGATACAATTCTTAAGGTGGCGATAAAACATAACGCTCTAGAGATTATAAATAAACTCATTGAAAAAAATTGTAATTTGGCAACTCGAAACAATTTTCCCAAAATGGGTACCTCTAAGAACATGGTATTCATTGACAGCGCTATTCAACTTTGGCTCGATAACTTTGATAACACATCTATGCAGATTTCTCCTACTTTTTTAAGCATTGGTAATGTATTATTCAATAACAAAAGATCATTCAATCCCACAGTGCAACAATTATTTGCCCTATATACTCAATTCAATTGGCAAGGTACATCAAACAAAGATTTACCAACAATATTCTACAACCTGTTGGGAGAAGAAGCTTTTGTAATTTTTCTATTTAATCCCGACTTGGAATACCCTATTTTCACCTTAGGTTCTGCCGATGTATTTGATGAATGTCTTAAGATAATCTTTAAATCCGATAGTAAAATTACAGACAGAGAAATCTTCTTAGTTATACTCGCTGCACGCAGAAAATCACATGAATTCAGTACAGATGAATTTTTTAAAAAGCTGTGTAACTATAGTGACATCGCTAAAAAAATCATAGCGGCAGACATGCAATCGCGTAAATCACTTGCAGAACATGAAATTACCAGTTTGCTAATACCACAAACAAGCTCTCCAATGGATGATTTTCCGGAAAGTGAATATTGGAGACTCTTCGTTGATGGTGAAAAACAAGTTGCTATATCGGAACACGGTTGGCGTGCATATGAACAAAGAGAGCCTGGCTGTATTCAAAATATGTATAATGCTTTTCAATATGCCAAAGAAAACTTGAAAGCACAACTGAATTATGAAATGACAGATAAAATTCATCAAATAGCAACCGCACACTTTAAAGAAAATGAAAATGCAAAAAACTTTAGAGATGATAAGAGATGGAGTGGGTTAGCCGTATTTGATACATTGTCACGCAGAGGCCTTCAAGAAACAGAGAAAGCACCATATACACAATGGTATAAGATAATATGGGAAAAAAATTCCTCTGTAACTATAATGTTTGCACAATTTTTTCCTTTGCAAGACGCAGAAATCATTAAAATAGTTGACGAAGACATCATTCAAGGCTATCACAAAAAATTTTCTGCTAGCGGCGATGATCGCAGAAAACAGCTTCAGTGCATTATTAAACTTGCATCGGATTATGCCAGATTTCATCCTTATAATGACGGTAACAACAGAACCGCCGTCTGTATTTTAAATCGTGAATTACAAAAACATCAATTTCCTTTGGTTATTTTAGACAATCCTAATCAATTAGAAGGCCATTCTCAAGCTGAACTTTTTACAAAAATATGTGAGGGTATGCAAAATTTCTTAAAGGTAAAAGCTGGCCAGCCTTATCCTGGCAGTAAAACAACGAAGGAATTGATTAGAGAAAACGGCACACTACCTATTATTACCTTTAAGCAGCCATTCACTTTCTTGAAAAATTTTCATAGCGATATTTATAATCAAAAATATACCCCTAGAGATAAGGGGCAGGATCAAGCTTCGTATGATAAACAGAATGGATATACCGGCCCTGGGAAAATAGATACTCCTTAGATATCTGAATTAAAATGCCTATTTTTTGCAACAAACTGTCACAAAATGACAGTTTGTTGCAAAAAACAAAATCAATGTTGTTTTTATATACAGTATTTTTCTGGGTTAGCAGGGCAATCGTGCGAGGCTATCTTCTTTATTACAAACCATTAAAATTGTGGTGAATGCACAATAGCAGGATATTGATGTGTATATTGTTCACCCAGCGCAACAGCACGCATCCGAGATTGTGGTGTCATTCTATCAATTAATGATTTTAAAACATCGGGTGTTTGATCCATTTGCTCAATGAGGCCTGTCTTTAGCCAAGCATAGGCATGAATGTCACTTTGATTGATGCCATCACCATTCAAATATAATAATCCCAATTGATATTGTGCTTGTCTGGCGCCTTGGTAGGCGGCGTTTCTAATCCAAATAGAACCTTTTGAAGCGTTTGCTGGCACGCCATTACCTTCTAATGTCATTAAGCCGACCATGTATTGTGCATAAGAATGCCCTTGCTTCGCGGCTTTATGATACCATCGATAGGCTTCTTCAGAATCTTGATCCGTCCCTCTACCAAAATAATACATTTCAGCTAACTCAATTTCTGCCGGGGCAAAACCATTGTTTGCCGCAAAAGAATACCAACGATTGGCTTCTTTTAAATCTTTTGGTAATCCAAATCCTGTGGCATAACGGCGCCCTACCCGAAACTCCGCCATTAAAAATCCAGTCTGTTTACTCGCCGCTTTATACCATCGCATACTTTTGACCATATCTTCCGAAACGCCCCGACCATCCTGATACAGTATGCTTAACATCAACTGCGCATAGGCCTGTCCTGAATATTCCGCCGCAATCTGATAATGGCGAGCGGCTTCTTGCAAATTACGCGTTACACCTTTCCCTGAGTGGTACAAATCCCCTAATTCGCTTTCCGCACTCGCGACACCTTGATCAGCTGCCTTGTTGTACCACAAGGCTGCTTGTTGATAGTTTTGTTGAACGCCCCAACCATCACGGTATAAATTGCCCAGTAAAAATTGTGCTGGCGCATAACCGCGTTCGGCAGAAATCATAAACCAACGTGCAGCTTCTGCGTGATTTTGTGGAACATTTTCTCCCGATTCAGAAAGCATCCCCAGTTTAAATGCAGCCTCGCTGGAACCCTGTTCGACTGCGGAAAGATAATAAGCGCGCGATAATTTTGGGTTTTTATGAACAAGCCGTCCTTCCGCATACAAATCGCCGAGATCCGATAAGGCTTCTGCATTGCCTTGTTTTGCAGCCGCAATAAATGTTGCTAGCCCCTGTTCCGCACGATGACGACTTTTTCCTCGAACCAGCAGCCATGCTTTTCGATACTCTGCTTCGTAAGATCCTAAAGATGCTGCGCGGCTATACCAATGGCATGCTTTTTCACGGTTAATTTTAACGCCATGCCATCCCTTAGCATACAGATCACCCAGAGCAATCATGGCTGTAACATCGCCCTGATGCGCCGCTTTTTCATACCAACAAACGGCACGGCGAATATTTTTTTCTACGCCGAATCCATCTCTATAAAAATGACCCATTTGAATTTCTGCGTAGGGGAGACCACCTTCAGCGGCTTTAGAAAACCAATAAAAGGCGACTTTTGAATTTCTAAGCACAACCCCTTCACCGTTTAAATACATCTCACCCAAACGACCCGCCGCAACCGGATCACCTTGATTTGCACAATACACCAATGCATCAAATGCTAATTGCTCTCGGCTTTTTCCATCACAATACGCATCTTGTTGCTCACTGTATTTAATATTATCGTTATCGTCCTTTTTGCTTCCACACGGAGCAGGAGAGGAAATATCGTCATTTTCTATTGTGGGTGGTGTTGGAGGGGGCGCTAAAGGCAAAGTACAAGCCGTCAGCATTAAGAGGACGCCACTGATTAGCGGAAAAAATATGTGTCTCATAGCAACATAGTATGGCATTGAACAGGCTAATTGACTATAGCTTTTCAGATAATTGTTTTGGTGAGCGGATGCATGTTTGAGCGAAGCGAGTTCAGAAGCGAATCAAAATAATTATCTGAAAAGCTATAGTTGAGTACATGGCGATTATTTATAATAATATAATTAACTTACTTCTTACTTATGCACTATCTTTAGGCTATCCTATACCTTATGTTCTATACGATTGGAAAATGCATTCTGGCTACTGTGTGCTGGCTTGACTTAGTGCTTGCCACCCTTGTGCTCTACCTTTTATCTTTCTTGCCGCAACACCTGACCCAGTCCTGGTACCCTACCCTGTTCCAACGCTGGTGTTGGATCTTTATTCGAGCGCTCGGTGTGAATTTAAAACTGCATCAAAAAAATGCTTTTCCATTGCCAAAACAATTTATCCTCATCGGCAACCACCCCTCTGTCTTCGAGGATCTTGGCATGCCCGCTTTATTTAAGGCGCGATTTCTGGCCAAAGCCGAATTAAAACACTGGTGGATATTGGGGCGACTCAGTGTTGCCACCCGAACCCTTTATGTTAAACGTGATTCCCGAGAATCACGCAAAGCCGCAAGCGAAGCACTGATCCATTGCCTTGCACAAAAAGAAAATGTTGCGTTATACCCTGAAGGCGGCTGCAAAGGTCGCCGCATTTATTTGCCCTTTCAATATGGTAGCTTCGACATTGCTATAAAAACCGGGGTTCCCATTATTCCCGTCTTTTTACACTACGAAGCGCAAGAAGCCTTTGAATGGCGGCCAAATGTATCCTTAATCCATAAACTCTGGGAAATCTGGCAAAGCCCAAACAAAAATGCCAATTACTATGTCTTTGATGCCATTGATCCCAAAAAGTTTGAAAACAAAGAAGAACTTTGCGGCCATGTTGAAAATCTCTATCTAAAATGGCAGTCTACATATCTCGAATAATGTTAGTATTGGATATGATAAGTTTTCAACAACACAATCACGAATGGCATGCGGAAGGGGTTTCGCTAAACGCTATTGCAGAGGCAATAGGTACCCCATGCTATGTCTATTCAAGAGCCGCTCTAGAACAACAGTGGCATGCCTTCAATCATGCTTTTCAAAATCAACCCCATCAAATCAACTATGCCGTTAAAGCCAATAGTAATTTGGCTGTTTTAAATATTTTGGCACAATTAGGCTCTGGATTTGACATCGTCTCCGAAGGCGAGTTAAGACGCGTCTTAAAAGCGGGTGGCCACCCTGAAAAAATAATTTTCTCAGGCGTTGGAAAAACGACCGTAGAATTAAAAGCAGCCTTAGAAGTAGGCGTAGGCTGTATTAACGTGGAATCTAAAGCAGAGCTAGAACGCTTAAATGACTTGGCAATTCTGCTGCACAAAAAGGCAACGATTGCCATTCGTGTCAACCCCGATGTGGATCCCAAAAGCCATCCGTATATTTCGACCGGCCTTCAAGAAAATAAATTTGGTATCAATATCACAGAAGCTTTAGCACTCTATCAACGGGCCTTAACACTGCCAGGTATTCATGTTCAAGGTATTGCATTCCATATTGGCTCTCAAATAACCACTTTATCGCCATTCTTAGAAGCACTCGATAGGATATTGGCATTGATTGAAAAACTCAAAAGCTTAGGGATTACACTTACACATCTCAATGTGGGTGGCGGTTTAGGCGTGCGCTATCAAAATGAAACACCACCCGACCCCAAAGAATATGTTACTGCTATACTCGCGGCTATTCAAACGATGCAAAAAAACGCAGGGATGAGTGCTTCCGATTTAATCATTCATATAGAGCCTGGTCGTGCTATTGCTGCTGAAGCGGGTGTTTTGTTAACACGCGTTGAATATATTAAAACACAAGGATCCTTAAAATCTTTTGCCATTGTCGATGCCGCGATGAATGATTTATTAAGACCGGCGTTGTACAATGCCTGGCAAGAAATTGTTCCTCTCAACACAAAAACCAATCCTGCCATACCTGCGCGTACTTACGATATTGTGGGGCCCGTTTGCGAAACAGCCGATTTTTTAGGCAAAGACAGAGTGTTATCTTTACAAGCTGGCGATTTGCTGATGATTCGTTCTGCGGGAGCCTATGGATTTAGCATGAGCTCCAATTATAATTCCCGACCGCGTGCCGCAGAGGTAATGGTTGATGGCGATCGCTTCCAGGTGGTTCGACCCCGGGAAAGTATCCAGGATCTATTGGGTTCTGAAACTGTGTTGACCCTATAAAATAGTGCATAATCACTATTTTCGCTATAGGTTTTCTGATTTACAGATCAAAAATATGCCCAAAACCTGCATTTGTCGATTTTGGGCATAAAATTTGACTTCAACTACATGCGCATGTTATACATTTGTATGTTTTGAGCATAAAATTGGAAATACCTTTGAAAACCTTTATTGGACGCAAGCAAGAGCTTAAAAAGCTTCAGGATTTAAGCACATTCCAACGCGCTTGTTTAGTGGTTATTCGCGGCCGCCGCCGCGTTGGCAAAAGCCGTTTAATAGCAGAATTTGCTAAAAACAAGCTTTTTCTCCAATTGACAGGATTGGCTCCAATTAAAAAAATGCGAGCCCAAGATCAGCGAAATGCATTTGCAAGTCAATTAGCTAACAATCTTGCTTGTCCGCTTCCCTCCTTTGCGGATTGGAGTGACGCATTTGCCTATTTATCACAAAATTTAACCGATAAACCCACCGTGATCCTCTTTGATGAGATATCTTGGATGGGCTCCAAAGATCGCACTTTTATTCCTAAATTAAAAGCTTGGTGGGATTTAATATTACAAAATCACACCAACGTAATATTAGTACTATGCGGTTCCGTTTCTACCTGGATTTCAAAAAACATTATCAACAGTACTGCATTTTTTGGGCGCATTACGCTTAATATAGATTTACCTGAATTATCGTTACCGGAAGCCTATCAATTTTTGAAAAAAAATGATTTTCCAGGCTCTCTCTACGACATCTGTAAAATTTTAGCCATCACGGGCGGAATCCCTTGGTATTTGGAACAAATTTTACCGAATCAAACAGCAGATGAAAATATTAAAAGATTATGTTTTGAAAAAGATGGCATGCTGGTAGATGAATTTGATAAGATTTTTCATGACCTGTTTAAGAAAAAAGCGCTTATTTATAAAAAAATTATTTCTATTTTATCTGAAGGAATGCGAGAACTCGTGGAAATTCGGGAATTATTAGGCTATGCGCGAAGTGGCACCCTGTCTCATCATCTCAAAGACTTAATTGTTTCTGGTTTTGTTAGCGAACATTTTACTTGGTCTATTAAATCCGGATTACTCGGGAAACAAAAACTTTACCGTCTCAGCGACAATTATTTACGTTTTTATATTAAGTATATAGAATCTAATTTATCTAAAATAAAAAATAATGCTTACCAAGCATTGTCTTTAACCAATCTTCCGGGCTGGGAAGCAATGATTGGTTTTCAAGTAGAAACCTTATTGCTTAAAAATCGTCCTTTATTGCTTAACGCGCTTGGCATTAATCCCGCCGATATTGTGGCAGACAATCCTTATATTCAAAAACCAACAGTCCGACAAAAAGGCTGTCAAATTGATTATTTAATTCAAACACATACCCATAATTTATTCGTTTGTGAATTTAAATTTAAAAGACGTGAGCTCGGATTAGAAGTTATTGAATCCATGCAGGAAAAAATTCGTCGTTTTGCAGCACCCCGAGGATTTGGCGTTTGTCCAGTTCTTGTACATCTCGGAGGTGTTACCCGCAGTGTTCATGAAAAACGTTATTTTTACCGTATTATCGATATTGCTGATCTCGTCATGCCAAATATCGACACATAAGTTTTTATTTTTCAATAGGAAACCCGCGCTCTTTCCAAGCAGCAAAACCCCCGACCATTTCTTTAACCGGATATCCCGCAATTGCAAATTGCTTTGAAGCTTTTTGCCCTAAATTACACAACAATTCATAACAATAAATATAATTATAACCATCCTTTCTTAAGCCCGGATATTCAACCACTGGACCCTCAAAATTATTATATTTGTCAAAAGGCAAATTAATCGCACCTGGAACATGTCCTTCCGCATAACTTTTGGCATCGCGCACATCAACAATGGTGAAGTTTTTTACGGTGCCTTCTATCATTTTTTCAACAGTATGCGGCGTAATTTTAAAATTCAGTTCATCTTCAAAATAGTGTGCCGCCTTTTTGCTATCTTGGATCTTGTGTTTCAATAGTTCTGCCTGAACAACACCCATCATGACAACCATAGAAACTGCGATTGCAATCAGCTTTTTAATTGAACTTAACATATTTACTCCCTTGATAACAAAATGGCTGTAAAATAAAAAAATTCTTTATCAATTAACAGGATCGGACACATAGATCCGACCCTACGGATTTTTCGTTAGCTGATGTTAACGGACTTAATTAAAACACCCCACGATTTCCAGCACTACTTACAAGTGCTTGTTGTTGGCCCGCAGCTGGTGTTGCCACTACGGTAGATGATGAAGCAGGCGGCATGGCTGCAGCAGTGCTAACAACAACTCCTTGCGTTGAATAAGCAAGCACAGGCTTTGGTTTAGCTCCAAGGGCGGTGGCGGGAGGAAGTTTAGCGATAAAACCTATCAAACCAGTCTCAGCTTCAAGACCCGCACTTTGACATAGAGTGAGACTATCTACGTAACTCTTAATTTTTTCATCTAGCGAGTGCCCCGTTTTATTCAAAGGTTCCACTTGCTGCTGTATACCCTTAAGGTGTAATGCCTCAGCTGAATCTGGTTGTAACTTAGATATCGTCGCCTTTAATGCGGCAAGAGCTGTGTCTCCTGACTGCACACCTTCAGCGATAATGGCTCCTGCTTTTTTAAGATCAGTAGAGAGGTCCTTCATTAAGACTCCTTGCTCCTTTCTTATCTGTAGAACAGCATCCATTTCTTGTCTGACCTCCGCCTCCGAAGTAATTTTCTTATCAAGCTCTGAGAGACCAGGGGAAGCTGCCAACTGAGCGGTGCCCAAAGCAAATGGGGCGAAAACACTAGGCCTAATGTGCATGATATGCTCTACGTCAGTTAAAGCAGTACTACCTTCTTGGCCAACTGTGACAAGATCCTTTATGCATTCACCAATCCCTGCGATTGCTAGATTCCCTGCCTTATTACTCTCAAGGATCTTAGTCTCAATACGCTCTAGCTCCTGAGACAAGTTTTTGTTCTGACTGCAAAATGTTTTTACAGCCGCCAGCTTACGCAATTCATCCTGTCCCTGCTTGAAACCTCGGGCTTTGTTAAGCACTGTGTGCAATATCTGAATCGCAGGAGCAACTCTTGCCATCGCTTCGGAAGCCGCACTCTGAGTAGGTCTTAAATCTTGCCTTAAATTGCCACTATCAGGAACAGGAACATCAGCCGTTGCTTTTGTATCTACAACGGAAGTCTCGGCGGTTGCTGCTATTTTTTCTTTCATCTGTGGTGCTGAAGTTGCCATAATTTTTCGCTCCTTGATAAAAACTAAGAGCTACGAACGAAAGTTGTGTTTGAGCCATTAGGCGGCGACCCTGGTATCGATTGATTCACCCTCTAATTGGCTTTCGCCATTCACAAACTTAACGCCTCTTATCACTTCGCCTAAACGCTGAAAACCATTTAATCGTATCCAACGCTTTTGTGCACTGTGGCACAGTTTAAATACCATCGTCAATATTGTTGTCCGTGAAAAGCACCCTTTAACCGTTTTGGTTCGATGCCGAACAGTCGCAAATGTTGATTCTATTGGATTTGAAGTGCGCAATTGTTTCCAATGTTCGGCTGGAAAATCATAAAAAGTTAATAATGCTTCTTTATCCTTTAACAAACACTCTGTAGCCTTGGGATATTTGGCACAATACGACTTAATAAAATCTTCAAATGCCTTATAGGCGTCTTCCCGTTTTTCACTCATCCATATCTCATGCAAATCCGTTTTTGCTTTCGCTTGTAGTGATTTTGGTAATTTATCTAGAATATTTGCCGTTTTGTGCACCCAACAACGCTGATGTTTAGTCTTGGGATATGCGTCTCGTATCGCTGCCCAAAATCCTAATGCGCCGTCTCCTGTTGCTACCTCAGGACCTTTTTTTAAACCAAT
>Ga0206978_1073_pt1 | contig 23769 bp, 23 predicted proteins | sample Alteio_BWMinCont_21_FD_153477 | JGI IMG/M metagenome (GOLD analysis project Ga0206978, IMG submission 153477) | Enriched cells from forest soil in Barre Woods Harvard Forest LTER site, Petersham, Massachusetts, United States -... | ecosystem: Environmental > Terrestrial > Soil > Temperate forest >...
GATGAAAAAGATATTTTTTATAGCAGTTTTGATGGTTTTGAAGCTGCTCCCCGTATCGGGGCAAAGTGAATGGACATTGAGGACCGAAAAGGATGGGATAAAGGTATATACCAGCCTAATGCCTGATTCTAAAATTAAAGCCATTAAAGTAACCGGCGATTTTAATGCTACACCCAGGCAGATAGCAGCTTTAATTATGGATATAAATACTTCTCCGCAATGGGTTTACCATTTAAAGTCAAGTTGGATAATCAAACAGGTATCGCCCGGTGAGCTTTATTATTATGCCGAAGTAAATTTACCGTGGCCGGCGGCCAACAGGGACTTTGTGGCTCACCTAACTGTAACCCAAAATCCGGATACAAAAGCTGTAACCATTGACGGTCCGGCTGTACCGGGTTTTGTTCCCATAAAAAAAGGTGTAGTACGGATCGACAATTCTGTTGGTAAATGGATCATTACGCCGCTCGAAGGAGGCCAGACAGAAGTTGAATATGCCATCCATGTAGATCCGGGAGGCTCCCTTCCTTCCTGGTTAGTAAATATGTTTGCTACCGAAGCACCCATGCACATCTTTAAAAACATGAAGGTACAACTGCAAAAACCGGCATACCGGAATATCGACCTTGCAGCGCTTGGAAAATAATTGGATTTATCGTGATTCCATTAAGGAAATGCAATCAATTACCTGGTTTCTAATTTTATTACAGCGCTCCCCAACGCGGTTCATTTAAAAGATTCTTCATACTACGGTCATCTGTACCATAACAGTGTCATAAAACAATACTAAACCACATTATTAGTAAACTAAGTTGACTATATTGGTCAACTTAGTTTACCTTTGTATCATTAATTCAGCAGACATGAAAACACAATATGTAAACATCGGCCAGGCACTTTCGGGGATCCATAATTTGATGATCGCCAGCATGGCTAACATGGATTGGGATAAATTCTTTTCTGCATTTAAGCTTTCACCAGGCAAGATGGGCAGTTACCTTTTCCCGCTGCTGAAGCAACTTTTCAGGGAAACCTTGATGGGCTCGGAAGTGGAGATGGAGATGCTAATACTGTTCGTAAAAAATTATTTTTTATTGATAGCCTTTACGATAAGCCAAATTACTTTAACGCTTCGATTCAAAAAATCAACTGGCAATATATACAAAAGCGCCGTATTGCGTCGCGACAAGCTTTACCAGCACAAACAAGCCGCCGGAAACTGGAGCGGGCAAATTTTAATATCATGAAAACAAAACATATATATACATTACTTAAAAGCACAGCGATGCTTTTATTGATGATGCTGCCGGTAATGTCAATGGCGCAAACCGTGGTAAAAGGAGCGATCACTGATTTGCGTACGCATGAAACCATGCCGGGTGTAAGCGTCGCCTTTGATGGCACTACTACAGGTAGCAGCGCTGATGTACAGGGTAATTACAGGATAAGCACTGCCGGAAACTCCACCCGCATCAAGGTTTCTTTTATCGGTTATAAAACAGTTTATAAAGATATTACTCCCGGGATTGCCCAAACTATCAATGTTGCGATGAGTGAGGACAGGCGGGAGCTTAGCGAAGTGGTGATCAAAAGCGGCAAGAAAACCAGGTATAAAAATAAAAATAATCCTGCGGTTGAACTGATCCGCCAGGTAATCGCCCATAAGGATCAGAACAGGCTTGAAAATTTCGATTACGCTGAATATCAGCAATATGAGCGAATGATCTTTTCACTGAGTGATCTTTCAGAAAAATTCAAAAGTAAAAAGATATTTAAGAACTACCAGTTCCTGTTCATGGAACAGGACTCAGATGCGATGGGAGGCAAAAACCTGCTGCCAATATACATGGAAGAAAAGCTTTCTGACAACTACTTCCGCAAGTCGCCATATGCTAAAAAACAAGTGATACAAGCCAACAAGCAAGTTAAGTACGACGAAAACTTTGTGGATAATGAAGGGTTGAAAGCTTATTTTAACCGTATGTATATGGATATTGAGATATATGATAACAATATACCACTGCTGGGGAACCAGTTACTGAGCCCTATAGCTGACGGCGCGCCATCATTCTATAAATTCTTTATTACCGATACTATTAAAGATGTGAATCCCCAGTTAATTGAGCTTAGTTTCACGCCGCGTAATACCACAGATTTGCTTTTTCAGGGAAAGATATATATAACCATGGATGGCAATTATGCTGTACAAAAAGCAGTTTTATCGGTAAACAAACACATCAACCTGAACTTTGTGCGTCAAATGCAAACTACGCTGGCTTATGAAAAAACAGAAAATGGCCGTTACCGCCTCAGTCAGAGTGACCTGAAGATGGACTTTGGGCTAAACAAAAATAAAGGCGGCGGCGTCTATGGCGAACGCGTGGTGATCATTAACAATTTCGCTGTTAACAAACCCCGTCCGAAGGAGACTTATGAAGGCCCCGCGCAAATGATCGCGTACAACGCGGCAGAAAAGGGGGACGAATTCTGGAAAGCCAACCGCCCGGATACTTTAAAACCGGGGCAAGCAGACATATATAAGCATATTGACAGCCTGCAAACCCTTCCTTCATTTAAACGGGCGATGAAACTGATTACCCTCTTTGTTGCAGGGTATGATAATTTAGGGCCTTTTGAGATTGGACCAGTAAATACTTTTTACAATTTTAACCCGGTAGAAGGTTTCCGTTTGAGGCTGGGTGGGCGTACTACTACTACGCTGAGCAAACGTTATTACCTTGAAACCTACGGCGCATATGGTTTTAAGGATGAAAGGTTTAAATATTTTTTGAGCGGCACTTATTCGCTGAATGATAAGTCGATTTATTCTTTCCCACAGGATTATTTGAGGGCCAGCGTTCAGCGTGATACCAAAATACCGGGCCAGGAACTGCAGTTTGTGCAGGAGGATAACTTCCTGCTCTCTTTTAAACGGGGCAACGACAATATCTATACTTATAATGACATCTTCAGATTGGATTATGTGCATGAGTACCTGAATCATTTCTCGTACAAGTTTGAGTTGAAAGCCTGGAACCAGGCGCCGGCAGGGGTATTGTACTTTCAGAATATTGTTAACGATAAGCCCAATACAATTAATGACCTGCAAACAACAGAGTTATCTATGGAGCTGCGCTATGCGCCACATGAAAAATTTTACCAGGGTAAGCTTTACCGCACTCCCATACCTGATAAATATCCAATCTTTACACTGCGTTACCAGGAAGGTATTGGAGGATTATTTAAAGGCAACTATAACTACCAGGATATAACAGGCAATATTGCCAAGCGTTTTTACCTGTCCCAGTTGGGTTATACCGATGTTGAGATTGAAGGAGGGTATATTTTCAACAAGCTGCCTTACCCATTATTGGACCTCCCACATGCTAACCAGACTTATTCTCTGCAGTTAGACTCATACAACATGATGAACTACCTGGAGTTTGTAAGCGACCATTATGCCAGCGTGGATATAGATCACCATTTCAACGGATTTATCTTCAACAAAGTGCCGTTGTTGGAGAAGCTGAAATTAAGGGAAGTAGTTTCATTTAAATCTTTGTGGGGCGGCATCAGACCGGAAAATAATCCTGCAAACGACCCATCCCTGTTACGGTTTCCTGTTGACGGTAATGGCAGGCCCATAACCTATACGCTTAATAACGGGCCTTATATGGAAGCCAGCGCCGGCATTGAAAATATCTTTAAGGTATTACGGCTCGACGTAGTAAGAAGGCTTACCTACCTGGATCATCCGGATGCACCCCGATGGGGTGTAAGGGCCAGGGTTTTGGTACAATTCTGATCACGTAAATTGTAAGAGTGAATAAATTGAATAAAAACCAGTATTTTTGTAAACCGGGTTGACGTTATTGGTCATCCGGGTTTACATAGCCAGTTAAATTCTAATCTTAATTGATGCCTATTGTTAAAACATACTTAAATATTAATACTAAAGATCATGTTAAACGAAGATTCAACCCGGATGCTGGGTAAATTGCTATATATTTTGAAACGGCTTTCACATGAATGGTACGTTACAAAACTCTGCCACGCAAATGTTAACGACTTCAATAATGCGCATTTGCCGGTTTTTATGAGCATAGGCACAAAAGGCATTTCTAATGGTCAGCTTGCGGCGAAATTAAGTATAACCAAGCAGGCAGCCAGTAAAGTGATCAAAGAACTGGAGGAACTTAAAGTTGTCAGGAGCGAAAAATGCGCTACAGATGCCCGTTCAATGATGTTGTACTTAACCGATGACGGTATCCGCTTTTATGAGCATATTAAAAATCAAATGACATTGCTTGAGGATCAATATAAAAAAGTGGTGGGCGCTAAAAATTATGAAACTGCGGTTAATGTTATGTTGAAGCTTATCGATTATCATGAACATCTGAACAAAGCGGTATTGAATTAACGCTTATCGCCAGGATCGGCTCGAACATATTCGCAAATGAATCTATTCGATCCATCATATCAATTTACGATACCGCCTTTTGCCAGGGTCAGCGAGATCTGACCGGCATGATGTGAGTTATGAAACAGAATATGAGAAAAAAGCCGCACCCGGGTAACTTTTCCAAAAAATGGCGTATCGATCATACCTAACCAATCTTCGTCGGGCGTAGTTTCTATAATTTGCGCCAACAGATCGTAACCATTCTTTACCAACTGCCTGCTTTGCTCTGTGTTTTTTCCCTGCCCGGTATCGGTGCTTCCCATCGTTGTATTTTGTACGTCTGTTTTAAGTCCCAAAAATGTGGTGAATAAATTCATTGTTTCGCCAATGTGGCGATAAATAAATCCAATTGAAGCAGCCTGCGTGTTTAACCTAAAGTCAGCATTCTCATTTGAAATTCTGTTGAATGAATAAGAGCTCGTCATCTTATTTTGTTCTAAAATGTTTTGAAGAAATACTTTTTCCATAACTCAAAATTTATGTTCCCTTTTGGGAGAATTTGTTATTAAATGATCTTTTATATTTAAGTAACAAGTGGATCTTATGAAATTGGACAATAAATTGAATTTTTTTAGAAAATATTATGCCCCTCTTTTTACGAGCTGGCACAATCGCAAAATATCGAGGTATTTTCGCGGCTTGTCGGTGCGGGGGCAAATAAAGACGAATATACAAAATGGGCAAATGAGCACAGTAAAGAAGTGGCGGATTTGGATAGGTGGATTGCGGCGACGGAAAGGGGTTTTTGAACGGTACAGGCTTCCTTTTTGTTTTAGGCAAATTTTTCGTTTTACTTATTTATCCAGTATTAAACTCCGCTAAAAAGATTACTCTCCGACATTTAATTAAACCACATAAAACCCTAAATTGCACATGATACGAAGGCGAGGTACAAGAATCTGCCGATAAATGAAAATATTATGAATAAAAAACAACGTATAGAGTTTATACTATTAACAATTTTTTTAATATCAGGCGTATCTGCATTTCTTAAATTACCTTACTCCTTATGGAGTGTGGCACTTAGTGGGTTTTTGCTTGGATCCCTTTATTTCTATCTGTCATTTTGGTTGTTTGCTGAATTTTCGATACCTCTGGTAACAAGGATCGTTGCCGGCCTTTTTTACAGTTTAAATATTTGCGCCTGGATGTTTTGTTTTCTGAATTGGCCGTTGTGGGAATTATATAGTATTATCAGTTATATAGGATTAGGGTCAATAGCGATTCTATGCCTGTTTAACAAAAAAGAACCTGGTTATAAACAACTCTTATATAGGTGTATCTTCTTCGTTGTAGTCCTTTCTATGGTGTATGGACGCAAACGTTTTTTATCTTGATTTCGATAATAAAATTACCTTTCGAAATTACCTTAAACCACATAAAACCCTAACTTTGCCCCGTCAAAAAAACAGGAATTTCTATGAATTTCAGAACCGAACACGATACGATGGGCGAGGTACAGGTACCTGCCGACAAATACTGGGGGGCGCAAACCGAGCGGTCGCGCAATAACTTTAAAATAGGCCCCGAGGCTTCGATGCCAAAGGAAATTATTGCCGCATTTGCATATCTTAAAAAAGCCGCTGCTTATACCAATACCGATTGCGGCGTTCTATCTGCCGAAAAACGCGACCTGATAGCACAGGTTTGCGATGAGATACTTGAAGGCAAATTGGCCGGCGAATTTCCGCTGGTGATATGGCAAACCGGGTCGGGTACACAATCAAACATGAACGTGAACGAGGTGATCGCTAACCGCGCGCACGTATTGCTGGGTAATAAACTGGGCGAAGGCAAAACCTTTATCCACCCGAATGATGATGTAAATAAATCGCAGTCGTCCAACGATACCTACCCTACGGCCATGCACATCGCAGCCTATAAAATGGTAATTGATACAACCATACCTGGCATCGAAAAACTTCGCGATACGTTGAAAATAAAATCCGAGGCCTTCAAAAGCGTAGTAAAAATTGGCCGCACCCATTTAATGGATGCTACGCCGCTTACTTTAGGGCAGGAATTTTCGGGTTATGTTTCTCAACTTGACCATGGTTTAAAGGCCTTAAAAAACACGCTTGATCATTTATCCGAACTTGCTTTAGGGGGCACTGCCGTTGGTACCGGCATCAACACGCCAAAAGGCTATGATGTTAAAGTGGCTGAATATATCTCCATGTTTACGGGCCTTCCTTTCCGTACGGCCGACAATAAATTTGAAGCCCTTGCCGCGCATGATGCCATTGTTGAAACACATGGCGCACTAAAGCAAATAGCCGTGTCGTTAATGAAAATAGCCAACGATATCCGTATGCTGGCGTCGGGCCCGCGCTCGGGGATCGGCGAGATCCACATACCCGATAATGAGCCCGGGTCATCCATTATGCCGGGCAAAGTAAACCCGACCCAAAACGAGGCTGTTACCATGGTAGCAGCACAGGTGATGGGTAATGATGTAGCCATTTCTATAGGCGGCTCAAACGGGCATTATGAACTGAATGTTTTTAAACCCGTTATGGCAGCCAACTTTTTACAATCAGCGCGTTTGATCGGTGATGCCTGTACCTCGTTTAATGATCACTGCGCGGTAGGCATAGAACCAAATTATGCCGGCATTAAAAAGCACCTCGAAAATTCATTGATGCTGGTTACCGCGCTGAACCCGCATATCGGCTATGAAAACGCAGCTAAAATCGCCAAAAAAGCGCTGAAGGAAAACAAATCGCTGCGCGAAGCGGCTACCGAACTTGGTTTATTGACCAACGAGCAGTTTGATAAATGGGTACGCCCGGAAGATATGATTGGTAGTTTAAAATAGGCCTCACCCAACCCTATCCAAGCGCGTGCCGCCTTAGCTTTAGCGGTGGCGCAAGGAGAGGGCTTTAAAAACGCTTTATTTACATACTTTAATGCAAAAGCCCTTTCGCCTTTCGCCTTTTACCTTTTACCTCCTCTGCCTGCTTTCTGCTTTCTGCTCCGGCTGCCGGCTTAACCCCAACATGCAAACACCGGGCGAAAACTATCTGCAGGGAGAGTGGCAGCAGGATTCTGTAACAAAGCAAACACAATTGCTGAGCTATTCATTATATCATCTTAAATTTAGCTGCGATTCTTTTTTTGTGACGATCAAATCATTCAGCAAGGTAAACACAGGGGCCGATACCTGTATGAATTCGGGCCATTGGACGGAGTACTGCCGTGGCACTTATGAGCAAAAGCATGATACGCTGCATTTGAAGGGCCAGTTTTGCAATGCCGATATGACCATAAAAGATGATAAAGGCTGTTTCCGTTCGGGCGATTATGAAGAGATTTTTAGGATCAGCAAAAAATCGGATTCGCTGGTTCAATTTGCAAGTACCTCAAATGTTATACCTATAGATGCACATTTAATAAAAAGAACATCCTGCCATATAAAACCACTATAGTATGAAAAACAAATTTGTAAAAAAGCTGCTGTTAATTATCGCTGTAATTTATACGCCATTACAATCGATGGCCTGGGGTACCCAGGGCCACCGTATTTGCGGACAAATTGCAAACGCTTATTTAACCCCGCAAGCACGCAAGGCTATCGAAGCAATTTTAGGCAATGAATCCATTGCCCTTGCGAGCAACTGGGCCGATTTTATAAAATCAGACCCCGATTATAACTATTTATCACCCTGGCATTATATTGATTTTGATAAGGCATACACCTACCCCGAAATGGTGGAGTACTTAAACCATGATACTAATGTGGATGCCTATACCAAACTGCAATTTTTGATCGGCGAGTTAAAAAAGAAGAATTTGAGCAGGCAAAATAAATTGCTTTACCTGCGCATGTTGATCCATATTGTTGAGGATGTGCACCAGCCTATGCACGCTGCCCATGCCGATGACAAAGGCGGCAACGATTTTAAAGTTAACTGGTTTAATAACCCAACTAACCTGCACGCCGTTTGGGATTCGCAGCTGATTGATTTTCAGCAATTAAGCTATACCGAATATGCTGCATCAATTAACCATAGCACTTTAGCACAGCGCGCTGAATGGCAAAAGGCCCCCATCAGTCAATGGCTTTTCGAATCGAACCAGATAGCCGAAAAACTGTACACCGAAATAAAACCCGGCGACACACTGAACTATAAATATAATTTCACCCATATTGATATTGTTAACCAGCAACTGCTCAAAGCCGGCGTAAGGCTTGCGGGGGTGCTGAACCAGTTGTTCGGTTAGAAATAGGCGAAAGGTAAAAGGATAAAGGTGAAAGGTTTATAACCCAAAAGCACCTTTTGCCTTTCACCTTTACCCTTTTACCTTAAAAAATGAAAATACTAATGGTATGCCTCGGTAACATCTGCCGTTCGCCGCTGGCGGAGGGGATCATGCAGCATTTGGCGAAAGAAAACGGGCTGGATTGGCATGTTGATTCAGCCGGCACAGGCAACTGGCATATTGGCGAGGGTCCGGACCGCCGCTCAACCCGTACGGCGCGTAACCACGGTATTGACATCGGCGGGCAGGTTTGCAGGCTGTTCAGGGTCGGTGATTTTGATGAGTTTGATATGATCTTTGTGATGGACAAAAATAACCTCAAAGACATATTGGGTATGGCGCGTAGCGAAGAGGATGCGAAAAAGGTAAAGCTTTTGTTAGGCGATAAAATAGTGCCTGATCCTTATTATGACGACCAGCAATTTGAGCCGGTTTTTAAAATGATCGAGCAGGGTTGCAAGGAGATTATTGACCAACACAAAAAATAACTGCTAAATACTATTGCGCCGCGTTTTAAAATAAGCCAATTCTTCTCCGTCCCTCAGCAAATTATCCACACGTTTCAGGCCAGCCTTTTCGAGTACCCGTTGTGAACCAATGTTTTCCAATTCTGTAACGGCCACCACGTCCGAAATACTTCGGTCCGACAAACCATGGGCAAGCATTGCAGCTGCCATTTCAGTGGCAAATCCACCGCCCCAGTATTTTCTTTCGAGACTGTAGCCCAGCTCAAGCACCCCGGCTTCATCATAAAAAGGGCGCAGTAAACAGCTGCCGATAAAATCGCCATCGGCTTTGCTAAAAATGCCCCATAGCCCTGTTGTTTTATTGGCAGCATATTGTTCCAATCCTTTCCGGAAAATATTGATGCGTTCTTCACGGCTGCGTTTAGGGATATATTGGATAACCAATTCGTCGTTAAAATGGTTTAAATATATATCTTCTTCACCCGGTAAAAATTCGCGGATAATCAGGCGGGGTGTTTGTGCGATGTCCATGATTTCAAATATAAAATAATCGGGCGATTATTAATGCCTACCTGAACCACTTTCGATCCTGAAAAACGGCAGATCGGCGCCATGCCAAAAAACATTCCCATCCCTTACAAAACCGGCTTTTGTCAACACGTTTTGCGATGCTAAATTTTCAGGATGCGTACAGGCGCATATTTCTGTTAAGTGCTTGTCTTTAAAACCATAGAAAACCAAAGCCCTTGAAAGCTCGGTGGCAATACCAATGCCCCAATACTTGGGGTTAAGTACATAACCCAGTTCAATACGTGTTGGGTCGGAGTCAGCAGGTTTAAGGATGCAAACGCCTATAAAATCACCATCAGCCGGGTTAAATATACCCCAGCGTCCAAGGCCTGATCCGTCTTTGTATTGGTTTAGGGCTTCAGCAAATTGTTTTAACGTTTCGTCTTCGGTTCGCTTGCTAACGTACTGTGTAACCCGCTCATCCCTGTAAAGGTTCACCAGCAATATTTCTTCCTTCGGTGTAAATTCACGGATGATAAGGCGGCGGGTTTGCACAATGATGTTCATGGGACTAATTTAGCCAGGATTTAAAGATTAAAGGATTTTATTTACGTCCTATTGATCTTTGTTCATCTTTGAAAACCCTTAAACGGCAAAGCCGCCTGAACACCTTCAAAAAACATACAACAAGTGAAAAATCGTGTTAACTTTGGCGCTTATGGCATCCAGCAAACCATCCGTACCAAAAGGCACCCGCGATTTTTCCCCCACCGAAATGGTGAGGCGTAATTTTATTTTTGATACCATTAAAAGCGTTTTCCGTAAATATGGCTACCAGCAGATTGAGACGCCCGCGATGGAAAACCTTTCTACCTTGACTGGTAAGTATGGTGATGAAGGGGACAAGCTGATATTTAAAATATTAAACTCTGGTGAAAAAATTTGGGAGGCAGATATTTTCAAACAAAACGAAAAATATAAGCTGGTGAAAAGTAAAGACTGGGGCTGGAATGCTCACGTCGTGAATTCAAGAAATAAAGAGCGTAACGAAATTTTAGAAAGTATCTCCGAAAAAGCACTCCGATACGACCTAACCGTCCCCTTCGCCCGATACGTTGTACAGCACCAAAACGAGATCACCTTCCCATTCAAACGTTTCCAGGTGCAGCCGGTTTGGCGTGCCGACAGGCCGCAAAAAGGCCGTTACCGGGAATTTTATCAATGCGACGCCGATGTGGTTGGTTCTGATTCACTGCTAAACGAGGCTGAATTTGTGATGATCTACGATGAGGCTTTAAGCAAGCTGGGATTGAAGGATTTTACCATAAAAATAAATAATAGAAAAATTCTATCAGGTATAGCTGAGATTATAGATAAATCTGATAACATCGTTGATCTCACTGTAGCAATAGATAAACTTGATAAAATAGGCCTCGACGGCGTGATAAAAGAGTTAATAGAACGTGGCTTTACGGCAACAGATATCGAAATAATAAAACCCGTTATATTGCTGGAAGGTTCGAATGCAGAGAAAATTGAAAGCCTGCGTTTAGCGCTGATCAATTCGGATATTGGTTTAAAAGGCTGCGACGAAATTGAAACCGTATTAAACTACATTGCAAACTGCCCACTGCAAACTGCAAACTTAGAATTGGACATTACCCTCGCCCGCGGTTTAAACTATTACACCGGCGCGATCTTCGAAGTAAAAACTAACGAGGTAGCCATGGGCAGCATCGGCGGCGGCGGCAGGTATGATGACCTTACGGGAATGTTCGGCCTTAACGGATTAACCGGGGTAGGTATCTCCTTTGGCGCCGACCGCATTTACGATGTAATGGAAGAGTTAAACCTGTTCCCGGCGGCAAGCAGCCAGTCGACCCGGTTGCTGATCTGTTGTTTTGATAAAGAGGGTGAAAGATTTGCCCTGCCTATTTTACAGCAATTGCGCAGGAAAGGCATCAGTGCCGAGCTCTACCCGGCAGGTTCAAAACTTAAAAAGCAACTGGATTACGCCAATAATAAAAATATCCCTTTTACCATCATCATCGGCAGCGAAGAAATTGAAAGCGGCCTGCTCACTATAAAAAATATGGAAACAGGCATACAGGAAAAGCGTACAGTTGAGGATATTTTAGAAAACTTTATATAAGGAGTTTGCGTTTGCAATAGGTATAAAGTGAAAACCTTTCACCCTTTACCTTTCGCCTTTCACCTCCTCAAAGAACCTGTTCCTTCGTCCGCTCAATCACTTCCACATAATAACTTTCATAAACGGGCAGGATGTTTGCCAGGTCGAATTGTTTGGCGCGTTCGAGGGCGTTATTTTTAAACAGGTGCAGCCTTTCTTCGTCTTCAAGTATGTAGATCGCTTTTTCGGCCATGCCGTCTACGTCGCCAACATCTTTCAAAAAGCCGGTTACACCTTCCAGGTTCAATTCAGGCAAACCGCCGGCGTTTGAACTTACTACCGGCACCTTGCAGGCCATTGCTTCCAGCGCGGCCAAACCGAAGCTTTCAGATTCCGAGGGCATTAAAAATAAATCCGAGACTGATAGTATTTCTTCAATAGCGTCCTGTTTTCCCAAAAAACGAATACTATCACTAACACCCAGATCACGGCTTAGCTGCTCGCAACGCGAACGTTCGCCGCCATCGCCCACCATTAGTAGTTTCGCCGGAATTTTTTTAATCAGTTTGGCAAATATCTGTATTACGTCTTCGGTGCGTTTTACTTTCCGGAAGTTTGAAGTGTGCACAACTATTTTCTCGCCAAACGGTGCTATCGCCTTTTTAAAATGATCCTTTGGTTTCAGGTTGAAGCGGCTAAGGTCAATAAAGTTCGGGATCACCCTGATGTCGTTCTCAATATCAAAATACTTGTACGTGTCGCTCCGTAAATGTTCAGAAACGGCCGTAACCCCATCCGATTTGTTGATCGAAAAAGTAACTACCGGTTTAAAGGTACTGTCGCGGCCTACCAGGGTAATATCGGTGCCGTGCAAGGTGGTAACTACCGGGATGTATATGCCGTAAGTTAACAATATCTGTTTGGCCATAAAAGCAGCCGAGGCATGCGGGATGGCATAGTGTACATGCAGTATATCCAGCTTTTCAAAGCGCACCACATCAACCAGCCGGCTTGCAAGGGCCAGTTCATACGGCGGGAAATCAAAAAGGGGGTAGTTGGAAACCGAAACCTCATGGTAAAATAAATTTTCCGAAAAAAGGTCGAGCCGGGCTGGCTGGTTATAGGTTATAAAATGAACCTTGTGGCCGCGGTCGGCGAGGCCCTTGCCAAGTTCAGTGGCGACAACCCCGCTTCCGCCAAAGGTTGGGTAACAAACTATTCCGATCTTCATTTACAGGCTTTGCTTTTTTTGGTAATGAAACCACCGCAGGCTGCTTATGTGTTACATAGGTAGTATGCCTGCGGTAGTTTCACTGCTGCAAGTTTAAGAGCAATTTATCGGAATATTGTTAAGCGGATGTAATTTGTTGATTTCGGATGTCGGATTTTCGATTTCGGAATTGTTTGAGTTTCGGATGTTGGATTTATTGAAAAATACTTAAATCCGAAATCGAAATTCCCAAACGGCGAAGCCTTCCTGAATGCCTTTGAAAAACAAATTAAATTATGAAAAATCCGAAATCAACTCGTCAACCACCAGGTATTGCCAAAAGCATCTTTAACGCCTGCACTGCGGCCGTAACTCTGGTCGGCTGGCTCACTTACCGATGTGGCGCCGTTTGCGAGTGCATCATTGTACACGGAATCGCAGTCTTCAACATAAACAAATAGGCCTGCAGGCTGCTGTTTGTACAGTTCGGTAGCATCGGCCAACATAATAACATTGCCGCCAATGCTTAGTTCGGCATGCATGATCAGTTTTTCGTCGCGCATGGCTTTGTTGCGTTCTTCGGCGCCAAAAACTTTTTTCATAAATTCCATAAATGCGGCGGCGTTTTCTACAATAAGGTACGGCATTACTTGCTGGTAACCTTCGGGGATATTTGACGTTTTCATAATTTTCCTGATTTGTTTAAACAAAAATAGTACTATCACAAACCTGTTAATTGTAAAAACGAGACAATTTAAACATACTTGTACTCAGTCCCTTCTGCATCGCCCGAAAAATAAAAGCCCGGGTGATATCCTGTAAATGCCTTTACATCATGTATAAAATGCGACTGGTCGTAATAACCGCATTCGAGCGCTATTTGGGTGAGCGATTTATTTGTCCCGTATTGTTTTGTGGCATTTTGCAGGCGCACTAATCTTAAATAAGTTTTAGGGTTAAAGCCCGCATAAGCTTTAAACTTACGGTCGAACTGGCGGGTAGATAAATTAAAATGGTTTGCCAATTGAGCTACCGTATTTATTTGCCCGGAGTGTATGATATGCCTGATGGCCGCTGCAATAGTTTCGTCTTTCAGGCTAACATTAAGCAATCGTTTTTCAAGGAAACCGGTCAATATTTCAGCCCTTTTACAGTTATCAGGGGCCGTCATTATTTTTTCTTCAAGTTCCCTTCCTTCCCGGCCTAAAAAAAACTTCCAGGTCGAGCATCTCATTGGTAGTCTCATCAGACGGGACTTTAAAAAAGTAAGGTACCGCAAAAGGATAAATATAAGCGCCGAAAATGCCAAAACTCTGCTTAGTTTCAAACCGCTTGTAATGGTCAGATTGAAAATGGATGCCCGACTGCCAGTTATGCGCTGTTCCTCCCTCCGTAATGATCTCGTCAAAAGTGGCCCGGTAATGAAAGACCAATTCCACGCAACCATCTGCTATCGAACGATAGATATACGAATCTTCGTTCGCACCAAAATCATGCTCCAATACCCAAAAGCACCTTACATAAGGCGCCAGGTGGGTCGGCGGAAGAATGGTGTAGTAGTTCATTTACGAATTACGATTTTTTGACGATCAAATTTAATAATCTACTTGCAATAAATATACCGAAATCAGAACGTTCCACATTCCGAATTAAACAAATCCGAAATCGAAATTCCGACATCCGAAATAAAAAATCGTAAATCGTAATTCTAAAACGGCGAAGCCTTCTTGAGCACCTTGAGAAAATAAACAATAGCGAAAAATCGTAAATCTCAAAGCCCCTTCTGTATCGCCTGGTAAATCACATCCTGTATCCTCGGCCTGACGTTCAGGTTGGATAGCTTATTATTGACGGATGGGTTCACGCGGTTTGACAAAAATATGTAAACCAGGTTATACTTTGGGTCAACCCATACGCAGGTACCGGTAAAGCCGGTATGTCCATAAGCCTGGGAGGATGCCAGTTGCGATGGATAATGATGTTCGGGGATCGGGTCCCAGCGGTCGAAGCCTAAGCCGCGGCGGCTTACATCCGATTGTTTGGACGTAAAAAGATCAACCGTTCCGGGTTTAATATATTGCATGCCGCCATAAGTACCCCGATTTAACATCATCTGGTACAATATGGCCAGGTCGTTGGCATCCGAAAACAAGCCCGCGTGGCCCGCGACACCACCCATAAGCGCTGCCGTAGGGTCGTGCACATAACCATCCAGCAGGGCATGGCGGTAAACCTCGTCGTCCTCGGTTGGGGGTATGCGATCGGTTGGAAAACGGTAAAGCGGTAAAAAACCGGTGGTTTGCAAGCCCAGGGGATTATATAATTGCTGCTGTATGTAGATATTCTCAGGTGTTGAAGTGACGGTTTCAATTATCTGCTGCATAAAGCACATACTCAAATCGCTGTAAACATATTTTCCACGTGTTTTCAGCGGGGAGTTCAGCATCTCGGGCCACATTACATCTTTAAAAAAGTCCTTCCGTAAATAATAACCGTTGTTCACTTTGGTAGGATAGGCTGCTGACGAATCGGTACTGTGGTCCGTGGGGGTTAACGGCACAAAGGTTGGGATATCAGGGATCAGGCCGGCCTGGTGCTCCAATATTTCGCGGACCCGGATATCATTCTTATTGGTTTTGCGCGCCATGGGCAGGTAATCGCCAACGGTAGAATCGAGGCTTAATTTACCCAGGTCATAAAGCAGCATGGTTTCCATGGTGGTTGCCGATATTTTTGTCATCGACGCCAGGTCGAAAATATCTGTGATCTTATCGGGTATTGTCCTGTCGTAACTATGGTATCCATAGGCTTTATTAAATATCACCTTGCCGTCTTTAGCTACCAAAACCACGCAGCCGGGTGTGGCCTGGCCTAAAATAGCTTCAGCGGCAATATTATCAATCCCCAGCAGGTCATTCGCATTGATGCCGGCGTCTTCCGGGACAGTATATTGCAAACGGACCTTGTCGGTGGCAAAGCCCATCTTTTTCCTGTAATTACGTGATAAATTCCTATCCAGCTTTTGGGTTATGGCAACCCCGCCAAAGATGGCCTGGGCGCTGAAAAATGCTGAAACCGGCGAAACCCGCTCGCACCAGATAATGGGAACGGCAACATCATTTAATTTAATTAAGGCATTGCTGCTGCCAAACAGTGCGATAATTACCTTTTTTATCTTTTGATTGTTATTGATAAAGCCGATGACCTGCGGATTGTCAAGGTCGGCATCGGTTAACTGGATGATAAGCGTATTGTACAGCTTTAGATCGAACGACAGGTCATCAAGCGTTTTTACGCCGGAATAATCATTCCCGCTAAATGACTGTGCATTGCTATACTTATTCAGCAGGCTGTCGAACCCTGCGGCATATTGGTTTGAAAAATGAATGCTGGCAATTTTCAACTGGCCGGGGCTTTGCAGCGGGATCAGGTAAGCCGCGTTGTTTAGCAACACAGTAGATTTCTCAACCAGTTTTTCTTCTTCAACATAGGCCCGCCCGATAAAAGGCGGGTTTTGCGCACATGCCGAATTAAATACGATAAATACAAATAAGGTTAAAGTATGAAACAACCGGTTATTTTTTCTCATAAACTTTTTCGCCATTTATATATGTTTTTAGCACTTTAACATTCGGCAAAGCTGCCCCATCAATTTTCATAATGTCCTGGTCGAGGATCACAAAATCAGCATATTTCCCCGGTTCGATACTCCCCTTTTCCTTTTCTTCAAAATTTGCCTTTGCGGCCCAAATCGTCATTCCTCTCAAAGCTTGCTCCCTTGTAAGGGCATTTTCGGGTTGAAAGCCGCCTTCCGGGTAGCCCTTCCGGTCTTTGCGTTCAACTGCCGCATAAAACGTGTACATAGGATTAATGTTTTCAACCGGGAAATCCGTCCCCAATGGCAGCCAGCCGTTTTGCTCAAGCAATTGCTTATAAGCATAGGCGGATTTTAAGCGTTTTTTTCCAAGCCGGTCGCCGGCCCAGTACATATCGGATGTTGCATGGGTAGGCTGTACCGATGGAATAATATTATACTCGCCAAAATATTTAATATCATCGGGCGATAATACCTGTGCATGTTCTATGCGCCACCGGCGGTCGTTTTTTCCTTTCAGTACGCTTGCATAAATCTTTAATATCACCCGGTTCGCCGAATCGCCGATGGCATGGGTACATAGCTGGAAGCCTTTATCAGCCAGTTTTTTTGCCACGTCCATAAAATGCTGCTGGCTGCTCAATAAAAACCCCCGCCAGTTTTTTTGATCGGAATAAGGCTGCAATAAACAGGCCCCCCGCGAGCCAAGGGCGCCATCGGCATACATTTTAAATGAGCGCACATCAAGGCCGGGCGTTTTAAAAACACCGCGTTTAAACAGGTAATCGAAATCGTCGGGACTGTCAGACAGCATTACATACATCCGCATTTTTAATACGCCCTTGTGCTGCAGTTGTGCTATTATGTTCACCATAGTATAAGGCAGGCCGCAATCTTCAACAGTAGTTAAACCCACGGCAAAACAATTGCGCTGTGCGTCCAAAAACGCCCTTTGGGTAACGGTATCAGTTGGCGGCGGGATTTTCCGCTTCACCAGCCCCTCGGCGTTATCAACTAACAAACCGGTAAGTTTGCCATTGATAGTTTCAATTTTACCGCCGCTGATGGTTTGCCCCGGTTTAATGCCGGCTATATTAAGCGCTGCCTGGTTTACCATTATGGCATGCCCGTCAATGCGGGTTAGCAGTATTGGCCTCACCGGAAACATCGAGTCCAACTTGGCTTTATTGGGGAAATCCTTTACCTGCCATTTATTCTGATCCCATCCGCGGCCAACTATCCATCCTTCGGTATTTTTCCGGGCGAAAGTATTTACCGAATCAACGACCTCCTGCCAGCTTTTGGTATTTTCGAGCTTAACCTCCTGCAAACTCAAACCATAACTATAAAAATGCGAGTGTGCATCAATAAACCCGGGATATACAGGTTTGCCACCCGCGTCAATCACTTCGCGGGCCTTATATTTCTCCTCTAAAGTATCAGCATTGCCAACGGCCACAATTTTTCCGGCGCTTACTACAAATGCATTTGCAGTTGTAAAACTGCTGTCGACTGTATAAACCAGCGCGTCTTTAACCAGCAGGTCGGCATTGTATTCCTTTTGTTTACAGGCTGCAAAAAAAACCAGCAAAACCAGGGCGCATATTTTATTCATAGGTATTTTTAAAAAGTGGCAAACTACAAAACTATATACAAAAACAAAGGCATAAAGTTATGCGGTCAATTAATTAATTTAGCACCGAAAACGTAATTGAAAGGGAATTTTTACAAAATGCCAGATATAATCCATCTTTTACCCGATGCCGTTGCCAACCAGATCGCTGCGGGCGAAGTAGTTCAGCGGCCGGCATCAGCCGTAAAAGAACTGGTGGAAAACGCGCTCGATGCCGGGGCGGATAAAATACAACTGATACTTAAAGATGCCGGGAAATCAATGATCCAGGTTATTGATAACGGCTGCGGGATGAGTTTAACCGATGCCCGAATGAGTTTTGAGCGGCATGCCACATCGAAAATACGCAAGGCCGAAGACCTGTTTGCCATACGAACCATGGGTTTCAGGGGCGAGGCCATGGCCTCCATTGCCGCTATAGCCCAGGTTGAGCTAAGAACACGCAGGCATGAAGATGAACTGGGTACCTGCATTTTTATTGAAGGATCGGAAGTTTTAAGCCAGGACGCATGTTCGGCAAATCCGGGCACCTCGATATCTGTAAAAAACTTATTCTATAATACACCGGCCCGCCGCAACTTTTTAAAAAGTAACCCGGTGGAGATGCGGCATGTTATTGATGAATTTCAGCGTGTGGCGCTGTCGCACCCAAAAGTGTTTTTTACCCTGCACCACGATGGCCAGGAGGTTTATCATCTACCGGCGGCAACGCTTAAACAACGCATTATCCATTTATTTGGCCGGGAATACAACGAGCGCCTGGTGCCGGTTGAGGAAGATACATCGGTTATAAACCTGCGCGGTTTTGTAGGCAAACCCGAATATGCGCGGAGAACGCGCGGCGAGCAATTCTTTTTTGCGAACAACCGCTTTATCCGCGATGCCTATTTAAACCATGCTGTACTAATGGCTTTTAAGGAACTGCTGCCGGAGGATACCTATCCGCTGTATGTATTATTTATAGATATCGACCCAGCTAAAATTGATATTAACGTCCATCCCACCAAGACGGAAATAAAATACCAGGATGAACAAACCATTTATGCTATTATCCGCTCGGCGGTAAAACGCTCTCTGGGCAGGTACAATATTACACCCAGCCTTGATTTTGACCAGGATAACAGCATGGGGCAGCTGGTAACCCCAAAACCGCTGGAAGAAATTGTTGCGCCGACCATTAGTTTCAATCCTGACTTTAATCCATTTAACGCGGATAAAAAAACAGAGCGTGAGATCCCATTTTTGCGGAATACAGGTGAATACCGGGCCTCGCCTATCCCTCAAAACTGGGATACGCTTTATGCCATCAGCAAAAAAGAAACGACACTGCAACAGGAGATACACGAAGAAAAAAGTATTACAGCCAACGACCAGGATATAAGCAAACCAAATGAGCGGCAGCTTTTCCAGGTACATAACCGGTTTATCCTCTCACCGATAAAATCGGGTTTTATGGTGATCAACCAGCAGGCTGCCCATGAGCGTATTTTGTACGAGCGTTTTTTGCAGCAATTGGAAAATCATTCGGGATTGAGCCAGCAAAGCCTTTTTCCACAGTCGGTTACATTAAATAGCAGCGATTTTGAGCTGTTAAAGGAACTTTTACCCGATATTCGCGCACTGGGATTTGATATACGCGAATTTGGCAAAAACACAGTTGTTGTTGAAGGCATACCGGCCGATTTGAACAATATTGGCGAGCACGAACTGCTTGAACAACTGCTTGAAGGCTATAAGAATAACCAGGCTATTTTGAAACTTGATAAAAGGGACAGCCTTGCGCGATCTTTAGCGCGAAACGCTGCAACGAAATCGGGCACAAAGATGTCATTGGAGGAAATGAATTTATTGATTGACCAGCTTTTTGCCTGCCAAATGCCTAATCTTGCATTAAATGGCAAACTGGTAATCACTACCTTTACATTAAACGAACTTTTAGAACGATTTGAAAAATAATCCCGCATGCGCGGACTTAAACTATTTTATGAACGGAAACAGACAATCACCTTTCGCAAACTTAACACCGGTTGTAAAAAACCTACTGATCATTAACCTTATTTGTTTTATACCATTTGTAATATTAAGTAACTACAATTATCAAGTAAATGTAGTTTTTAATGGTGGGCTATTCTATTTTGATTCACCGCATTTTAAAGTATGGCAAATTCTCACTTACATGTTTTTACATGGAGGCTGGGCACATATCCTTTTCAATATGTTCGCGTTGTTTTCCTTTGGCCCAATATTAGAATACGCTATTGGTCCGAAGCGTTTTTTCAACCTCTATTTTATTTGTGGCATTGGCGCTGCATTATTTCAAATGCTGGTACAGGCGATCGAAGTATACCATTTCACCGGGGGATTCACAATATTACAACCCACGCTTGAAGCTTCTTATCTTCAATACGGGCCCAATGCTCAAAAATTATATGATATTTATACTACACCTGTAGTTGGCGCCTCGGGCGCAATATTTGGATTACTGGTAGCTTTCGGAATGTTATATCCCGACCTGGAATTGATGTTGTTATTTGTGCCGGTGCCCATAAAAGCAAAATACATTATCCCGATCTATATAATAATCGAAATAGTTATGGGGGTAGGCCAGTTTGGGGGCGATAATGTGGCCCATTTTGCCCATTTGGGCGGCGCGCTGCTGGGTTTTATCCTCATAAAAATTTGGCGGTACCGGTAATTAAAATTTTCTAATTATTATAAGTAAATTGCCCCTACTGTGTGTATATTGTAAAATCAAAAAAAGCTGAACAACTTTTTTTAAAAAATACAGTTATCAGCATTAGAAGGAATTTGTTTTATGAGTACGCTTTGGCAAAATATACAATATAAGGTGCTCCGTTCGGGCAGTAAATTAAACCTGCTCATCGGTATTAATGTTATTGTTTTTTTGCTTCTTAATATTGCAGATGTTTTAGGTAAGTTCCTGTTCAATACCACTGCAATTGGCTACTTCAGCTACGAATATCTTGCGTTGCCTGCCTATCTTCCAAAATTGCTTACCCATTTCTGGACGCCCGTAACCTATATGTTTATGCACGATGGTATCTGGCACATCCTGTTCAATATGCTTTGGTTTTACTGGTTCGGGCTGATATTTGAAGAGTACCTTGGCAAAAAACGCACTCTGGGCTTATATTTTATGGGCGGCCTGGCCGGCGCATTTCTGTTTATATTCAGCTACAATGTTTTTCCTTTTTTTACCCATGTCCATGCGGCCGAGGGTGCTACGCTGGTAGGGGCATCGGCAAGCGTGATGGCCATAATGGTTGCTACGGCCACCCTGTTGCCTGATTATACCTTACCCCTGATTTTAATCGGCCCGGTAAAACTAAAATGGCTGGTGCTGTTTTTTATTGTTATTGATCTTTTGGGAATAACCGGCCTGAATGCAGGGGGCGAGCTCTCGCACCTGGGGGGCGCTTTGATAGGATTTTTTTACATTAAACAGGTACAAAAGGGGAACGACTGGATAGAAACCATCAACAAATTATTTAAGCCAAAATCAAAACTGAAAGTTGTTTCGAATAATACTTCAAGAAAACCGTCGGATTTTCCGCGACAAGAAGAAATAGACCTTATATTAGACAAAATTTCGAGATCTGGATATGATAGCCTGAGCAAGCAGGAAAAAGAAATACTATTTCGCGCCAGTAATAATGAAGGCTAAAAAAACCAAACGGTCCTTTTTTGGTAAGATCATGGCAACCATAACGATATTGTTATGGCTTGCCTTAATAGCCAGTTACTTCGCGCCATATATCGATCCCCAGAGCAATTGGATATTCGCTTTTTTTGGCTTAGCCTACCCCTTTTTACTGATAGCCAATTTGATTCTCGCGATCTATTGGGTGGCCAGCAGAAGATGGTACGGGCTCATCTCCTTCATAATTATTGCGTGCGGGTGGGGCATGCTGAATAATAATTTTGGTCTCCATTTGCAGTCATCAGAGCCGTTCAACCCGGGTAATCTTGTGCATATGATGACCTACAACGTGCATAATTTTAAGCGATACGGTTCAAAAAACGATACTTCGACCAAACATGAAATATTGGATATCATATACCGGCAGCAGCCGGATATTATAGGTTTCCAGGAATTTTATACGCGTAACCAGGGCCAGTACGATATGCGCGATTCCCTTGTAAAAATAATGGGCGGGGCCTATTATTATTTCGAGCCGATCATATTTAATAGCACTGAGGCTATCGGTATAGCTATTTTTTCAAAATTTCCGATCATAGCCCACGGATTTATCCCTTTCTCTGACAAAAGGAGTGAAAATGCTTGCATTTACGTCGACGTTAAAAAAGGAGATAAAATATTCCGGATATACAGTGTTCATTTGCAATCCATCCGTTTCGATCCTGAAGATTATAAATATATCAACAATATTACCGGCCAGGGTACGGCCGAGGCGTCATCGGCTTGGCGGGTCGGGGGTAAATTAAAGATCGCATTTATAAAAAGAAGTGCACAGGTTGCCAAAATAAAAGAAAATACAGCTCACTGCCCCTATCCATATATTATATCCGGTGATTTTAACGACACCCCCGCATCTTTTGCCGTAAATGAAATGGCAACCGGATTGAAAAACGCTTTCAGCGAAAAAGGCGTTGGTCTTGGCCGAACTTATAACGGCAGTTTCCCCAATTTCCAGATCGATTACATCATGGCCAGCCGGCAATTTGATGTGTTAAATTACAAGATCATCGAGAAAAAGCTATCAGACCATTATCCTGTTTGGAGCGACCTGGTATTGAGTCATTAAGTCATTAAGTCATTAGTCATTGGTCATTGTGTCATTGGTGGTGGGGCATTATCGTCGGGCGTTGGAGGCATTGGGTTATTGTTGATTGGCGGATTGGGTTGGTCTGGTTCGATTTTACTTCCTATGTGCTTAATATAACTGTTAAGTTTCAAGTGGATTATGCTTAACTTGTGTATATATTCGGAATATTGACTTTCGGATATTAATTTTCTGGTTTTAGCTTTAGTTATCCAACCTTTCGTTTCAATAAGAGAGCCTCTGCTAAAGTAGCAGAAGTTTCTATTTTCTTTGAAGTGATAACGGCCAAAGCCTTCCGCAATGTTTGCTCCAATGGAGTCGGCCGATCTTACCAATTGTTTTCCTAAGGTATCTTTCGCAAAATAATTCCATTCTAAAACAACAAACCAAATTTCATCAGAAAATGATTCGGCCAGGTTATACACCTCTAAATCTTCTAAACGATTACTCATATTAACCGTGTTTAAATAAAATTAAATATATATAATCGACTGAACAAAATGCTCCAATGACTAATGACACAATGACCAATGACTAATTATTTCCTCATCTCCTCCTGTATAGCCCTTAAAAATTCATTGGGATGCTGGGAGCCGATGATGTAGACGAGGCCGTCCCTGTCGGTTAAAAAAATGGCGTCGCTGCCTGAGGCGAAGAAACGGATTGCCCCTTTTGAGTGGAGATTATAAACGG